>Ga0105243_10000381_pt1 | contig 47569 bp, 37 predicted proteins | sample KBSM34metaG_FD_81525 | JGI IMG/M metagenome (GOLD analysis project Ga0105243, IMG submission 81525) | Miscanthus rhizosphere microbial communities from Kellogg Biological Station, Michigan, USA - KBS M3-4 metaG | ecosystem: Host-associated > Plants > Roots > Rhizosphere > Soil | place... | reverse complement strand
GGTCGCCGAGGCACTGGGCGACGATCCCCGGCGGATCGGTTGCACCCAGCCGCGCCGCCTCGCCGCCGCCAGCGTGGCGCGCCGCGTCGCCGAGGAGCTGGAGTGCCCGCTCGGCGGCTTCGTCGGCTACCAGGTGCGTTTCGAGGAAAAGCTCAGCCGCGAGACCCGGATCAAGTTCATGACCGACGGCATCCTGCTGGCGGAAACCCAGAACGACCGGTCGCTCAAACAATATGGTGCGCTGATCCTCGACGAGGCCCACGAACGCTCGCTCAACATCGATTTCCTGCTCGGCTATCTGAAGGAGCTGCTGGAACGGCGGAAGGACCTCAAGCTCGTCATCTCGTCGGCGACCCTCGACGCCGGATCATTCTCGGAGTTCTTCAACGGCGCACCGGTGATCGAGGCACCCGGCCGGACGTTTCCGGTTGAGGAGTTCTCGCTGCCGCCATTCGAGGACGAGGAGCTTTCCAACCACGTCGCCCGCGGCGTCGAGTGGCTCAATGGCGTCGATCCGCGCGGCGATGTCCTCGTCTTCCTGCCCGGCGAGCGCGAGATCCGCGAATGCGCCGATGTGCTCGACGGCCGCCGTTTTCCCAACACGGAAATCCTGCCGCTGTTCGCCCGGCTCGGCCTGGCCGACCAGCAGCGCGTGTTTCATCCCGGGCGGAACCGCCGCATCATCCTCGCGACCAACGTCGCGGAAACGTCGCTCACGATTCCCGGCATCGTCTGCGTGATCGATTCCGGGCTGGCCCGCATCAGCCGGTGGAGTCCCGGCCGCGGGGTGCAGCGCCTGCAGGTCGAGCCGGTCAGCCAGGCGAGCGCGCGCCAGCGCAAGGGGCGTTGCGGCCGCGTGCGCGAGGGCATTTGCTTGCGGCTCTACGACGAGGCCGAACTTGCCGATCGCCCGGAATTCAACGACCCGGAGATCCGCCGCAGTTCGCTCGCGGGCGTGATCCTGCGGATGAAATCGCTCGGCTTGCCGCCGATCGAGGAGTTCCCGTTTCTCGATCCGCCGCAGTCGAAAGCCGTCGCCGAAGGCTATCGCACGCTCAGGGAAGTCGGCGCGCTCGACGACCAGAAGCAGCTTACAGAAGCGGGCAAACAGATGGCTCGCCTGCCGGTCGACCCTCGGCTCGGCCGGATGCTGTTGGAAGCCCGCTATGAGAAATGCCTCGCGGAGATCCTGCCGATCGTTTCCGCGCTGGAAGCAAACGACCCGCGCGAGCGGCCTTCGGAGAAGGCGAAGCAGGCCGATCAGGCGCACGCGCGATGGAAGGACGCCGAGAGCGATTTCATCGGCTTGTTGCGCTTGTGGCTCGACGTCTCGCGCTTCCGCGAAGGCAACCGTTGGAAGCGCAACCAGCTCCGCAAGTATTGCGGCGAGGCGTTCCTCAATTTCCGCCGCGTGCTCGAATGGGCGAACGTCCACGACGAGCTCGCCGACCTACTCAGGCGCGACCTGCGCTGGGAACTGAAGCCGCTGGCCGCGACCGTGGAGAAGGCCGCGCCGTATGCGGTGATCCATCGCACGCTGCTGGCCGGTGCGCCGCGGCAGTTCGGCCTGTGGGATCGCGATTCGAAATCGTACCGCAGCGCGTCGGGCGGCTTCTTCTCGGTCTTCCCCGGTTCCGGCGTATTCGGCGGCAAACGCTGGGAGTGGGTGATGGGAATGGAGCTGGTCGAGACGTCGAAGCTCTGGGCACGGCGCGTCGCGAAAATCGATCCGGTGTGGGTCGAGCAGGTCGCGCCGCACCTCTGCCGCTGCCGCTACAGCGACGCCCAGTGGGACGAGGCGCAGGGCGCGGTGTATGGCAAGGAAACGGTGCTTTGCGGCGGCCTGCCGATCGTCGCGGGGCGGCGCGTGCATTACGGCCGCGTCGATCCCGCTGGCGCACGCCACGTGTTCCTGCGCGAAGGCGTGATGGCGGGCAAGCTGCGGGCGAAGTGCGACTTCCTCGACCGCCTCACCGAGCTACGCGAGGAGATCGGCACGCTGGAACACAAGCTGCGCCGGCCCGGCGGCTTGTGGAGCGAGGAAGCGGTGTTGGAGTTTTTCGAAAAGACGATCCCGCCGGAAATCCACACCGCGAAGGCGTTCCACGAGTGGCGGCAGGATCACGGCGAGCGACTGATGCTCACCACGGCGGACGTCGTACTGGAAGACCTCGATGCGCTCGGCATCGATGAATTTCCCGATTCGCTCGAGCACGGCGATCAGGAATACGCGGTCTATTACCAGGCGGCACCAGGCGAACGCGACGACGGCGTGACGCTCGGCGTGCACGTCGATCAATTGCCCGGCCTGCCCGACTGGCTGCCGGGGTGGGGGGTCGAGGGCAACCGGTGGGAACGTGTCGAAACGTTCATCCGCTCGCTGCCGAAAGACCTGCGCCGCGCCTGCCAGCCGGTGGCGGAAACCGCCGACGGTTTCGTTGACCGCTGGCACGATGCGCCGCCCGACGGCCCGTTCGAGAAGGCGCTCGCCACCTACCTGCGCGAGCGCACCAACCTGCCGGTCGAGCCGCGCGATTTCGACGGCTCGAAGTTGCCGCCGCATCTGGTCACGAAAATCTGGGTGTGCGACGACGAGGGCGGGGAGCTGGCGTTCGGCGCCGATGTCGCGGCGTTGAAACGCAGGCTCGCCGGGCATCTGCGCGAGCGCTTCGAGGCGGCGGCGAACGAGGTGTGGGAGCGCCGCGGCTTGAAAACGTGGGATGGCGACGCCTTGCCGGAGAGGGCCGAAACCTCCGCCGGCACGGTGTTCCCCGCGCTGTTCGACGAGGGTGCCTCGGTCGGCGTGCGGGCGTTTTCGGACGAAGCCGAGGCGCGCCAGGCGCATCGCGGCGGCTGCGTGCGTCTGCTCATGCTCGCCCAGCCGGACCAGGTCGCCTACACCAAGAAACGTTTCCCCCTCGGCATGATGGCGAAGGTCGAACTGCCGCGCCTCGGCGTTGGCGGGACGTCGATGGAAGATCTGCTCGCGCTGGCGGCGGAAGGCGCGCTCGGTTCGCCCGTGCCGCGTTCGCCCGAGGCGTTCCAAGCGGCCGCCGCAAAGGCGAAAGGCGGTTGGCACGACGCCGCCACGCGGATCGGCCGGACGCTCGACGAGTCGCTCGACCACCTCGCCGAGATCCGTCGCTGGCTCGACGCCAAGCGCGGCGACCGCAACCACGCGCCGGTCGTGCGCGACCTCGACGAGCAACTTGCCTGGCTGCTGCGCGGGCGGTTCGCCTGGCGCGCGGGATTCGCCCGGCTGGCCGACTACCCGCGCCATTTCAAAGCGATCCGCTCGCGGCTTGGTCGCATCGCCTCGCTGCCGCTGGTCAAGGATCTGGAAAAGTCCGAGCGCTTCCGCGCGCTGTGGGAACCGTGGTTGCGCGAATGGAGCGCCCGCCCGGACGACCCGCGGTTGTGGGACCACGGCTGGCAGCTGGAGGAGTTCCGCATTTCCCTTTTCGCGCCCGACGTGCCGGTGGTCGGTAAGGTTTCGGAGAAGAAGCTCGCGGCCGAGCGCTTCGGCCGCTGAGCGCGTTTCCGGGCGAAAGCCGGCGGGGAAGTACACCCGGATTCTATTTTGGATAAAAATGGCCGATTTTGCGCCCGAAAATCACAAATTTTTAGGATTTGCGGCGGTTTTGTAGTCCGTTAGACGGCTTTTTGAAGGGTTGGTTTTGGATTTAATTCGTTCTAATCTAACGAGTTGTTGGATTTGTTGGGAAGTTTGAGAATCGCGTTGACGCTGGGTGTGCTTTGGTGTACTTACGGGCACTTGAGCGAAACTCTCATCCGCCTTGAGCACCACCGGTCAGCGCTATTGGGGATTCTCCCCATACAAAATGGACCCGAAGTTTCGGGTCTCCATTCAGCCTGCGTGGCGTCCGGCGGCGGGGCAGGTGCTGCGGCTGTTGTTTTCGACGACGCATGAGATGCCCGTCATCAAGGTGCTCTCGGAGGAGGCCTTCGACGAACGGGTCGCGACCGTGGAGGCCAGCGATCTGAGTCCGGCGAAGAAACAGGCCAAGCTCGGGAGTCTCTACATGCTGTGCCGGGAAGCTTCGGTCAACGAGCAGGGCAAGCTGCTGGTGCCGAAGGAGCTCAGTGAGAAAGCCGGGATCGGCGCGGACGGCGAGGTCGTCCTCGCGGGTCGCGGCAAACACTTTGAAATCTGGAGCAAGGACAACCACGCCCGTGCGCTCGAGATCGAGATGAACCAGGAAGACGAGGACGAGCTCGGCATCCTGTGACCTGAAAATTTTCCAACCGTTTCATGCACTACACCCCGACCATTCCATTTGCCGTCGCGGCCCGCCCCTTGGTGGTGCCGGTGCGCGCGGGCGTGGACACGGTGGAGCATGAGGCGGAGCTTTTCCTGGCTGGGCGCGAAGCGATTCATGGGACACGTCCCTTCGCGCTGATCAAACGGGTCGTCCGCGCCGCTTCCGGCTGGTGGTCGGAGCGGGCGTCCCGTGACTTTCTCATGGCCGGGCGGAGTGGTGCCGATGGGGATCGGCTCCGCTCCGCCGCACTGCGACCGGTGGTTCGTTCCGTTCCTGGCTGGTTTTCGGAACGGCTGCCGGAGTTTTTCCTGGCTGGTTGGCAAGGGGTTCATGGGACACGCCCCGTTGCCGCCGTGAGTCGGGGTGTCCGCGCTGCTTCTGGCTGGTTGTCGGCGCGGACACCTCACGACTTCGCCGTCGCCGACGAGGCGGAGGGCGAACTGCCGCACTATCACCTGCCGGTGCTGCCGGACGAGGTGCACGAATGGATGGCGTCCGGCCCGGGCAAATGGATCATCGACGGCACGCTCGGTGGCGGCGGCCACAGCGAGGCGTTTCTGGAAACCGGCGCCCGGGTGCTCGGCATCGACCGCGACCCGGAGGCGCTCGCCCACGCGCGCGCGCGCCTCGCCCGCTTCGGCGACCGGTTCACGACTTTTGAAAGCAACTTCGCCGAGGTGGAGCAGGCTCCGGCCATCCTCCAAGGCGAGCTGGCCGACGGGCTGCTGCTCGACCTCGGGGTGTCGTCGCGCCAGCTCGATGCGGCGGAGCGCGGGTTTTCCTTCATGAAGGAAGGGCCGCTCGACATGCGGATGGGGCCGTCCAGCCCGCGCACGGCGGCCGAAATCGTCAACCTGTGGGGCGAAAAAGAGCTCTCACGGATGATTTTCGAGTTTGGCGAGGAGCCGAAGGCCCGCCGCATTGCCGCGGCGATCGTCGAGCGTCGCGCGCGCAAGCCGTTCGAAACCACCACCGACCTGGCCGCCTGCATCGAGCGGGCGATCGGTCGCCACGGCCGCACGCACCCGGCGACCCGGACGTTCCAGGCGATACGCATGGCGGTGAACGAGGAGCTGGAGTCGCTGGCCAAGGCGCTCGACGCCTCCGTCCGCGTGCTCAAGCCCGGCGGCCGCCTGCTGGTGATCACTTTCCACAGCCTGGAAGACCGGATGGTGAAGCGGTTTTTGAAATACCGCTCCACCGCCTGGCTGGATGAGCCGGGTTGGCCCGCTCCGAAACCGAATCCCGATTGCAGATTCCGCCTTCTGGTGAGAAAAGCCGTCGCGCCCACCGAATCCGAAACCACCCGGAATCCGCGTGCCCGCAGTTCGAAGCTGCGGGTTGCCGAGCTTCTGGACCCAATCGTATGAACCGCCGCCGCTCCGATCCCCGTCATTCCGCCTCGCTGTTTCTGGCGATGCTTCTCGGCGCCATCGTCGCCGCCGGAGGTGGGATTCTTTACGCCTATTTGAAAAACCGCCAGATCCAGACGGTCCGCGAGACCGACCGGATTGAGCGGCGCATCGAACAGCACCAGCTCGATATCCGCACCACGCAGATGCGGATCGACCAGGCGCTCAACCGCTACGCCATCCGCGAGGAGCTCTCCCAGCAGCGTTCGGCGCTGGTGGCGATCCCGCGTTCGGTGGTGGAGGAAGTGAAATCCGTGCCGTCGCGCGCCGTCGCCTTGGTTGCGCCATAACCCATGCTCCGCACGTTTCAAAGCCGGGCCCTGATCCTTTGCTTGATTCTGGTGGCGGGCCTCAGCGTGCTCTCGTGGCGGTTGATTCAAATCCAGTTGGTCGAGCGCAACCGCTACGCGGAGAGCGCGAAAAAAACCTACCGTAGGTTGGAAAAGCTGCCCGCGCTGCGCGGCATGATCGTCGACCGCAACGAGGAGGTGGTGGCGAAAAGCTTTCCGGTGTCCTCGCTGATGGTCGACAAGGACCACCTGCTCGATCCGAAGGTGGTCGCCCGCGGGCTGGCCTACGAGGAAGCCAGCAAGCAGCCCGGATGGGCGGAACTGGACGAGGACGCCCGCCGCAAGCGGGTCAACGCCACGCGTGGCGAGATCCTTCGCCGCGATTCCGAGCAGGCGATCGTGCAAAAGCACCTCGCCTACGCCATCAGCGTGCTGGCGCGGCCGCTGGGCATGCGGCGAGAGGATCTGCGCGCCGCGATCGAAAATAGCCGGGGCAAGTATTTCGCGATCGCCAAGGACCTGCCGGGCGACGTCGCCGACCGCCTGCGCGAGGCGATCGAGAGCAGCGGCATCGAGGGCTTCGACTGGCAGAACTCGCTCAAGCGCTGGTATCCGGCGCCGACGATGGCGACCCACCTGATCGGCTTCACCGGCGAGCGCGAGGAGAAGAACGATGAGGGCAAACCGGTGCCGAAAATGGTCGGCGTGTTCGGGGTGGAATCGACGATGGAGTCCTACCTTTCCGGGCGCGACGGCTGGCGCGAACACCGCCGCGACGTGCGCGGGATGCTGATTCCCGGGGACGCCGGCAGCCTGATGCCGCCTCGGCCCGGGCTCAACGTCCAGCTCACGCTCGACATGGGCGTCCAAGCGATCGTCGAGGAGGAGATCGACGCGGCGATGAAGGAATACCAGGGTCAGAAGGCTGCCGTCGTGATCATGGATCCGAAAACCGGCGGCATCCTGGCGATGGCCAGCCGGCCACATTTCGACCTCAACCGCCGCGAGCACATCGCGGAAACCGGCTTCAATTTCGCCCTGCAGGCGATCTACGAACCGGGCTCCACGTTCAAGATCGTCTCCTCGTCCGGGGCGCTGAACGAAAACCTGGTCACCCCGCAGACGACAATCTTCTGCCACAACGGCTTGTATGAGGAGGGGCCGATCAAGGTGCCGGACCACCATCCGTATGGTTCGCTGACCGTCGAGGGGATCTTGCAGAAATCCAGTAACATCGGGGCTTACAAGCTGGCTCGCCAGCTCGGGATGGATCGCTTCTACCAGTATGTCAGCCGGTTCGGTTTCGGCAAAAAAACCGGCATCCAGTTGCTCGGGGAAAGCGGTGGCTTGGTGCGGAACTCGGGCAATCCGGTCGATTTCTCGCGCGCCAGCTACGGCTACGCGGTCAGCGTGACGCCGTTGCAGGTCGCGCGCGCCTATTGCGCGATCGCCAACGGCGGCGAGCTGCTGCGGCCGCGCATCGTGAACGCTCTGGTGGCGAACGACGGCACCGAGGTCGAGCGCTTCCCGCCCGAGGTGCTCGGTCGGGTGATGCGGCCGGACACCGCCAAAAAAATGCGCGCCGCGTTGGAAAAAGTGGTTGAAAAACAGGGCACCGCGCCGCTCGCTGCCGTTCCGGGTTACCGCGTCGCCGGTAAGACGGGCACCGCCAAAAAACACAACCCGAACGGTCGTGGATACCTCGACGGCCGCTACACGGTTTCGTTCGCCGGCATGATGCCCGCCGACGATCCGGCGTTCGTCGCCGTGGTCGTGATCGACGACCCGCAGACCACCAAGGTGTCGCGTTACGGCGGCACCATCGCCGCTCCGGCCTTCGGCAAGATGGCCGCCCGGATCGCGACCGCCATGAATTTAAAGCCGACCGAACCCGTCCCAGCCACCGCCCGTTCCACCGAAGCCCCATGATTTTGCGCGAACTAGCCTCACGATTCCCCCGCGCGACGGTTGCCGGACCGCTCGATGCCGAAATTTCCCGCGTCACCGCCGATTCCCGCGAGGCGGGTCCCGGCGTGTTGTTCGTGGCCGTGCGCGGCCACGCCGCCGACGGTCACGGCTACATCGGCGCGGCCCTCGCCGCCGGTGCCTCCGCCATCGTGGCGGAAACCGCGCCGCCGGCCGACCTGTCGGTCGAGGTGACCTGGTTCCATCTTTCCGACAGCCGCGAGGCGCTCGCAGCCGCGGCCGGCGCTCTCGCGGGCGAACCGTGGAAGGAAATGGCGATGGTCGGCGTGACCGGCACCAACGGCAAGACGACCACCGCGTTCCTGCTCCACCACCTGATGAAGTCGGCCTGGCACCGCGCCGGCCTGCTCGGCACGGTGACCGTTGACGACGGCGAAACGTCCGCGCCGGCGACCTCGACCACGCCGGGCCCGGTCGAGCTGCAGGGCTTGCTTTCCCGCATGCGCGACCACGGTTGCCGCGGCGTGGCGATGGAGGTGTCGTCGCACGGCATCGACCAGAAACGCGTGGCCAACGTCGGTTTCGACGCCGCGATTTTCACCAACCTGACGCAGGATCATCTCGACTACCACGGCACGATGGAGCGCTACTTCGAGGCGAAGAAGGCGTGGTTCGAGGCCTTGGCGGCCGATTCGGGCGGCAAGAAGCCGGTGGCGGTCATCAATGTCGACGACGCCTACGGCGCCGATCTGGCCGAAGCACTCGAAGGCAAACTGCCGGTGCTGCGTTTCGGCTTCGGCGTGCACACCGATTTCCGCGCCAACAACCTGCGGCAGAGCGCCCGCGGGATGGAGTTCGAGCTGACCGCCCGCGGCAAATCGTTCCTCGTCCGCGCGCCGCTGATCGGCCGCTTCAACGTCTACAACCTGCTGGGCGCGATCGCCGCCGCCAGCGTCTGCGGCATCCGTCCGCGCGACGCTGTCGCCGCCATGGCCAACGCGCCGCAGGTACCCGGCCGCATGGAAAACGTCGGCAACGCTGGCGGCGTGACCGTGTTCGTCGATTACGCCCACACCCCGGACGCGCTGGAAAACGCCTGCCGCACGCTGCGCGAGCTCAACCCGCGCCGCCTGATTACCGTGTTCGGCTGCGGCGGCGACCGCGACCGCAAGAAGCGCCCGCTGATGGGTGCCGCCGCGGCTCGCAACAGCGACGCCTGCGTCATCACCTCCGACAACCCGCGTGGCGAGGATCCGCTGGCGATCATCCGCGAGATCGAAGGCGGCATGGACGGCAAACCGTTCAAGAGCATCCCGGACCGCGCCGAGGCGATCGACACGGTGGTGAAGGCCGCCCGCTCGGGCGACATCGTCCTGATCGCCGGCAAGGGCCACGAGGCCTACCAGCAGTTCGCCGACCGGACGATCGATTTCGACGACCGCAAGCACGCCTGGAAAGCCCTGCGCGAGCGCAGCGAATCCGACCTCCGCCCGTGAGAACGATCCCTGCCAGCCAACTCGCGGAAATCCTCGGTGCCCGGGTGGTGGCGGGGAATCCGGAAACCTTGGTCACGGCCGGCGTATCGACCGACACGCGCACGATTGCGCCCGGCTCGGCGTTTTTCGCCCTGAGAGGCGACCGCTTCGATGGCCACGCCTTCGCCGCCCAGGCCCTGGCGGCCGGTGCCGCGGCGGTGGTGGTCGATGCCTGGGACGGCGGTTCGCCGGCGTCCGGCGCGGTGGTGGAGGTGTCCGATACCTTGCTCGCCCTGCAACGGTTGGCGTGCTGGTGGCGGTCGCAGCTGCGGATCCCGGTGGTCGCAATCACCGGCTCGAACGGCAAGACCAGCACCAAGGATTTCACTGCGGCGGTGCTTTCCCGCCGCTTCAAGGTCAGCGCGACCAAGGGCAACCTGAACAACCACATTGGCGTACCGCTCACCGTGTTGGCCACGGCGGAAGACTGCGGGGCGGCGGTATGGGAGATGGGGATGAACCACCCCGGCGAGATCGCGCCGCTGTGCGAGATCGCCCGCCCGGAAATCGGCATCATCACCAACATTGGCACCGCCCATATCGAGTTCATGGGCTCGCGCGAGGGCATCGCCGAGGAAAAGGGGATGCTGGCGCGCGCGCTGCCGGCCGATGGCACGCTGTTCGCCCCCGCCGCCTGCGAGTTTTTCGAGTATCTCAGCCAGCGCACCAAGGCGCACGCCATTCCCGTCGGCAACGGCCGCGGGGCGATCCGCGCCGAGGCGCTGGAGTGCGGCGACGGTTTTTCGCGCTTCAACCTGATCATCGAGGGCCAGCCGCCCGCCGAGGTCGTGCTGCCCGTCGGCGGCCGGCACATGGTGACCAACGCGCTGCTCGCCGCCGGTGCCGGCTGGAAGCTCGGTCTGACATCCGCGGAGATCGCCGAGGGATTGTCGGGCGTGACCCTGACCAGCGGCCGGCTCCGTCGCTTCGAGTGGAACGGGATCCGGATCTACGACGACACCTACAACGCCAACCCCGAGTCGATGGCCGCCGCGCTGGAGACGCTGGCCGAGGTGCCGGTGGCCAACGGCGGACGCCGCATCGCCGTGCTCGGCCGGATGGGCGAACAAGGGGGCCATGCGCTGGCCGCGCACCGCCGGACGGGCGAACTCGCCGCGCGCCTCGGCATTGCCGTGGTCGCCGTGGGCGAGGGGACCGAGGAGCTCGCCGAGGCGGGTCGCGGCCGCCACTTTGACGAAGGGCCGGCCGCCGCCGGCTGGCTCTCCGCAGACGCCCGCGAGGGCGACGCGATTTTGTTCAAAGGCAGCCGCAGCGCCGCCATCGAACGCGTGATGAACTCCGCATTTCCCCGCTCCTGATGCTTCCCGCGATCTACGACTTCTGGAAAGCCGCCTTCGAGGCCGAGAAACTCTCCGGTCACGAAGGTTGGGCCCACGCCTGCTCGTTTCTCAACCTGCTCGGCTACATCACGTTCCGCGCCGCCGTCGCCTGTCTGCTGGCCTTCATCGTCAGCCTGATCTTCGGCCCGCGCGTGATCCGCAAGCTGATCTCGCTGAAGGTCGGCCAGCCGATCCGCACCGCCGCGGAGGTGCACAAGCTCGCCGAGCTCCACGGCGGCAAGATCGGCACGCCCACTATGGGCGGCGTGCTGATCCTCGGCGCGGTGCTGGTTTCTACGCTGGTCTGCGCCCGGCCGTTCAACCCGTTCGTCGCCGTCTGCGCCTGCACGATGGGTGCCTGCGGGTTGCTCGGGTTCTGCGACGACTACAAGAAGGTGAAGGAGAAGAAGTCCGATGGCGTCAGCGCCCGCTCGAAATTGTTCTGGCAGCTGGTCATCGCGCTGGTGGCGGCCTGCTTCATCTACTTCAAGAAGGAGATCTCCGGCTTCGGCGCGAGCGAGGTCGAACGGCTCGCCGGTGTCGCTGGTTTCCGCCTCGGCCAGCATCCCATCGGCATCGGGGAGATCTGCTTCCCCTTGTTCAAGGTGCCGCTCGTCGACCTCCACTGGTTGGCGATTCCGTTCTTCGTCGCCATCATCATCGGCTGCTCGAACGCGGTGAATCTGACCGACGGCCTCGACGGGCTGGCGACCGGCTGCACCATCACCGCCGCGCTCGCCTACGCCTGCCTGGCCTACCTGGCCGGCCATTTCTACATGGCCACCGACTATCTGGTGATCCCGCACAACCGCTACGTCGGCGAGCTTACCGTGTTCCTGATGGCGCTGGTCGGCGCGGGCTTCGGTTTCCTCTGGTTCAACTGCCACCCGGCCAAGGTGTTCATGGGCGACACCGGCTCGCTCGCCATCGGCGGCGCGCTCGGCACCGCGGCGATCTGCTCGAAACAGGAGCTGCTGCTCGTGATCATCGGTGGCGTGTTCGTGATGGAGGCGCTTTCCGTCATCCTCCAGGTCGGCAGCTTCAAGCTCCGCAAGAAGCGCATCTTCAAGATGTCGCCGATCCACCACCACTTCGAGCTGCTCGGCTGGCATGAGAGCCAGGTGATCATCCGCTTCTGGCTGCTCTCGATCATGCTCGCCCTGTTCGGCCTCGCCTTGCTCAAGATCGCATGAACCTTTCCGGAAAAACCGTCGCCATTCTCGGTGCCGGCCGTAGCGGCCGGGCCGCCGCCGCGCTCGCGCTGCGCGAGGGAGCGCAAGTCACCGTTTACGACGCCGCCGGGCCACAGGCCTTCGCCAACCTGCCCGCCGGTGCCGCCAGTCATCCGGACGCGACGGAGGCGGTGGGCCGCACGGTGAGCTGCGACCACCTCGTCGTCAGCCCGGGGATCGACACCTACGGATCCTACGTCGCCGCCTTCGCCGCCGGGGCGGGGGAGGTGCTCGGCGAAACCGAGCTGGCCGCGCGCTTTTATCGCGGGAAAATCGTCGGAATCACCGGCACCAACGGCAAGACGACCACCACCGAGTTGGTCGCCCGCATCCTCGCCGCCGCCGGACTGGGGGGCGATCCGTGCGGTAACTACGGCGTGCCGTTCGCGGAGGTGGTGCTGAAGGAAACTCCGCCCGCCGCCGTGGCGCTCGAACTCAGCTCGTTCCAGCTCGAAACGATCCACGCGCTGAAGCCCGACGTGGCGATCTGGCTCAATTTCGCGCCGGACCACATGGACCGCTACCCGACCGTCGAGGCCTACCGGAACGCCAAGCTCCGCGTGTTCGAAAACCAGACCGCCGCCGAAATCGCCGTGGTCCGCACCGGCGAGGATTTGCCGGCGCTGAATGCGAAGGTCGTCACGTTCTCCACCGAGGATGAGTCGGCCGACTGGTTCTCCAACGGCTGCCAAATCCTTAAGAGAGGCGAAACAGTTCTCGACTTGGAGCGTCAAACCAGCTTGCGTGGACTTCATAACTCCGAAAATGCCATGGCCGCGTTAGCCGCGGGCGAGGCGCTCGGAATCCCCCTGCCGGTCATGACTGAGGCCCTCCACGGATACGCGCCGCCGCCGCACCGCTGCGAGCTGGTGCGCACGCTCGACGGAGTGGAGTATCTCAACGATTCGAAAGCGACGAACCTGCACGCGCTGGAAAGCGCGCTGCGCTCGCAGACCCGGCCGGTGGTGCTGATCGCGGGCGGCAAGGAGAAGGGCCTCGACTACACGCCCGTCGTGCCCTTGCTCCGCCGAAAAGGGCTCGCGGCCGTGACGTTCGGCCAGATCGCCGGCGCGCTCGGTTCCCTGCTCGCCCACGCCGTGCCGGTGGAAATCGTGACCACCCTTGAGGACGCCGTCGCCGCCGCCCGCCGTCTGGCACCGCGCGGTTCGACCGTGCTGCTGTCTCCCGGTACTTCCTCTTTCGACCAGTTCTCCGGCTATGAACATCGCGGCGACGTGTTCCGCGATCTTGTCCTCCAACTGCGCTGAATCCGATGAAAGCGACCCGTACCTTGTCGACCAAACGCCTGCCCGTCCGCAAAGGCGTCTTCAAGCGCCTGCACGCGGTGACCAACGTGAAGAAGCAGCGCGTGGCCGCGACGGCGACGGCCGAGGAATTGGAAGGTGCGGAGGCGGGTCGGAAAATCACCACCGGCCTGGTGGTGATCGTCGCGGTGCACGTGGTGGCCATCGCCTTGTTCTTCATCCACCACCGCTTCATCGAAGGCCGGGTGGCCGAGCCCTCGGTCGCCTCGCAACCGGCCTTGCTCGCCACCTCGGGTCCGAAAACGTCGTCGGGCGCGGTGGTGGACAACCTGCCACGCCTCGCGCCGGGCGAGCTTTCGCACCGCGTCGAAACCGGGGACACCTACGCCCGGATCGCCGCTGCCCACGGCGTCGAGGAATCGGCCTTGCGCGCCGCGAACGGCGACGTGCCGCTGCGCTCCGGGCTGAGCTTGCGCGTGCCGCCGAAAATGATCGTGGCGAAGGTGCCGGAGGCGGTCACCGAACTGAAGGCGAACGCGCCGTCGTCCGACCGCGGCCGCGTCGAGCCGGATGTCACGGTCGACGCGCCCAAGGCGAAAGTGGTGAAAACCGCCGCCGCCAGCTCGACCGCCGCCGCGAAAACCGAGAAAGCATCCGCCCTTAAGACGGAGAAACCGGTCGAAAGCGCGCCCAAGACGGATTCCACCCGCAGCTACACGGTGCAGAAGGGCGACAACATGTGGAAAATTGCCAAACGGCTGAAGATCGATCAGGGCAAGCTGATGAAGGCGAATGGGATCGATGACGCCCGCAAGCTTCAGATCGGCATGACCCTGGTGGTGCCGAACTAAGCGCGCATGCTCCGCTATTGCTCCATCGTCCTGTGTTTCGCGGCTGCCGGCTTGGTCGCTCTGGGGTTGGTCATGCTCACCAGCACCAGCGCCTGGGTGCAGGGCGTCGTGGATCCATATTTCTTCGTCAAACGTCAGGTGGCCGGGGTCGCGGTGGGCGTGGTGGCGGCGATCGTTGCCAGCCGCGTGCCGGATTCGTTGCTGCGCCGCTTCTGGCCATGGGTGCTGGCCGCGTGCTGCGTGATGCTGATACTTTGCTACGTGCCCGGGGCTGGCATCGAGATCTACGGTTCGAAGCGCTGGGTCAAGATGCCGGGCTTCGGGTCGTTCCAGCCCTCGGAGCTGGCGCGCTTGGTCGGGGCGATCGCGCTCTCCGCTTGGTTCGCCCGTTGGCAGACTGAAACACGCTCGTTTTGGAAAGGCTTCGTGCTGCCGGGGATGATCCTCGGCGTCCCGATCCTGCTCATCGCGGGGGAGACGGACGTCGGCACCGCGCTGTCGATGTCGGTCGGCTGCGGCGCGATCTTCTTCTGCGCCGGCAGTCGCTTGATCTACCTCGTGCCGACGGCGGCCGTCGCCGCTTGCGGCGCGGGCTGGTACGTCCATAACAACGAGAACCGCTGGTCGCGCATCCAGGCGTGGCTGGATCTCGAAGCCCACCAGCTCGACAAGGGGATGCAGCAATGGCGCGCGCTGCTTGCGTTCGGCAACGGCGGTCCGACCGGCGTGGGCCTTGGCAACGGCGCGGAAAAGTTCGGCACGCTCACCTTCGCGCACATCGACTTCATTTTCCCCGAGGTCGGCGAAGAACTCGGGCTGGTGGGCACACTGCTCACCGTGCTGTGCTACGTGCTGATCGCGGTGTGCGGCGTCGGCATCGCGATGCAGGCGAAGTCCGTTTTCTCCCGTCTGCTAGCGATCGGCCTGACCTGCATGATCGTCATTCCCGCGATCCAGAACATCGCGGTGACCACCGCGCTGCTGCCGAACGACGGCCTGCCTCTGCCGTTCGTGTCTTACGGCGGCACCAGCATCGTGCTCGCCTTGGTTTCCGTGGGATTGATGGTCGGCATCCACCTCCGCTCGAGCTCGGAAGAGTTGCCGGAAGTGGCGCTGTGCCGCCAGAAAAAGCACGCGATCCGACTGTAAGCGGACCGGATCGGCGCGGATTCGCCCTGGAATCCGGATTTTCGGGCACCTTGCAAGAATCCCGAAGCAGGCAGATTGACACCCCGAATGGGGTTGACCAAGGTGCTAACACGCCACGACCGGCATCTAGTCGGCCGATCGAGGCGTGTTTCATCCCAGGAGCTGTAAAAAACCCGTGTTTTCCAACGAAGAATATCTCGCCCAGTTGCTGATCGAGGCCGGCATGGTGAGCGGTGACCAAGTGGCGCAGGCCCAGCAGGCGCTTTCCGGTCGCGAGACCGTGGTCGAATACCTGCTGAACCACGGTGCCCTCACCCAGGAGGCGGTCGCGCAAGTGCTCGCGGCCAACGCCGGTCTGTCCTACGTGGATCTGGATCAGGTCAATTTCGAACCCTCTCTGCTCGCGTCGATTTCGGAAGAGGCGGCGCGCCGCTTCCAGGCCGTTCCGGTGTATGACGACGGACTTACCCTGACGCTGGCGATCGCCGATCCGCTGAATTTCGAAGTGCTCGACAGCCTGCCGCACATCGTGGGGCGCGAGCTGCAGTTCGTTTGCGTCACGCACCGCGCCATCCAGATGGCGCTCAGGCAGTTCTACGGCGCGACGACGGCCGATATCTCGGCCGCCGCCTCCGGCTTCGCGGTCACCGGCGAGGGCCAGAACGAGACCGAGGGCGACGCCCCGATCATCAAGCTGGTCTATCATCTCCTGACCGAGGCGATGCGCCTGCGTGCCTCGGACATCCACATCGAGCCGCTGGAAACCTCGGTGCGGGTCCGCTACCGGATGGACGGCAAGCTCGTCGAGGTCGAGAACCACCCGAAGAAGCTCCTGCCCCCCATCATCGCCCGCCTGAAGGTGATGAGCGGCACCATGAGCATCGCGGAAAAACGCCTGCCGCAGGACGGCCGCATCCAGCTCAAGCTCGGCGATAAGGAGGTCGACCTCCGCGTTTCCTCGGTGCCCTCGAACCACGGCGGGTCGATCGTCATGCGTATCCTGGACAAATCCGCGCTCGTGCTCGGCCTGCCGGAGCTCGGGTTCTTCTCCGACGACCAGGAAACCTTCGAGCAGCTCATCGGGCTGCCGGACGGCATCATCCTGGTGACCGGCCCGACCGGTTCGGGCAAGACGACGACGCTCTACGCCTGCCTCAACGTCATCAACAAGCCCGACAAGAAGATCATCACCGTGGAAGACCCGGTGGAATACGAGCTGCCGGGCATCAACCAGGTCATGGTCAAGGCGGACATCGGCATGACCTTCGCCGCCGCGCTCCGCGCCATGCTCCGTCAGGCGCCGAACATCGTCATGCTGGGGGAAATCCGCGACGCGGAAACCGCCAACATCGCCATCAACGCCTCGCTGACCGGCCACCTGGTGTTCTCCACGCTGCACACCAACGACGCGCCGAGCGCGGTCGCCCGTCTGGCCGACATCGGCATCAAACGCTTCCTGATCGCGTCCGCCGTGCGCGCCGTGATGGCCCAGCGCCTCGTCCGCAAGCTCTGCCCGCTGTGCAAAACGCCGGCGGTGCTCACCGACAAGGAGATGCGCGCCTTGAATCTCGACACATCCCGCATGATCGACGCCACGATCTTCGGCCCGGCCGGTTGCGAAAAATGCCGCGGCAACGGCTACAAGGGCCGCATGGGCATTTTCGAGGTTTTCAAAATCGACGACGAGGTCCGGCACATGATCAACGCCAACCTCACCACCATCCAACTCCGCCGCCGCGCCCGGGAACTCGGGATGCGCACGCTTCGAGAAGACGGCATCCGGAAGGTATTGTCCGGCCTCACTTCCGCGCAGGAGGTGATCCACTCGACGATGTCCGATATCGACTGACCCGCGCACCCGTTCCCGTCCCATGGACCAACAACAGCTTATCGAACTCTTTTTGTCGCGCGGTCTCATCGACCGTTCCCTCGCCCAAGACATCCTCGCTGAACACGAAGCCAGCGGCAAGGAACTGGCGGAGGTGTTCGCCGACTTCCAGGTCATCAACCACCGTGACGACGTCTGGCCGATCGTCGCGTCCGAACTGGGCGCGGAGATGGTCGACCTGCGAAACTGGACGCCGCCGGAGCAATTGCTCGCGCTCGTGCCGGCCGGCACCGCCCGGCTCCACGGCGCCCTGCCCGTGAATTTCGACGAGGCGGGCCTGCACGTGGCGCTCGTCGACCCGCTCAATCCGCAGACCGTCGAGGATCTGCGCTTCGCCATCGGCCGCGACATCACCGTCGCCGTCGCCCCGGACTACCTCGTCGAGCAGAAGATCAACGAATGCTACGGCGGCGAGGGCAAGGCGATGGAGGACCTCCTGAGCCAGCTCGATCTCGCGGCGTCCGATTCGCAGAACTTGGCCGATGTCGAGGCCGAGGCGAATTCCGCGCCGATCATCCGCTACGTCGACCTGGTGCTCTACCAGGCGATCAAGGAGAAGGCGTCCGACATCCACTTCGAGCCCTTCGAGAAGGAGTTCAAGATCCGCTACCGCGTCGACGGCGCGCTCTATGAAATGGCGCCGCCGCCGGTCCACCTCGCGCTGCCGATCATCTCCCGCGTGAAGGTGATGGCGAACATGAACATCGCCGAGCGCCGCGTCCCGCAGGACGGCCGCATCGTCAAGCAGGTCGGCGAAAAGCAGGTCGACATGCGCGTTTCCTCGCTGCCGACCCAGCACGGCGAATCCGTCGTGCTCCGCGTGCTCGACCGCTCGTCGGTCAACCTCTCGCTCGAGAACCTCGGGCTGCCGCCGCACATCTACGAATACATCGGCGAAACGATCGAGAAGCCGAACGGCATCTTCATCGTCACCGGGCCGACCGGTGCCGGCAAGACGACGACGCTCTACGCCGCGCTGCGGCGGATCAACACCATCGACCACAAGCTGCTCACGGCCGAGGACCCGGTGGAATACGACATCGACGGCATCGTCCAGATTCCCGTCAACGAGGCGATCGGCCTGAGCTTCCCGCGGATCCTGCGCGCCTTCCTCCGTCAGGATCCGGACCGCATCATGATCGGGGAAATGCGCGACATCGACACCGCCCAGATCGCGATCCAGGCTGCTCTCACCGGCCACTTGGTGCTCTCCACCCTGCACACCAACGACGCCGCCGGGGCGATCACCCGTCTCGTCGACATGGGCTGCGAGCCGTTCCTGGTTGCGGCCTCGCTCGAAGGGGTGCTCGCCCAGCGCCTGGTCCGGACGATCTGCAAGGAGTGCAAGGCGTCGTACGAGCCGAGCGAGGCGATCATCGGCCAACTCGGGATTTCGCCGCACGAGCTCGGCGACAAGGAGTTCTTCACCGGCCGGGGCTGCGACATTTGCGGTCAGACCGGCTACAAGGGCCGCCGCGGCCTCTACGAGCTTCTCGATGTGACCGAGCCGATCCGCGAGCTGATCACCGACCGCGCTCCCAGCGTGGTGATCAAGCAGAAGGCGGTGGAGCTCGGGATGAACACGTTGCGGGAAGACGGCCTCCGCAATATTTATATGGGTACGACCACGATCGAGGAAGTGCTCAAATACACCTGATCCGCCCGCATTTTCGAATCGCCAGATCCTCGTAGCGTTCATTTAGACTCAACCCAGCTTCTTCGTTTTCCCAAACCCAACCACCATGGCCAATTTCCAATACACCGCTCTCGACGCCAAGGGAGAGCAGACCAGCGGCACGCTGCAGGCCGCCACCGATGCCGAAGCCATCCAAATGCTTCGTTCACAGGGACTGTATCCGACCCAGGTGGTCGAGGAGGGCAAAGGCAAGCTCGCGGCGCAGAAGGGCAAGAAAGGCAAGGCGCCCGCCAAGGCCAAGAGCAAGGCCGCGCCGAACGGGAAGGGCAAGGTCGGCGGCAGCGTGAAGCCGAAGGTGCTGATGATCTTCACCCGCCAGCTCGCCACGCTGATCGACTCCGGTCTGCCGCTGCTCCGCGGCCTGACCGTGCTCGCCAAGCAGGAACCGAATCCGGTGCTGCGCGGCACGCTCAACGCGCTGGCCGACTCGGTGCAGGGCGGCTCGACGTTCTCGGAATCGCTCGCCCAGCATCCGAAGATCTTCAACAAGTTGTACGTCAACATGGTGAAGGCGGGCGAGCTCGGCGGTGTGCTCGAAATCGTGCTCCAGCGTCTCGCCGAGTACCAGGAAAAGGCGCAGAAGCTGAAGAACAAGATCGTCTCCGCCATGGTCTACCCGGTGATCGTCGGCTTCATCGCCGTGGCGATCCTCGTGTTCCTGATGTTGTTCATCGTGCCGAAGTTCAAGGAGATGTTCGCCGAAATGGGCGACTCCGAGCTGCCGATGATCTCACAGGTGGTGTTCGGCTTCTCCGGCTTCATGCTGGACCGCCCGTTCGTGCTGCCGAACGCGGTGTATATCTTCCTCATCCTCTTCGCGGTCGGCTTCCTGATCAACCTCTGGGGCAAGAGCCATGGCGGCCGGAGGAAGATCGACGTCCTGAAACTCAAGCTGCCCGTGCTCGGCGAGGTGACCCGCAAGACCGCGATCGCCCGCTTCGCCCGCACGCTCGGCACCCTGGTCACCTCCGGCGTGCCGATCCTGCAGGCGCTCAACATCACCCGCGAAACCGCCGGCAACGTCGTCGTCTCCGCCGCCATCGACAAGGTGCACGAGGCGGTCAAGGAAGGGGAATCCATCGTCACGCCGATGCAGGCCTCCTCGATCTTCCCGGCGATGGTCATCTCGATGGTCGACGTCGGCGAGGAGACCGGCCAGCTGCCTGAAATGCTGCTCAAGGTGGCGGAAGTGTACGACGACGAGGTCGACAACGCCGTGACCGCGCTGACCTCGATCCTCGAGCCGATCATGATCGTGTTCCTCGCGCTGATCGTCGGCGCCGTGGTCTTCGCGCTCTTCCTGCCGCTCATCAAGATCATCTCGGCCATGGGTTCCGCCTGATCCCGCTGGACCCGAACCCGAACGAACCGCGTCCATGAAAACCCATTCATTCAAGCGCCGCCCCGGCTTCACCTTGGTCGAGGTGCTCACCGTGATCGTCATCATCATGATCCTCGCCGGCCTGGTCGTCGGCGGCATGGCGCTGGCGAAGGAAAAGCAGAACCGCGACAAGGCGAAGGTGCAGATCCACCTGCTGGCCAACGCCTTGGAACAGTACAAGGCGGACTTCGGCAAATACCCGGAGAACGATGCCGCGCCGGGCACGCTGGCGACGGAGAAGCTCTACGAGGCCCTGTATTACAACGGGGCCAACGAGCCGGATAAATTCAAAATCTATCTGGCGGAGCTTAACCCGCTGGCCAACAAGCAGGGGTGGATCGAGTACAAGGGTTCCAAGACGGTCAACACGGTTCCCCAGCCCGGCGAGGTGAAGATCATCGATCCTTGGAAAAAGGAGTATCTGTATCGGACCGGTGCCGCTGCCGCCAATCCGGATTTCGACCTCTGGTCGATGGGCAAGGATGGCAAAACCAACGCCGACGATCCGAAGGCCAAGGACAGTCTCGACGACATCCGCAATTGAGGCGGCCGATTTTGCCCCGCTTTCCACTCGACGCCCGCCCTTCCGGCGGGCTTCTTGTTTCCACATTCATGAGTGAAGACTCCATTCCCGCCGCGGGTGAGGCCGTGCCGGCCGACGAGCCGGCCAAAGCCACCCGCCGCGTGACGAAGACCCGTCCGAAGAAAAAGGTCGCCAAGTCGGCTGCGAGCGAGCCCGCCGAAGCCCCGGCCGCCGTCGAGGCCGCGCCGGTGGTGGCCGAGGCCCCCGCCACCCCCGTCGAGCGGGTGGTCGAAGCCGCGCCCGAGCCGGCGAGCGAGGAACGTGCGCCCCGCGAGGAGCGGGAAGCCCGTGAAGAACGCGAGCCCCGCGAAGAACGGGAATCCCGCGAAGAGCGCGAGCCCCGTGGTTTTTGGCCCGAGCCGGAAACGATCCAGGGCGGCGAAGGTGCTGGCTCCGGCAAACGCAAGCGCCGCCGCAAGAAGAAGGGCGGCTCCGGCCAGCCCGGCGGCGAGGCACCACACGCCCCGCGTCCGCCCCAGTCCGCTCCGCAGGCCCCCGCCGGCGAGTCGGCACCGCGCCCGGCGCAGCCGCAGCAGCCCCAGCCACAACGTCCGCAGCTCGAAGCCGACGAAGTCGCGAAGCACGCGTGGAAGATCTACCTGAGCGAAGTCAGCGAAGAGGGGCTCGCCCTGATCGGCGACAACGACGCCCGTGAACTGACCCGCCGCAGCTTCCGCCTCGCCGAGATTTTCCTCGAAGAGAAGGCCCGCCGGTCGCGCTGAAGCGCCTTCCGAGCCGGAGATTCCGAAGCCTGAAAACCCGCCGGTCGCGCGGTTTTCAGGCTTTTTCGCGTCGCTGGGGGAAATCAATCCGCCACCATCACGGGAGGGACCAAATAGAGCAGCCGGCCTTTCGGCGCGGGCGGGGAAACCTCGAGGCAGACGAGCGCGCCGGTCGGTAGCTCGACCTCGCCGCCGCAGATCCAGTGGACGAGGCTGGAAAGGTCTGGTTCGTGGCCGACGAGCATCACGCGGCGGAATTCCGCGAACGCCCTGAGCTCCGCGAGCGCGGTTTCCGGTTTCATCCCGCTGGCGATCCACGGCTGCACGAGCGGCGCGTCGATGCCCGCCGCCTCGCAGAACGTCTCCGCCGTCTGCCGCGCCCGCACCAGCGGGCTGGTCAGCACCAGCTCGGGCAACCCGCCGGTTTCCCGCAGCAACATGCCGGCTTGCCTCGCCTGCTTGAACCCGCACTCGACTAGCGTGCGTTCGCCGTCGCCATCCGGATGCCCGTGGGGCTCGGCCTTGCCGTGACGGAGGATGAGGAGCTGCATGGAGAAAGCTCTAAATCCGAAATCCCGAATTCCAAACGAAGAAGTGACTGGGCGCTATTTTGTTTTTGCAGAGAACGACCCCAAGTTAGGCGACAATTGATTGCAAGAAGCGCGTGACACAAGAACTCGGGAAATGGGCGATCGCTGCAATGAAGTCAGCGCAGATAGAGGACTGCCACGAGAAGTGACGAGCAAGCGGCGAAGACGAATACGCCCCATGTGGCTGCGTTCGGTCGGGACTGGCGAAATGACCAATGGCTGCACAGATGCCGATGGCTACGGATGCGCCGAGCGCAGCGTAATAACTCCAGGGCTCGGCGCGCACTAAAAGGCTGCTGCGTGGCTTGGACTCGGTGGCGAAGGCAAGAACGATGGACAGGAACCATCCGAACGCGACGAAGCCGGAGGTGATCGTGCCTGAGATTAGAGACTTTTGAGCTACGTTCATGGGAGGCGCGCGGAGTCGCTTAACGCATAAGATCACCGACAGGCACGGGCAAGACAGACGTGCCATGGAGTCACGACGCCACGCCCGTGACTGTTCGAGTGAAGCGCCTCGTTAGTCCTGTTTTCGCTTCTCATATCTTGCTTCGATCATCTTCTGCTTCTTTGCGCCGCCGATACGCCAGTCCATCAAAAGATTGATTTCGTCGATCACGTCTTGAGCGGTCCCGGCAACATCGGAATCGCTGTCCTTCAGCGCGCGAAGTAAAATCGGCTTCACAATGTTCTTTTCGACGCGTCCACGAAACCGGGCGGCGTATGAGAGCCCGAGCAACGAATTGTGGCGAACCCAAGCATCTGGATGTTCTGAAAGGCGAACGCAAACGTCCTGTATGAACTTCCAATTCTCGTGATGAAACCCAAGTTGAATGGGAACGAGTCGTAAGACTTCGATATCGTCTTTCTTGATCGCGGCAATGACGTCCCCGTCGCTGATCGGCTGAGGCGATTCGTAGATCAGATCAGGTGGCATATTTCAGGGGCTAACAGTTATTCGGCGACGAGTCGTGAGGTTTTGCGACGAGTCGCATCGCGCGGGCGGATTTTGGCGGTCATTTTGGAAGACTGTGCAAGGGGTGCGTGACGCGGCAAGCGAGTTTTGCCGCGTGGGTCTGATGCAGGAGGTCTTTCCGGCGTCGCGTGCCGGTGGCGAGGGAGGCTCGTGGCAAGGGTCTCTCGCCGGAAATCGGGTGCGCGGGCGGTCGGCTGGGGTTGGGTCGGGCGGCGGGTGGATGATTTCAGTTTTGGCACCCGCCGCTGCTCCGGTTCTCGATCATTCTTCCAGCGGACTGTGGACGCCGAGACCAGGGATGAGGGGGCGGGGGTTCCCACATGATAGGGGGGATGGCGGCTCGTCCATCCAGCGCTTCGGTTCGTGGGGGTGAGGCGCGGGCCGGCAGCTCCGATCCACCGCCACAAAAAAGGTGATCAGCGGAATCTTCCACTGATCACCGATCACGATTCACAGATCGCTTAGTCTCACATCGTCATGCCGCCGTCGACGGCGAGCACCTGGCCGGTGATGTAGCGGGCGGCCGGGCTGGCGAGGAAGAGGACGGCTTGGGCGATGTCCTCGGTGCGGCCGAAGTCGCCGAGCGGGATCTTCTTCAACACTTCCGTGCGGATCGCCTCGGAAAGCTCGTCGGTCATGTCGGTGGTGATGAAACCCGGGGCGATGGCGTTGCAGGTCACCTTGCGGCCGGCGAGTTCGCGGGCGACGGCCTTGGTGTAGCCGATCAGGCCGGCTTTCGACGCGGAGTAGTTCGTCTGGCCGGCGTTGCCGATCAGGCCGATGACGGAGGCGATGTTGATGATGCGGGCGTCCTCGGCCTTCATCAGCACGCGCATGAAGCCTTTCACGGTGTTGAACGCGCCCTTGAGGTTGGTGTCGAGGACGGTGTCCCAGTCCTCCTCCTTCATGCGCATGAGCAGGCCGTCGCGGGTGACGCCGGCGTTGTTGACGAGGATGTGCACGGCGCCGAGTTCGTCGCCGATCTTCTTGGCGAGTTCCTGCACGGCGGCGTGGTCGGCCACGTCGACGGCGTAGGCGGAGGCGGAGCCGGGGTAGAGCGCGTTGATTTCCTCGGCGGCCTTGGCGCAGCTCGATTCGCTGCGGCTGACGACGGCGACCTTGGCGCCTTCGGCGGCGAGGGCTTTGGCGATTTCCTGACCGATGCCGCGACCGGCGCCGGTGACCACGGCCGTTTTATTGGCGAAGCGTTGCATGTGGGGGGAGGGTGCGGCGGGAAGGCCTCCGGCGTCAACTCAGCGGGCGAGGGAAGAGGGTTAGCCGCAAAAGGTCGCAAGAAGGGAAGGAATGGAATGAGGAAGGCAGGAATTTCAGGAAGGAAGAGGGGATGCTATCTTCTCCTCCATTCCTGCTTTCCTCATTTTTTCGCCTCTAGCGCCTTTTTGCGGCTGATCCCCCTCAGGCAAACGCCTTCAAAAAGCCGACTTCCAAGGCGAGCTGTTCCTGGGCGTTGGTGTCGAGCGTGCGGCGCAGCGATTCGAGCGCCTCGATCCGGCCGAGCAGGCGGGGCTCCGTTTCGCCGGCGGCGACCGGCTGGAGCGCGGCGAACGAGCCGGGAAAATCGAGCCCTTCGGCGTCGGTGCCGGCTTTCACCCGCAGGACATCTGCCATCCAGGCCATCAGCACGTCGAACAAACGGCCGCGGGCGTCGAGGTATTCGGACTCGGCGGCGGCCTTGTGGAATTCCTCGCGGCGCTTCAGCCAGTCGCCCTCGGTGACCTGCTTGTAGGTCTGCTCCTCCTCCTTGAGGGCGGCCTCTGCGGCGGCGACCGCGGCCTCGCGGCGTTTTTCCAGCACGCCGGAGAACACGGCCTTCAGGGTGAGAGCGGTGCGGGGGTTGCCGAAGCCGGCGTCGGCCACGGTGTTGAGCGCCTGGACGAGCTCCGCGCCGCCGTCGGAGCCGAGCGACGTGCCGCCGGTCAGCGGCAGGCGGACGCAGCGCGAGAGGATGGTGGGCAGCAGCGATTGCGGGTTCGCGGTGAGCAGCAGCAGCAGGGTGCGGGCGGGCGGTTCTTCGAGGGTCTTGAGGAAGGCGTTCGAGGCCTCGGCGCCCATGCGGTCGGCCTCGGCGATGACGCCGACTTTCCACGTGCCTTCCGGCGCGGCGAGGCGCAGCGGGCGTTCCAGCTCGCGGATGGCGTCGACGGCGATGCGGCGGGATTTCATCCGCGGGCGGAGAATGTGGACCCACGGGCCTTCGAGTTCGTCGAGCGGCGGGATTTCCTCGACGACCGGTTCGCCGAACAGGTCGATGCCGCCGGAACTTCCGCCGCCGTTGACCCGCCGGATGATGCGGGCGGCGAGCGTTTCCTTGCCGGAGCCGTGGGCGCCGCTGATCAGGAACGCGTGGGCCAAGCGGCCGCGCTCGAACGCCGATTCCACCAATTCGAATGCCCGTTCCGCCGGATACGCCATGGCGGCGGATGCTGGCGCTGGGGCCGATGGCGGTCAATCCTTCCAAAGAAACGCTGTGGGAATTGGAGCAACCGCGAATCGGGCGAATCCCGCGAATCAGAAGGAATTTCTGAGGGAGGCGGGAGGGGCGAGCGGTTCCTTTTTCGAACTCTGCTTTTCCTCATTCAAAATAGATTCGTGGGATTCGTTCGATTCGCGGTTCAATCTATCGGCTTTTTGGCGCTTGGCACCCGGCCCGGTCGGCGGCACGGTCCCGCGCATGGACACCCCCTTCGCTCCGCGCGGCTCCAAGGCCGAGCTCGAAGAAGGCGCCGCCTTCGCTCCGAAATTCGACGCCGACGGATTGATTCCGGCGATGGCGATCGACGCCACCACCCGCGAGCCGCTGATGCTCGCCTACATGAACGCCGAGTCGCTGCGCCGCACGCTGGAGATCGGCGAGGCCGTGTATTGGTCGCGCTCCCGCAAGGAATACTGGCACAAGGGCGCGACCTCCGGCCACGTCCAGAAGGTGGTGGAAATTCGCACCGACTGCGATCAGGACGCGCTGGTCGTGGTGGTCGAGCAGGTTGGCGCCGGCGCCTGCCACACCGGCCGGAATTCCTGCTTCTATCGCAAGGTGGTGAAGGCGGCGGACGGCAGCCCGGCGCTGGAGTTTTCGGGCGAAGGGCGCACGTTCGACCCTTCCGCGGTTTACGGAAAAGCCTGAAAACGTGAATTTCGCGGTTGCAATCGGGCGCGGGTGCCGCTAGCTCTCCCGCCCCGCATTGCCGGGCGCGCCGTTCGGGCCGCCATGCAGCGAATCATTTCCAGTCGAAGGAGGACCCCATGGATATCATCAAGAAGATCGAGCAAGAGCAGCTGAAACAGGACGTCGCCGAGTTCAATGTCGGTGATTCCGTGAAGGTCCACACCCGAGTCGTCGAAGGCGGCAAGGAGCGCCTTCAGATCTTCGCCGGCCTGGTGATCGCCAAGCGCGGCACCGGCGTGAACGCCGCGTTCACCGTCCGCAAGATTTCCTACGGCGAAGGCGTCGAGCGCGTGTTCCCGGTGCACACCCCGCGCATCGCGAAGATCGAAGTCGTCACCAAGGGCAAGGTTCGCCGCGCCAAGCTGCACTACCTCCGCAGCCGTGTCGGCAAGCGCGCCCTCCTCGTCAAGAGCGCCGACCGCCAGGGCTGATCGCCCGACGGCCAACGTTATCTTTCGCAAGCGCCCCGCCGTCCGACGGCCGGGGCGTTTTGCTTTTCCGGCGGGCGGTCCGGCGGATTCGGCTTTTCGCCCGCGGACGGTCCGGCCAAGTTGCGCCCGTGCGTGTTCCCTGGCCGATCGTTGTCCTGCTCTGCGTCGTAGTTCCCGGCGGCATCTGGTGGTATGGCGCGCGTGGCAAGGATTTCGTGACGCCGCCAAGCGAGCAGCGGCTGGCCGAACGGCGGCAGGAACTGGGGGAAATGCCGCCGCCGGTGGCTCCGCAGCCGATCGAGAAAACGGCCGCGCCCGAAGTGCCCGCGCAGCCGCCCGAACCGCCGATCGAAGCCGGCGACGTGGCGACCGCCCCGGCGCTCAATGCCTACGCCGCCGAGGCGAAAACCAAGGGAGCCGACCATTTGCTCAAGCTGGCGGCGAAGCTGGAGGAACACGGCGCCACGGCGCGGGCGCTGCTGGCCTGCGAGCGCGTGCTCGATCTGGCCAAGGGCGATCCGGTCCAGTCGGCCGCGGCGCTGAAGGCGATCAAGCGGCTGCGGCCGAACGTGCCGCCGTGGAACGTGGACCCGGAAGGGGCGCAGCCGCTGGTGCTGCACCTCGGGGCCAGCCCGGCGATGGCGGCGAAACTCAAGCCGGTGCTCGAATCCGTGCCGGCCGCGATCGGCCGGGCGTCGTCCGGCATCGTCGCGGTGACGACCGAGCTGGCGGTCGGCAAAAAGCCGGTCGGTGGTGCCGAGGCAACGCCGGTGGCCTTGTGGCTGACGGGCGGTGCGGCGGGTACGCCCTCGACCGAGGTGGCCTCGTTCACGATGGTTTCGCCCGAGGCGCTCGAAAAAGAAATGCTTTCGGCGGTGTTCGAGCTGGTGCGGGCGCGGGTTTCCCGCAGCGCGGCGTTTGGCGCGCCCCTGGCCATCGGCGCGGACGAATCGCCGGCCGACGCGCTCGCCACGCACCTCACCCGGCTGGCGTGGCAGGAATTCGCCAAGGGCATGAACACGGTGCCACCCGCCTTGGCGACGGCACCGCCCGCGACCCCGGCGAAACCGGAACCCGCGAAGCCGGCAGCGAAGAAACCGGTCGCGTCCGCCAAGCCCGTTCCGCCGGCCAAGCCGCCGGTGGCGAAACCGCCGGTCGCCAAGCCGCCGGTCGCCAAGCCGCCGGTGGCGAAACCGGTCGCGCCTCCCGCCGCCAAGCCGGTGCCGAAGCGTCCGGCCAAGCCGGTCAACGACGCCTATCAGGAATGATCGGGCCCGAGTTTCCCCGCCGATGAGACTTTTCCCCGCCGCCGTTCTCGCCCTGCTCGCCGCCGCGCTCCCGTCGCGGGCGGAGGAAGCACCGCCGGCGGAGAAACCGGTGGTCGAGCAACTCGACGCCACGCGGTTCCGGATCGGCCAGCTGACCTTCGACCGCAAGACGCGCGAGATCCGTTTGCCCGCGGTGGTGAACCAGGCGGACGGCTTGCTCGAGTTCGCCCTCGTCCAGCGCCAGGGCAAGGTCCACGAATCGCTGCTGGCGACCGACGTTTCGCCCGTGCAGCTCAACGTCGCGTTCAAGCTGCTGCGCTATCCCGCGTCGCCGGGCCAGCAGTTCGATGACGCCGGTGGCAAACCGGCGGCCGCGGTGCCGGGCTCGCGGCTCGACCTGGCGGTCGAGTGGCGCGACGGCGACCGGCCGCGCCGCGCGGCGCTGCGTGAGTGGATCCTCTACGACGTCACCGGCGAGGCGATGCCGGACGGCGCGTGGATCTACGGCGGCGGCGAGAACGCGCAGGGCGAGTTTTTGCCCGGCAGCCACGGCGATGTGATCGCGATTTTCTCGGGCAATCCGGCGCTGATGTATTATGAGGGGAAGGACCGCGGCAATGACGAGGTTTGGCGGCCTTTCGCCAAACGCATGCCCGCCGTGGGCACGCCGGTCACCGTGCTCCTCACGCCGCGCCCCGAACCGCTTCCGCCACCATGAAGTCCGCCATCGTCCTGCTTTCCCTCTGCCTTGCCGGTCTCGCTCCTGCGGCCTCGTCCGCCCGCTACGAATCGCTGCGGCAGGAAATGCGGCAGGCGATCGCCCGCGGCAACTCGTGGCTGAAGTCGCAGCAGAAGGACGACGGCCATTGGGATGACGACGGCTTGCCCGCGCTCAGCGCGCTCGCGCTCACGGCCGCGGCGCAGGACCCGGGGGCGAAGGACTCCGCCCACGTCGCGAAGGGCTACGACTGGTTGCTCCGCCAGCAGAAGGACGACGGCGGCATCTACAACCGCGGGCTTTCCACCTACAACACCGCGACCGCCATCACCGCGCTGGTCGCCGCGGGCAAACCGGAGTTCGAGCCGGCGATCGTCCGCGCCCGCAAGCACCTCATCGGCCAGCAGTGGGACAAGGGCGAGAAGGGCAAGACCGACCAGCCCGGCGACGGCGGCCTCGGCTACGGCGCGGGCACCGACAAGGACCACGACGACCTCTCCAACACCTACCTCGCGATCGAGGCGCTGGCGCTTTCGAAAAAAGTCGTCGAGGACGGCCGTTTCGGCGATCAGCCGGACCTCGACTGGCAGGCGGCCGTCACCTTTCTTTCGCGCTGCCAGAACCGCGGCGAGAGCAACGACCAGCCGTGGGTGACCGACGATCCGCGCAACAAGGGCGGCTTCATCTACAGCCCGACCAGCGCGAAGTCGGAGGAGAAACTGCCCGACGGCCGCACCGCGCTGCGCTCCTGCGGGTCGATGTCCTACGCCGGGCTGCTCTCGCTGGTGTATGCCAAGCTCTCGCCAGACGACCCGCGCGTGGCCGCGGTGAAGGAGTGGCTCGGGAAAAACTACACCGTTTCGGAAAACCCCGGCCTCGGCGACCAGGGGCTCTACTACTACTACCACGCGATGCCGAAAGCGCTCGCTGCGGCGAACGTGAGCGCGCTCAAGCTGGCCGACGGCGGCGAGGCCGACTGGCGCAAGGATCTGGGCGAGAAGCTGCTCTCGCTCCAGCGGTCCGACGGTTCCTGGCAAAACCCGAACGGCCGCTGGATGGAGTCGAATCCCGTGCTTGTCACCGCCTACATCGTGCTCGCGCTGGAACAGATCGACCGGGCGATTCCGCGGTAGCCGCGGTGAAGTTGTGTCTTGAAAAACGCACGTAATACCGCACGTTTCTGCTGTGAAGACGATTTCCGCCACGTCCGCGAGGTCCGACCTCTACCGGTTGATCGACGCCGCGCTCGAAGACCATGAGCCGGTGCAGATCACGGGCAAACGCGGCAACGCCGTCTTGCTCGCCGAGGAAGATTGGAGGGCGATCCAGGAAACGCTGCATCTCGTCAGCATTCCCGGCATGCGCGAGTCGATCCTCGAAGGCATGAACGAGCCGGTGGACCGTTGCAGCTGCAGCATCGATCTATGAGCTACGAGCTGGTCTACACCCGGCAGGCCAAGACGGACGCGAAGAAACTCAAGGGCACGCCGCTCGCGGCCAAGGCGAAGCAATTGCTCGAACTAATCGCCCGCGATCCCTTCGCCGATCCGCCGCCGTTCGAGGCCTTGGTCGGCGATTTGAAAGGCGCGTATTCCCGTCGGATCAACATCCAGCACCGGCTCGTCTACCAAGCGTTGGAAGCGGAGAAGGTGGTGAAAGTCCTGCGACTTTGGACGCACTACGATTGAGCCGGTGTCCCACGTGACGTGGAATAAGAGGTTTCGCTCATTTTTGAAAAAGTGGCGGCCTGATCGCTTTCAAAACACCCCGTTCAGCTTCCTTCCCGTCCAGAACACGCCGAGCAGCAGGATGAGGGCGGTGAGGACGGCCCAGTGGGAGTTCAGGGCGATGCGGCGTTCGATCGGCCGGGGTTCGGGCAGGGCGTGGATTTCCTTCGCCAGATCGCCGAGCTGGTCGGGCGGGATGACGCGGCCGCGGGCGATGCGGGCGAGTTCCTCCAGCACCTCCGGGCGCGCGGGTTGGCCGGTTTTCTCGATCTGCGCGCCTTGGGCGAGCAGGGTGGTTTCCACCGGTTTGTCGTCGGTCTGGCCGGCGTGGGCGCGGAGTTTCCAAGCGCCGGGGGCGTCGATTTTGAACCGGCCGGTGAACGCGCCCCAGGCGGCGTTGCTTTTCTGGAGGTCGAGCCGCCGCGTTTTGCCGTCGGGCGAGGTCAGGTCGACGGAGACGCCGCCTTCCTGCAGCGGCGCGCCGTTCGGGTCGAAGGCGTTGGCGTTGAGCGTGACGGTGTCGCCCGGAGCCGGGCGCTCGGGCGTATAGTAGAGGCGCACGCGCTGGCCGGCGGCCATGTTGCGCTGGTAGGACATCCAGCGCGCGACCTGGCCCCAGAACCGGTAGTGGTAGAGGTCCTCGACGCCGCGCCGCCAGCGCCAGGCGGAGTCGATGCCCATGAAAAGGATCTTGCCGTTGCCGGCGGTCTTGGTGACGAGCAGCGGGATCGGGCCGAACTTGCCGCGGTGGTTGCCGTGGACGGCGAGGACCTCGGTGCCGCCTTTCGCCCGGACGACCGGGGCGTGCCAGTAGAAGCCGGGCAGCCGCCGCCAGATCCGGGCGTTTTCCTCCTCGCTGTCGCCCAGCAGCGTGAGCAGCGAGCCGCGGCCTTCGGAGGTCAGGGTGAGCGGCGAGGCGAGCGCGTCGGCGGATCCGGCGCGATTCGCTTCGTCGAGGGTGACCGGCATCAGGTCGCCGAGCGGGCCGTCGGCGAGCGAGAACTGGTTGCCCTGCGCCCCGGGCAGGAAGACAAGGCCGGACGCCTGGTTTTCGACCAGCCCGCGGATGCGTTCGCATTGCTCGCGGGTGAGCTGATCGGGCGCGGTGCCGACGTCGCCGAGGAAGACGACGTCGTACTTCGCGAGGTCCTCGAGCTTCGGCGGGAACTCCGCGAGGTAGTCGCGGCCCTGACCCTTGCCGAGCTGCGGGTGGAAGAGCAGGCAGGAAACCTCGACGCCGGGGTCGCGTTCGAGCGCGTTGCGCAGGTAGCGGTATTCCCAGCGCGGCAGCGTTTCGATGACGAGCACGCGGATTTTCTCCGGCTTGCCGGCGAGGGTGAACGAGCGGGCGTTGTTCGCCTCGACGCGTTCGCCCTCGGCCGCCGGGATGGAAAGCTGGAGGGTCGAGGAACCTTCCTTTTCGATCTTCCACACGATCGACTCGTGGGTGTCGGCGTTGGGCGGCAGGACGATCGGCTTGGTGCGCTCGCGGCCGTTCTCGTCGCGCAGGCGGACGACGGTGCGGACCTCGCGGTCGAGCGACGAGCGGATGGCGAACGGGATCTGCACGTTTTCGCCGACGATGCCGTAGGTCGGCGCAGTGACGGAGAACAGGTCGAGGTCGGGCAGGCGGTTGCGGCTGCCGACGGGAATGGTGAAAAGCGGCACGCCGCGGAGCCGGAGCCGCTGGGCGGCGGCGACGGGCGGCTCGCCGGTGTTGTGGTCGCCGTCGCTGAACATCACCACGGCCCGGAGATTGGTTTCCTGTTCGAGCAGTTCGTCCAGCGGCTTGCCGAGGTCAGTGCCGGCGAGTCCGGCGGGGTCGTCCGCCGGCGGCGTGGCGAACGGGCGTGCGAGCAGCTCGTTCCGGCCGTCGGCTTCGAGCGGTTTCGTGCGTTCGCCGTCCAGCGCGCGCCGCACCCACTCGGCGCGGCTGACGATTTCCTGCTTGGGCGAGAGCGCCGCGGGCAGGGCGGCGTCGAGCGTGGTCATCGACTTCGAGTCGTCCCACAGCAGGGCGATGCGCGGCTTGGTCTGCGGAGGCGGGGCGGTGACACGCCACTCGGGCTGCCATAGTAGCAGGACGACGGCGGACACGGCTAGCACGCGCAGGATTTCGAGCGCGGCGGTGCGCTTCGGATGCGGGCTGCGCTTCCACGACAGCACGGCCAGCGGCACGACGGCGGCGAGCGCGGCGAGGCCGACCCACAAGGCGGCGGGCGGCGCGGTGAAGTGGAGGTTGGAAAGGAAGAAGGACAAGAAGTGCGGAAATCGGAATGGAAGAGGCAGAGCGGACTAAAGTCCGCGGTCCAATTGAGGGCCGCGTGCGGGAGCGGGTTCGCTTGATCGCCTGGGCAGGCAGAGGAGAGCTTCGGTGAGGAGGAAAACGAGCATGGCGGCGAGCACGGGGCGCCAGAAGTCGCGCGAGGCGGGGCCGCTGGTTTTGCCGGCCTGCTCGAAGTGTGTGTAGCCGGTGTTTTCGAGGCAGGCGTCGAGCTGCTCGCGGGTGACGGTTTCCGCGGCGTCCTCGGCGAGCGGGCGGTTCACGGCCGTCAGTCGGTCGCCGAGGCGGTAGACGCCGGCTTCGTCGGGGGCGGTGTCGGCCGAGCCGGGGGCGTCGAGCCGGACGCGGGTTTCGCCGGGTTGGAGGCGGGCGGTGTCGCTACCGAGTTCGGCGAGGTAGGAGGCGCTGAAGCGGTCGGCGCCGGCGGCGACGAGGCGCTGGACGAGCGGCAGCAGCACGTCGGCGTCGCCGAGGTTCGACCAGCGGTAGTCGGGCGGCGTGGCGGCGAACCACGCGGTGCCGCGGTCGACGACGCGGCGGACGAGGAACGGCTCGGCATCGTCCCAGCTGGCGAGGGCGGTGGCGTGGCCGAGCGGGAGCTGGCGGCGGACGGCTTTGAGCCGCTCGGCGGGGATGGCGTTGCCGTCGGTGCCGTCGCGCAGCGGGCCGTCCTGGTGGCTCCAGTCCTTGAGGATGAAAAATTTCCCGGACGGAGCATCGCCGGGGGCGGACCATTTCACGTCGAGAAACGCGGTGGCGGACGCTTCGCCCGGCGGCAGGAACAGGACCTGGCCGCCGTTGGCGAGGAACGATTCGAGCGCGGTGGCGGCGGGGCCGGTGGGCAGGGGGGCGGCCCAAAGGACGGACGAAATATCGGCCAGCGGGAGCGCGGCGGCCTGCGCGGGATCGATCTTCACGGCCGATTGGCGGGCGAACTCGGGCGGCGCGGCGGCGAGCAGGAGGTAATCCGCCGCTTCGCCCGGCGGCGCGACGACGAGCGATTTCACCGGTTGCTCCGGTCCGTAGGCGAAGAACGCCGCGTTGTTGCGCGGGTTGCCGTCGGCGGGCAGCGACAAGCCGCCGAAGCCTTGTTCGGAGCCGGCGGGCAGCGGGATCGATTTGCGGAAACGCAGCGACTGGCCGGTAACGGCGAGCGGTTCGGTGGTGTGGCTGCCGTTGAATTGCAGCGTCAGCGGCAGCGTGCCCGGCCGCGCGTCGCTGCGGGCGATTTCCACCTCGACGGCCAGCTCGTCGCCGGTGCGGGTGGCGGCGAGCAGGCGGATCGAGGCGTCGGGCGCGGCGGGGCCGGACAGGTCGAGCACGCGCACGGCGGGCTTGCGCGGTTGGGCGGCGAGGGTAGCGCGCAGGTTCGCCCAGCGGTCGTCGTCCGGCCGCCAGTTCGACGCCTGAAGGTCGGTGGCGATCCAGATTTCCGTGCGGCCCTTGGCGTCGGCGCAGAACTCGGCGGCTTTCGAAACGAGCGCGGGTAGGTCGGCCGCCGTGTCCGTCGCCGCGGTGGCGGAAAGTTCCGACAGCACGTCGGGTGAGGGGACGTCCTGCGGCGCGCCGCCGGCGCTGTCGACCAGCACCAGGCGGGGGATGTCCAGTGCGCGCATCGTGTCGCGGACCTTCGCCAGCACTGTGGCGCGGCGGGACTCGACGCCGTCGGCTGGTTTCGCCTCCATGCTCGCCGAGCGGTCGAGCACGAGGACGACGGTGTCGACCTTGCCGCCGAGCCCGGAAACCACCGGCCGCGCGGCGGCAAGGGCGAGCGCGGCGAGCGCCAGCGTCCGGCAGGCGAGGATGAGGATCTGGCGCAGCTTTTTTTTACCGCGCGATTCCCGGGTCGCCTTGAGCAGGAACTGCATCGCGGCCCACGGGATCGTCTGGTGGCGGCGACGGTTGAGCAGGTGGATCGCGACGGGGATCGCGGCGGCGATGGCGAACCAGAGGAGGGATGGAAGAAGGAATGACAAACGACTAAATCCTAATGACTGATGGAAGAGGGGGGCGGCAGCTGAATTACGGGGCTTTGCGGAGGATGGCGGCGAAGATGCGGATGAGTTCTTCGGATTCGCGGTTGAGAGCGCGGAGCACTTCTTTGATTTCGCCTTGGCTGGTGGCTCCTAACAACCGCAGCCAGAGACGGGTTTCGACGCATTCCTTTTTCGCGAGGCGGATGCGGTAGAAGAAGTCCGGCTTCGAGACGGCGTTGTCCGCTTCGACGTATTTGGCGGCGACCGAGCCGGACGATCGCAGGATTTGGTCAACATCCCGCCATTGCGTCCGGGGCCATTCGCGGCCGGACATGCAGAGGCGCACGGCTAGGGCGAATTGGAACGTCCGCTGTGCGAGGTCGAGTTTGGAGTCTTCCTCTTCCATGGGTCATTGGGATTTGGTTAGGGGTCATTTGCCTTTGCCCTTCCTCAGCCGGTTCATGAGAAAGTCCCGCAACAACGGCTCCAGCTCCGTGTCGGTGGTCACCTGCCGGTAGTCCGCGCTGGCGTCGTGGCATTGGGCGCGGACGGCGGCGAGGAAGTCGCGCAGCGCGGCGTGGTATTCGTCGGCGATGAGCGCCGGTTCGGCGACGATGGCGGTGCCGTCTTCCAAATCGATGAAGCGGTGCGGGCGGTCGAACTCGAAGCCGAGCTCGAGCGGGTCGAGCAGGTGGAAGACGCTGACGTCGTGCTTGCGGTAGCGCAGGTGCTGGAGCGCGTCGCCGAGTGACTGCGGGTCGGTGAAGAGATCGGAGAGGATGACGACGAAGGCGCGCCGGCCGATTTTCTCGGCGATGGTGTGAAGGGCGGGGACGAGGCCGGTTTCGCCCGACGGTTCGAGTTTGCCGAGGGTGGAGAACAGTCGGTCGAGGTGGGCCGGGCGCCGGCTCGGCGGAACCTCGAGGTGGAGCTTGTCGGTGCAGACCGAGAGGCCGGCGGCGTCGCCCTGGTTGACGAGCAGGTAGGCGAGCGAGGCGGCGATTTTCCGCGCGAACTGGATTTTCGCCGGCGCGCGGCCGCTGAAGGCCATCGAGCCGGAGGTGTCGACGACGAAATAGGCGCGCAGGTTGGTGTCGGCCTCGAACTCCTTGATGTAATAGCGGTCGGAGCGGGCGAACGCCTTCCAATCGAGCCGCCGGGTGTCGTCGCCGGCGACGTATTTCCGGTATTCGGCGAACTCGACGGACGACCCGCGGTGGGGCGACCGGTGTTTTCCCGCGACATTGCCGAGCATCGGCGCGCGCGCCTCGACCGGCAGGGCGGCGAGGCGGGCGAGCAGGGCGGTGTCGAGGAAATCGTATTTCATAGGTCCTATGGGTCTTGTCGGTCCTATAGGACTTATTCTGACCGCATTTCGGCGATCAGCCGCTCGACGATCTTCTTCGAGGTCATGCCCTGGGACTCGGCGGCGAAGTTGGTGATCACGCGATGGGCGAGGACGGGGGCGGCGACGGCTTCGAGGTCTTCGAGGGAGGCCATGTAGGCGCCGCGCAGGGCGGCGCGGGATTTCGCGCCGAGGATCAGGTATTGCACGGCGCGCGGGCCGGCGCCCCAGGCGACGCAATCGCGGATCCACTGTGGGGCCTCGGGTTCGTGCGGGCGGGTCCGGCGGACGAGCGTCACGGCGTGGTCGTAGAGGTGCTCGGGGACCGGGACGCGGCGGACGAGCTGCTGGCAGGCGAGGACTTTCTCGCCGTCGAGCAGGCGGGCGAGGGCGTCGCGGGCGCCGCCGGTGGTCTCGCGGGCGATCCGCTTTTCCTCGTCGTAGGTCGGGTAGTCGACCTCGATGAGGAACATGAAGCGGTCGAGCTGGGCCTCGGGCAGCGGGTAGGTGCCTTCCTGCTCGATCGGATTCTGGGTGGCGAGGACGAAGAACGGCGGCTGGAGCGGGTAGGTCTTGCCGAGCACGGTGACCTTGTTCTCCTGCATCGCCTCGAGCATGGCGGACTGGGTTTTCGCTGGGGCGCGGTTGATTTCGTCGGCCAGCACGATGTTGGCGAAGACCGGGCCGCGGGCGAACTCGAACTGGCGGCGGCCGCCGGCGCCGGTTTCCTGGATGATGTCGGTGCCGGTGATGTCGGCGGGCATCAGGTCCGGGGTGAACTGGATGCGGTTGAACGTCAGGTGGAAGGTCTGGGCGACCGAGGAGACGAGGAGGGTCTTGGCCAGCCCCGGGACGCCCATCAGCAGGGCGTGGCCCTTGGCGAAGAGGGCGATGGCGAGCAGCTCGATCACCCGCTCCTGGCCGATGATCGCCTTGCCCAGCTCCTCCCGGAACACGCGGTGGATTTTTCCCAGTTCATCAATGGCGGCGACGTCGTCGGGTGGCAGCGGGGTGGCGGGATCGGATTCCATGGGCGGAACAAGGGTGAGAAACCTCGTTTGAAGCTAGGATGGAGGCCCGAATTGTCGAGAAAAGGAAAGCACGCCGGGGTATCGGGTTGCGGGGTGGCGGCGCGGCCGGGCGAGCGGTTTTATGGAACTTTTTCCGATTTCCCGCTTGCCACGGAGGGGCGGTCTGCTAAATCACCCGCCCCCGCGCTGCGTCCGGATCACTCCGGGATCGTGCGGGTCACGCGAACTTCCGCACGATATGGCACGCATCCTAGGCATTGAAATCCCCAACGAGAAGCGCATCGAAGCGTCGCTTCCGTATCTGTTCGGCATCGGCCGTCCGACCGCCGCGAAGATCCTCGATCACGCCGGCATCGACCCGAACATCCGCACCGGTCAGCTGACCGAAGAGCAACTCGTCAAGATCGCCCAGGTGATCCAGGCGGAAGGCGTTCTCATCGAAGGCGATCTTCGCCGTGAGAAGCAGGCCCAGCTCAAGCGCCTCACCTCCATCAACTGCTACCGCGGCATCCGCCACAAGCGCGGCCTTCCGGTCCGTGGTCAGCGCACCCGCACCAACGCCCGCACCCGCAAGGGCAAGAAGAAGACCGTGGGCGTTAAGAAGTAACCTGTAGCACCTTTTGATCATGGCTGACGAAGCAATCAATCCAGAAGCCGCCGCTCCGGCCCCGGCTCCCGCCGCTCCTGTCGCGGCTCCCGCTGCAGCTCCCGCTGCTCCGGAAGCGGCCGCCGCCGTGGAAGCTCCGAAGAAGGAGCAGAAGCGCGACATCTTCGCCGAAATCGGCGGTGGTGAAGAAGAAATCAAGATCCACAAGGCCAAGGGTTCGAAGAACGTGACCCGCGGTGTGGTTCACGTGACCGCCACCTTCAACAACACGCTCGTCAGCGTGACCGACGCCAACGGCAACGCCATCGGCTGGTCGAGCTCCGGCAAGATGGGCTTCAAGGGCTCCCGCAAGAGCACGGCCTACGCCGCCCAGGTGGTGTCGCAGGACGCCTGCCGCCAGGCGATGGGCCACGGCCTCAAGGAAGTCGAAGTCCGCGTGAAGGGCCCGGGTTCCGGTCGCGAGTCCGCCGTCCGCGCCGTCCAGGGCCTCGGCCTTGAGATCACCGCGATCAAGGACGTCACCCCGATCCCGCACAACGGCTGCCGTCCGAAGAAGGCCCGCCGCGTGTAATCCCCACCCCGAACACTTTTAGACCATGGCACGTTACACCGGTCCCCGCACCAAGATCAGCCGCCGTTTCGGCGTCGCGCTCTTCGGTCCCTCCAAGTCGCTCGATCGCCGCAACTTCCCGCCGGGCCAGCACGGCCTGCGCGCCGGCCGCAAGAAGAAGAGCGAATACTGCGTCGCCCTCGGCGAGAAGCAGAAGCTCCGCTTCCAATACGGCGTCCTCGAAGGCCAGTTCCGCAAGTACTATGAAGAAGCCGCCCGCCGTCGTGGCGTGACCGGCGTGATTCTTCTCCAGCTTCTGGAACAGCGCCTCGACAACGTTTGCTACCGCCTCGGTTTCGGCAACAGCCGCCAGGCCGCCCGCCAGCTCGTCAACCACGGCCACATCCTCGTGAACGGCCACTGCGTCGACATCCCGTCCTACCAGGTCAAGCCGGGTGACGTGATCAAGGTGGGTTCCCGCCCGTCCTCGCAGCAGTTCGCGCTGCGCATGATGGACCTCACCCAGTCCGTGCCGCTCGTCGACTGGCTCACCATCGACCGCGACCAGCTCGAAGGCACCGTCGCCCGCGTGCCGGAGCGCTCGGACATCGACCCGCAGGTCAACGAGCAGCTCATCGTCGAGCTCTACTCCCGCTAAGCGGGTCCTGCTTAGGATATCGTGCTTTAAAAACGCCCGGAGGAAACTCCGGGCGTTTTTTCGTTTGGGAAGAAATAGGTCCTATACGCCCCATGGGACTTATAGGACCTATGGGAGGGAAATGCTCACCAACCGCCGCCGAGGGCTTTCACCAGGGCCACCGCGGCATTGAGCCGGTGGGCTTGGAGCTCGATCGAGGCGCGCTCGGCGTTGAGCGCGGCGGCCTGGACGACGGCGACGTTGAGGTAGCTGACGGTGCCGGCCTTGTATTGGTTCAGGGCGATGCGCTCGCTTTCGCGCGCGGCGCGCACGGCGCGGTCCTGCGCGTCGGCTTGCTGGGCGAGCAGGCGGAGGCCGGCGAGGGCGTCCTCGGTTTCCTGCATCGCGGTGAGCACGGTCTGGCGATAGTCGGCGACGGTGCCGTCGTAGGCGGCGTCGGCGCGGGCTTTTTCCGCCAGCCGCTGGCCGCGGTCGAACAAGGGGGCGGCCAGCGTCGGCCCGAGCGACCAGAAGCGGGTGGGCGCGGCGAGCAGGCCGGAGGTGCCGCGCCAGCCGCCCTCGGCGTCGAGGGTGAGGCTGGGGAAGAAGGCGGCGCGGGCGGCGCCGATGCGCTCGTTGGCGGCGGCGACGCGGCGTTCGGCGGCGGCGATGTCCGGGCGGCGTTCCAGCAGCTGCGACGGCGCGCCGGGCGAGACGCCCGGGGTGCGGCGGGCGAGCGTCCGCTCGGGCAGCGAGAGGGCGGACGGCGGTACGCCGACGAGCACGGCGAGGGCGTGTTCGAGGGTGGCGCGCTGGAGCTTGAGGTCGACGGCGGAGGCCTGGGTCGAGGCGAGCTGGGTTTCCGCCTGGGCGACGTCGCCGCGCGAGGCCACGCCCTGGGCGTAGCGGTTGCGGGTGAGGTCGAGCGACTTCTGGTAGCTGCCGATCTGGGTTTCCAACAGGTCGCGCTGGGCGTCGACGGCGCGGAGCGAGAAGTAGGTCTGGGCGGTTTGCGCCTGGAGGCTGAGTTTCAGCGACTCGACGTCCGCGGCGGCGGCCTCGGCGTCGGCGGTGGTGGCGCGGGCGAGGTGGAGCAGGCGGCCCCACAGGTCAATTTCCCAGCTCAGCGAGGCACCGATGGATTGCTGGTTGCGGACGCGGGACGTGGTCGTGCCGGAGGACGAGCCGCTGCTGCGGATGGCGGAAGCGTCGGCGTCGAGCGTGGGCAGGAAGGCGAGCTTGGCGGCCTTGACCAGCGCGGCGGCCTGCTCGGCGTTGGCGACGGCCGAGCGCAGCGATTGGTTGGAGACGTTGACGCGCCGGATGAGCGAATCGAGCTCGCGGTCGTGGAAGATGGACCACCATTCGCCGCGCGGGACGTGGGCGAGCGGCCGGGCGTGCTTCCAGATGCCGCTTTCCTTGTAATCCGCCGGCAGGTTCGTCTCGGGATGGGAAACCGGCGCCTGGATCGAGCACGAGGCGAGCAGGAAGGCGGTGAGAAGGAGCGAAAGGCGCATGGGAAGAGGTGTGGCCAGTGATCAGTGATCAGTGATCAGTGATCAGTGATCAGTGATCAGTGAAGAAGTCTGGGGCGGGGCGGGTCTCCGATGAAGGAACCGGTGGCGGAGGCCGTCGAGAAACAGGTAGAGGACCGGCGTGGTGTAGAGCGTGAGGAGCTGCGAGACGAGCAGGCCGCCGACGATGGCGACGCCGAGCGGACGGCGCAGCTCGGAGCCTTCGCCGAAGCCGATGGCGAGCGGGAGCGCGCCGAGCATGGCGGCGACGGTGGTCATGAGGATCGGACGGAGGCGTTTTTCGCACGCTTCCTGGATCGCCTCGCGCGGGCCGAGGCCATGGCGGCGTTCGGCGTTCAGGGCGAAGTCGATCATCATGATGGCGTTCTTTTTCACGATGCCGATGAGCAGGAAGATGCCGATGAAGCCCATGATGTCGAACGGCATGCGGCAGAGCAGCAGGGCGAGCAGCGCGCCGACACCGGCGGACGGCAAGGTGGAGAGGATGGTGAGCGGGTGGAGGAAGCTTTCGTAGAGGATGCCGAGGGTGAGGTAGATGACGAGCAGGGCGGCGAGGATCAGCCACGGCTGGTTGTCGAGCGAGGCTTGGAACGCGCCAGCGTTGCCGGAGAATGCGCGCTGGAGGGTGGCGGGCAGGCCGATGTCGCGCATGGCGGCGTTGATCGCGTCGGAGGCGTCGCTGAACGCCACGCCGGGCTGGAGGTTGAACGACAGGGTGATGGCCGCGAGCTGGCCCTGATGGTTGACGGTGAGCGGCGCGGGCGCGGAATCCCAGGTGGCGAAGGCGGTGAGCGGGACGAGCGCGCCGGACGGGGATTTCACCCGGATTTGCTGGAGGGCGGCGGCGTCCTGGCGCTGGGCGGCGTCGGCCTCGAGGACGACGCGGTACTGGTTGAGCTCGCCGTGGATGATCGAGATCTGGCGCTGGCCGAAGGCGCTGTTGAGCGTGGAATCGATGTCGCGCATCGCGAGGCCGAGGCGTGAGGCGGCGTCGCGGTCGATGTTCAGCCTGACGAGGCCGCCCTTGTCCTGGAAGTCGCTGTTGACATCGGTGAGCAATGGGATTTTCAGCAGCGCCTGGCGGACCTTGGGTTCCCACGCGCGGAGCTCGGCGAGGTCGCCGGACTGGAGCGAATACTGGTAGGCGGACGCGCTGGGGCGTCCGCCGACGCGGATGTCCTGGGTGGGCGAGAGAAAGAGGGTGGCGCCGGGAATGTGGGCGGTGGCCTTGCGCAGGCGGGCGATCACCTGCTCGGCGCTGTCGGTCCGCTCGGGCTTGCGTTTGAGGGAGACGAAGACGTTGCCGGAGTTGCGGGCGTCGCCGCCGGTGCTGGCGTTGACGGAGTCGACGGCGGGATCGCGCTGGATGATGTCGGCGATGGCGACGACCTTGTCGCGCATGGCCTGGAAGGAAACGCCCTGGTCTCCGTTGATCGAGCCGCGGAGCTGGCCGGTGTCCTGCTGGGGGAACAGGCCTTTCGGCGTGATGTGGTAGAGGTCGAAGGTGAGGGCGACGGTGCCGAGGAAGACGAGCAGAGTGATCCAGCGGTGGTCGAGGGCGGCGGCCAGCGTGCGGGAGTAGGCGCGCTCGAGCCGGGCGAACAGACCGCCGACCCAGCGGGAGAGGCGGCGCGGGACGCGCTCGCCGCGGTGATGGGCGAGCAGCCGGGCGCACATGCACGGCGTGGTGGTCAGCGAGATCAGCAGCGAGATGGCGATGGAAACGGAGAGGACGATGGCGAACTCGCGGAACAAGCGGCCGACGATGCCGCCCATGAATAGGATCGGGATGAACACCGCGACCAGCGAGATACTCATCGAGACCACGGTGGAGGTGACCTCGCGCGTGCCGCGGCGGGCGGCTTCTTTCGCCGGAACGCCGGCTTCGATGTGGCGGGAGATGTTTTCCAGCACCACCACGGCGTCGTCGACGACGAAGCCGGTGGCGATGGTCAGCGCCATCAGCGACAGATTGTCGATGCTGTAGCCGCAGAGCCACATCACGGCGAAGGTGCCGACGAGCGAGACGGGCACGGCGACGCCGGGGACGAGGGCGGCCTTGAAGCGGCGGAGGAAGACCCAGACGACGCCGACGACCAGCGCGATCGAGAGCATCAGGGAATGGCGGACCTCGTCGAGCGAGCCGCGGATGGAGGCCGTTCGCTCCATCGTCATGTTCAGCTCCATCGCCGCGGGGATGGTCGCCCGCAGGCCGGGCAGGAGCTGTTTCACCGCGTCGATGGTCGAGAGGATGTTGGCACCGGACTGGCGGAAGACGACGAGGGAGACCGACGGTTTGCCGTTGCTCGAACCGTAGTTCATCGTGTCCTGCACCGAGTCGGTCACCTGGCCGAGGTCGCCGAGCCGGAGCGTGGCGTGGTCGGTGTGGCGGACGACGAGCGGGCGGTAGTCTTCGGCCCGCGCCAGCTGGCCGTTGCTGGTGATATGCCAGCGGCGTTCGCCGTCCTCGACCGAGCCCTTCGGCCGGTTGGTGTTGGCGGCGGCGATGGTGGCGCGGACGTCGTCGAGCGCGAGGCCCGATTGTTCGAGCGCGGGCAGGTCGAGTTCGACGCGGACGGCGGGCAGCGAGCTGCCCCAGACGGCGACCTGGCCGACGCCGGAAAGCTGCGAGATTTTCTGCGCCAGCACGGTCGAGGCGGTGTCGTAGAGCTGGCCCGGCGGCAGGACGTCGGAGGTCAGCGAGAGGATCGCGATCGGCGCGTCGGCCGGGTTGGATTTCCGGTAGCTTGGTTTCGACGGCATGCCGGAGGGCAGCAGGCTGGCGGCGGCGTTGATCGCCGCCTGGACGTCGCCGGCCGCGCCGTCGATGTCGCGGCTGAGGTCGAACTGGAGCGTGATGCGGGTGCTGCCCTGGCTGCTGGACGACGTCATCTCGGTGACGCCGGGAATACGGCCGAGCGTGCGTTCGAGCGGCGTGGCGACCGTGGCGGCCATGGTTTCCGGGCTGGCGCCGGGCAGGCCGGCCTGCACGGTGATGGTCGGGAAATCGACCTGCGGCAGGGGCGAGACGGGCAGGTGGAAGTACGCGAGGATGCCGGCCAGGGCGATGGCCAGAGTGACCAGCGTGGTGGTCACGGGGCGTTCGATGAACACCTCGGCGAACTTCATCTTGGAGGGGCTAGGGGCCGGGGATTAGGGGTTAGCGAAGAGGAAGAGCTTGGGTTGATGGGTGAGGTTGAAGAAGGTTGAGCCAACCTCTTCACTGGCCCCCGGCCCCTGGCCCCTGGCCCCTCAGGGGCTGATCGACCAAGGTGACTTCCGGTCGCCGTAAACTGCGGAGCCAGCGGGCGAAGCGGTCGAAGGCAAGGTAGATGACGGGCGTGGTGAAGAGCGTGAGCACCTGGCTGACGATGAGGCCGCCGACCATCACCACGCCGAGCGGCTGGCGGAGCTCGGAGCCGACGCCGTGGCCGAGCATCAGCGGCAGCGCCCCGAGCAGGGCGGCGAGGGTGGTCATCAGGATCGGGCGGAAGCGCAGCAGGCAGGCCTCGTGGATCGCCGCGAGCGGCGTCATGCCGCCGGTGCGTTCGGCTTCGAGGGCGAAGTCGATCATCATGATGGCGTTCTTTTTCACGATGCCGATGAGCAGGACGATGCCGATGATGGCCATCACGCCGAGCTGGCCGCCGGTGAGCTGGATGGCAAGCAGCGCGCCGAGGGTGGCCGAGGGCAGGGTGGAAAGGATCGTCACCGGGTGGATGAAGCTTTCGTAGAGAACGCCGAGGACGAGATACATCACGACGACGGCGGCGAGCACGAGCCAGAGCTGGTTGTCGAGGGCCTTCTGGAACGCGACCGAGGTGCCTTGGAAGTCCGCCGTGACCGAAGCGGGGAGCCTGAGCTCGGCGAGCGCGGCGCGGATGTCGTCGACCGCCCGGCCGAGCGAGGCGCTGGGGCGGATGTCGAACGAGAGGGTGGTGACGGGGAACTGGTCCTGGCGGGCGATCGAGAGCGTGGCGGGCTCCTCGACGATGCGGGCGACGCTTTTGAGCGGGACCTGCCGGCCGTCGGCGCCAGTGAGGTAGACGTGGTCGAAGGCGGCGAGCCCCTGCTGGAAGGCGGGGCCGTGCTCGATCACGACGCGGTACTGCCCGCCCTGGGTGAAGATCGTGGAAATCTGGCGTTGGCCGAAGGCGTTGTAGAGCGCGGCGTCGATGTCGGAGGCGTTGATGCCGAGCCGCCCGGCGACGGCGCGGTCGATCTCGACGCGGGCGGCGAGGCCGTGGTTCTGCAGGTCGTCGGCGACGTCGGCGAGCAAGGGCAGGGCCTTCAGCCGTTCGACGACCTTGGGCGTCCATTCGTCGAGCAGGCGGCCGGAGGTGGCCTCCAGCGTGAGCTGATAGGGATTGCGGCTGACGCGGTCGTCGATGGTGAGGTCCTGCACCGGCTGGAGGTAGAGCCGCAGGCCGGGCTGACCGTCGGCGCGTTCCTTCAGGCGGCGGAGGATTTCCTCGAACGATGCGTCGCGCCGGGCAAGCGGCTTGAGGTTGATCAGCATCCGGCCGCTGTTGAGCGTGGCGTTGGTGCCGTCGACGCCGATGAAGGCGGACAGGCTTTCCACGGCGGGGTCCTGGAGCAGCGTTTCCGCCATCGCGCGCTGGCGTCCGGCCATGGCGGCGAACGAGATGCTTTCCGGGGCCTCGGTGATCGCCTGGATCACGCCGGTGTCCTGGGCGGGGAAGAAGCCCTTCGGCGCGGCGAAATAGAGCGCGGCGGTGGCGGCGAGCGAGCCGAAGAACACGAGCATCGTCAGCGCGCGGTGGGCGAGCACGACATGGAGCATGCGGCCGTAGGCGGCGATGGTGCGCTCGAAAAGGCCGGCGACCCGGCGGCCGAGCCGGCCGGTCGTTTGCTCGCCGTGCGGGCGCAGCAGGCGGGCGCACATCATCGGCGTGAGCGTCAGAGAGACGACGGCCGAGACGAGGATGGAAATGGCGAGCGTGATCGCGAACTCGCGGAACAGCCGGCCGACGACGTCGCCCATGAACAGCAGCGGGATGAGGACGGCGACCAGCGAGATGGTGAGCGAGATGATGGTGAAGCCGATCTGCTTCGAGCCCTTGAGCGCGGCTTGCAGAGGCGAGTCGCCCTCCTCCAAGTAGCGGGCGATGTTTTCGATCATTACGATGGCGTCGTCGACGACGAAGCCGGTGGCGATGGTCAGCGCCATCAGCGTGAGGTTGTTCAGGCTGAAACCGGCGAGGTGCATCACGGCGAAGGTGCCGATCAGCGACAGCGGCACGGCGACGGCGGGGATGACGGTGGCGCGCCAGTTCCAGAGGAAGACGAAGATCACCGCGACGACGAGGGCGATGGCGGTGAGCAGTTCCTTTTGCACGTCGTGCACCGAGGCGCGGATGGTGGTGGTGCGGTCGGTCAGCGGCACGACCTCGACGCCGGCGGGCAGGCTGTCGGTGAGCTTCGGCAGCAGCGATTTCACGTGGTCGGCCACCTCGATGACGTTCGCGCCGGGCTGGCGGCGGATGTTGAGGACCACGGCGGGCTGGTCGTTCGCCCACGCGGCGAGCCGGTTGTTCTCGGCGTCGTCGACCACCTCGGCCACGTCGCTGAGGCGGACGGCGGCGCCGTTGCTCCAGGCGATGACGAGCGTCCGGTAGTCGGCGGCGGAAACGAGCTGGTCGTTGGCGTCGAGCGTGCTCGAGCGCGCGGCACCGTCGAAGCCGCCCTTCGGCAGGTTGACGTTGCCGCCGGCGATGGCGTTGCGGACGGTCTCGCTGCTCAGGCCGCGGGCGGTGAGGGCGGCGGGGTTGAGGCGGATGCGGACGGCGGGGCGCATGCCGCCGCCGACGGTGACGAGGCCGACGCCGGAGAGCTGCGAGAGTTTCGGGACGATGCGGGTTTCCGCGAGATCCTGCACCCGGGTCAGCGGCAGGGTTTCCGAGGTCAGCGCGAGGGTGAGGATCGGGGCGTCGGCCGGGTTGATCTTGCTGTAGACCGGCGGCGCGGGGAGGTCGCTCGGCAGCAGGTTGCTCGCCGCGTTGATGGCGGCCTGGACCTGTTGCTCGGCGACGTCGAGGCTCATGCCGAGGCCGAAGCGGAGTGTGACCACCGAGGCTCCGCCGCTGCTGACGGAATACATCTGGCCGAGGCCGGGCATCTGGCCGAACTGGCGTTCGAGCGGCGCGGTGATGGACGAGGTGACGATCTCCGGGCCGGCGCCGGGGTAGAGGGTGGTCACCTGCATCGTCGGGTAATCGACCTGCGGCAGCGCGGACACCGGCAGCAGGCGGTAGGCGAGCGCGCCGGCGAGCAGGATGGCCACCATCAGCAGGGTGGTGGCGACCGGGCGTTCGATGAACAAGCGGGACGGGTTCATCGGGCGTCGCGGCCTTTGCCTTTGCCGTGGGAAGGTTTGCCGGAGGGCGCTTCGGCGGCGGGTTCCGGCGTTTGACCGGGCGTGATGACGGTGATCTGGGCGCCTTCCCGCAGGCGGTCGACGCCTTCGGTGATGACGGATTCGCCCGCGCTCAGGCCATCGAGGATCTGCGTGCGGTCAAGGTGGGTCGGTCCGGTGCGGACGGGTTTGAGGCTGGCGGTGGAGTCGGCGTTGGCGACGTAGACGAACGGTCCCTTTGACCCCTGTTGGACGGCGGCGGCCGGGATGGAAACGGCGTCGGCGATCCGGTTCACCCGCACGCGCACGGTGACGAACTGGTTGGGGAATAACCGGCCGTCGGCGTTGGGAAACTCCGCCTTCATCTTCAGCGTGCCGGAGGCGAGGTCGATCTGGTTGTCGGTGGTCAGCAGCTTGCCGCGGGCGGCGACGCTGGCCTGATCGGCGGCGAGGGCCTCGACCGGCACCGGTTCGCCTTCGCTCGCGCGGCCGCGGATCGCGCCGATCCGTTCCTGCGGCACGGCGAAGACGAGGCCGATCGGATCCATTTGGGTGATCGTCACCAGGCCATTGGCGTCGGAGGCGCGGACGAGGTTGCCGGGATCGACCTGGCGCAGGCCGGCGCGGCCGGTGAGCGGCGCGGTGATGCGGGTATAGTCGAGCTGGAGCTGGGCGGAGGCGACGGCGCTGGCGTCGGCGGCGAGCGCGGCTTCATATTGGCGGACGAGCGACGCCTGGGTGTCGACCTCCTGTTTCGCGATCGAGTCCTGGGCGAGCAGGG
>Ga0105243_10000375_pt1 | contig 47961 bp, 44 predicted proteins | sample KBSM34metaG_FD_81525 | JGI IMG/M metagenome (GOLD analysis project Ga0105243, IMG submission 81525) | Miscanthus rhizosphere microbial communities from Kellogg Biological Station, Michigan, USA - KBS M3-4 metaG | ecosystem: Host-associated > Plants > Roots > Rhizosphere > Soil | place... | reverse complement strand
TGTACTTGTCTTGTACGTACTTTAATAAATCCATTATTAATAAATAAAATGTTAAAGCTAAGCAACTTACACGCTTTTCGTCAGAGGTTGAATAACAGGTTGCAAATGTACAAAATAGTTTTTATATATACCAAACAAATAATGTAGTAAAAACTATAATTTTTTCATTGAGTTTTTGTTAAAAAATTAACATTTTCGTTAAGATTCCATCAGCCACAGTTTATATGGGAAGTCTACTTTTGCCCGAAATAAAAATCAGAATAAAGATTTTTAAAACACTGATTTACAATTTATAACTCTATATGCTATTTTAAAATTAAACTACTATGAAACATTATTTCTTCTTTTTTTGTTTCGCGGTCCAGATGGCATTCGGGCAGGCTTTGTTTCCCTATCTGCAAAACCCTACTCCGAATTCTATGATCGTCAATTGGAAAACAGCTTCCAATAACGAAACAACCGTGATTTACGGAAACTCTCCAACGAATCTGAATGTAACTGTAACCGGGACAACCAATATCTTCTCGGATACAGGATATAATAACAATTACTATTATCACACGGCAAAAGTTACCAACTTACAGCCCAATACAAAATACTATTATAAGATAAAAACAGGAACCAGTGAGTCTGCAGTTTATAATTTCAGAACACTTCCTTTACCGGGGCAACCTGTAACGGCTGATGGGAAAATCCGTTTCCTTATCATGGGAGATAATCAGATCAAGGCAGAACCAAGATATGATACCCTTACTTTGAATGCTTTTAAAAAATTAAAGCAAAAGTTTGGTGCCACAGCCGACCCTTCGGATAATATTGCCCTTACTTTTATGGTAGGAGATCAGGTAGATGTAGGAACATTGGATCATTATGAAAATGTTCATTTTAAAAAGAATATCAAATTATCACCTTACCTGCCTATCCAGACAACAGTAGGAAATCATGAAACCTATGGAACTTTAGGAATGAATTCTTATTATGCTCATTTTTATATTGATGAGATTAAATATAAGAATATCACTTCCGGAAATGAGAATTACTATGCTCAACAGGCAGGAAATGTATTGTTTGTAAGTTTGAGCTCTGAGCATACCGGATCTGCACAACAGACCTGGCTGCAGCAGATTTTAAATGAAGCCAACAATGACCCTACGGTAGACTGGATTATCTCTTTAAGCCACAGACCCTATCAGGCAGAACAATATGTAGGAGATATTTCTACATGGGTAAGAAATAATGCGGTACCACTTTTAGTGACTTCTGATAAATACTTAATGCATGTAGGGGCTCACCATCACCTGTACCACAGAGGTCAGCTGAAAAATACACCGAATTATCAGATTATTTCAGGAGGAACTGCCTGGGATCAATATTGGGGAATGTCTAATGAACAGGATTTTGATGATGTTCAGAAAACGCTAACGGACTGGACGTACCAGATCGTAGAAGTAGATGTACAAAGCGGAAAAGTAGACGTAGAATGTTACTCTATCGGAGGTGTATATACTAAGAAAAACAACGAATTGGTAGATTCTTTCCACAGGTATAAGAACCAGCCTAAACCAGCGAAACCATCTGTTACCAATACTTTTACCGGTCCAATTACCTTACCTTTGACATTGAATGGAAGTGCATTTTCATCTTCAAGCGGGGAACTTTTAAATACCACTCAGTTCCTGATCAGTAAAGCAGCAGATTTTTCTGTCATTGAAAAAGAAGTCTACCGTGATTTTGAAAACTGGTTCGGAAAAGACGGTAACGGAAATCCGGATAAAGCCAAAAACCTTAATGATGGAGTAGATATTACAAAAGTAATGCTGGCAGCCAATTCTATCCCGAACGGTACTTATTATGTGAAAACAAGATACAGAGACAGAAATCTTGAATGGAGTGAATGGAGTGATGTAAAACAATTTGAAATTGTAGGAAGTGTGGTATCCAATCCTACATTTGCTTTAGACAAAACTGAATACACTCAAAGCGAACCTATTGTTGCCACTTTTACAGGAGGTCCCGGAAATCAGCAGGATTGGGTAGGACTTTATAAAAAAGGACAAACACCGGCCACTACAACTTCACAAGGATTTATCTATACCAACGGACAGACTGCAGGAACGGTTACTTTCAATAATGGTTTAGCTGCGAAAGGGCAGTACTTTGCAGGCTTTTTTGCCAACGGTGGATATACGGAAATTACCCCAAGAAAAAACTTCTATGTAGGCCCGAAAGTTCAGCTGCAAACTACTGCTGATGCCTATCCTGTAGGAGGTACAGTGGTGATTAATTTCAGCAACGGACCCAACCTGGTGAAAGACTGGATCGGGATCTATAAAATGGGACAGACTCCGGGAACCACAAATTCTTTAAAATGGAGTTATGTGACAACGGCATCAGGAACTCTTAATTTTACAGGTCTTCCCAAAGGATATTATTATGCTCAGTACCTATTGGAAGATGGCTATACCGGAATTGGGGAGAAAGTATTCTTTAAAGTCGGAGACATTGTTACCGAATTATGGACCAACAAACCTGTTTATACCCTTGGAGAGAGTATTACTGCCTCATGGACAGATTCTCCGGGAATTATTAAAGACTGGTTAGGAATTTATCCGCAAAATATTCAGACTCCGGATGATAATTTTGTTTCCTATACTTACTTTGACGGGATTACACAGGGAACAAAAACAATTCAGGGAACGGCCGTACCTGCCACACCGGGCAATTATTATATGGTGATGTTTACCAATGATTCTTATACCGAGGTTTCAAACAGAGTACAGTTTCAGGTGACTTCACCTACTTTAGGAACAGAGGAGACAAGAAGTACCGAGAAAAATGTAGTGTTATATCCAAACCCTACTAAACCGGGAGAACCTACTTTCATTAAGAGTGATTATCCGATTGAGAAAATTGAATTGGTATCCGCATCAGGCGAATTGCTGTATGTATCAAAAAATATCAATAATCAACGTTTCTCTTTAGTGAATGAAAACCTTCCGAAAGGAGTATACTTTGTGAAAGTACATGGTAGAAAATTATTCACTTTAAAACTGATTATTCAGTAAAAAGGAAAATTAACATAAGGGATAAACAGGCTGCCAGAAATGGCAGCCTGTTTTTTTGCAGTAAATAAAAAGGTTTTGCACATCATACCTGACCTTTGTAGGATGCTGACCTTTTATTTTATAAAAAAGCAGCCTCAAAAACTGAAGCTGCTTTTCGTATCATAAAGTGATTGAGATGTTATTCAAAATCTGGGTGTAAATACTCTTCGAGAATAAACGTTTGATTATCCGTAGCAAAAGAATTCTCCCCGGTATCTGCCAGAATCTTAGTATCCTGAAGAAGTTTTCCTTCCGAACTGTAAATTTTTAATAAGATCCATTTTCCACTGCGCTCAAGCTCCCTTGCTCCGCTGGCTAATTTGAATTTGATTTTTCCACTCTGAAGAATGCCGGCTTTTACAGAAGATTTGTTGGCAGGCTTTCCTTTTACATACTGTACAACCTGTGCTGTAAAACTGTAATCATCGTCTCCATCTTCGCTTAATGGCTGGTTATAGGTATACAAAATTACTCCTTTATCGTCATAAACCGTTGCATCATAAGCATCCTGTTTAGAGTTTAATTTCTTTTCGGATTTCAGCTTTTTTTCCTCATAATATACTTTGCTGCTGACTAAAACGGCATCCTTATACTGTTTTTCGGTAAGTCCATCATAGGAAGTACCGCTAAAAGGCAAATCATCTTTATACGTCAATGTGGACCTTAATTTACCTTCCGGCGAATAGTATTTAATTTCCTGGGTAGAACCGTCCTTTAGCAACGTTTCCGTAGAAAGCTTCCCGTTTTCGTCAAATACTTTATTAAGTGTGACGAGTCCGTTTTTATAAACATCAACGGTTGAAATATAGCTGTAATCATAGCTAAACTGATAGTCATCACCGTCCATAGGGGTATAGGTATCACTTTCTTTATCGTATTGATAAATTAAATGGGCTATTTTTTTTCCGGATTCATCATATGTGGTTTTATAGCCGTCTTTTTTATTTCTTTTCTGTTCCTGCAGAATTTTTCCATTCTTTCCATAGATAACACCTTCTTTTATGCTGCCATCGCTTTTATATTTTTCAATTTTGGAAACCCTCATCGGGTTATAGTAATATTCTACTTGTGTGCTTTCACTACCGGATTCAGAGGTTGCACTGCCAATATACTTACCCTTTTCACCATAATATTTATTTTCATAGCCCCCATTCTTATTGATAATGGATTCAGATCTGATCCCTTTGATATCCTCGTCATAAATAATCGTTTGGGTTGGTGTAGAGTTTTCATATAGAGTGAGAGAGTTGTAGTAATACTCACTTTCCGGGTCTTTATAGCTAAAGGATTTTCCACTGAACGTACCGTCAGCTTTATATACTAAATCTTCTATCAGTTTTCCGCTGGCATCATAGGATTGCGAGGGACCTACCTGTTTTCCGTTGGAATAGGTGACGAAGTTCATAATCTTGCCTTCAGGAGTATACCAGGTTACTTTGCCTTCGAAAACTTCACTGTTTGGAGTGGTATCAGAAGCAAGACCTTCCATTTGCAGCGTTCCGTTTTTATAGAAATCTTTGATGAGGGTAAGTTTACCTTTGGGAGTAGTCTCGCGGTAATATTCCATATTAGCCTGGGTTGTTTTTTCCCAGTTTTCATCAAAATAAGTTTTTTCCTGTGCATATACGTTGATGCTGAGTACTAGAGCCAGTAACGCTGACGTAAATAATTTTTTCATGCTTTTTTATTAAGTTTATGGTTTATGTGCTGATTAGTGTGTTTTCGTATTGAAAATAGACAAGCCTATAAGGTCGAAAAGGATAGTAGGGCAGAGACTGGGCTGCCGGGAAATAATTTTACATTGAAATTGTGTTTACATAAATTACATCGGAAGTATAGTGTATAATATTTCTGAATTTACAGCTTCAAATATAAATCAATTTGTTGAGAAATACGAAAAAAAATGAACAGACTTGTTCGTTTTTAGCAGTAATAATTTGATTTTTATGGCTTTAAATAGTAAAAAAGTACCATTTGGTAAAATGGGGAATTCAGTATCATTTCCCATCATCATATATATGGGAAAATTTATTAAATTTAGCCAACAGAAAAATCTAATATTTCATGATAGATAAAAGAGTAAAAAATGCAAAGGAAGCCATCGACGGAATTAAAGATGGGATGACATTGATGCTTGGAGGGTTTGGGCTTTGCGGTATCCCTGAAAATTCAATCAATGCTTTGGTAGAAAGTGATGTGAAAGAGCTGACTTGTATTTCAAACAATGCAGGAGTAGATGATTTCGGGTTAGGATTATTGCTTCACAAAAGACAGATTAAAAAAATGATCTCTTCTTATGTAGGCGAAAATGCTGAATTTGAAAGACAGATGCTTTCAGGTGAATTGGATGTTGAGCTTACTCCACAGGGGACTTTAGCAGAAAAATGCAGAGCAGCTCAGGCCGGAATTCCAGCTTTTTATACGCCGGCAGGCTATGGTACTGAAGTTGCAGAAGGGAAGGAGGTAAAAGAATTTAACGGAAAACCACACATCCTGGAACATGCTTACGATGCAGACTTTTCTATTGTGAAAGCATGGAAAGGGGATCATGCCGGAAACCTTATTTTTAAAGGATCTGCCAGAAACTTTAACCACCCTATGGCGGGAGCCGCTAAAATAACCATTGCCGAAGTAGAAGAATTGGTGGAACCGGGAGAACTGGATCCTAATCAGATTCATATTCCGGGAATCATGATCCAGAGGATTTTCCAGGGAGAAAAATTTGAAAAGAGAATAGAGCAGAGAACAGTGAGAACTAAAGAGTAACTCCTGATTACCATAAAAAAATAAAGCGCTGAAAATACATTCAGCGCTTTATTTTTTTATGCTTGTGAAATAAGCGTTTTCCTTTCTCCGATTTGTTGTCGCCACATGGCATAGTACAACCCTTTTTCAGAAATTAAGTTTTCGTGAGATCCTGTTTCCACGATTTGCCCACGTTCAAGAACATAAATTCTGTCTGCATGCATGATCGTACTTAAACGGTGAGCAATGAGAACGGTAATTTGTTCTTTTTCTTTTGAAATATCTTTTATTGTAGAAGTTATTTCTTCTTCAGTAATACTGTCCAATGCTGAAGTTGCTTCATCAAATATCAGCAGATGGGGTTTTCTTAAAAGTGCTCTGGCAATGGCAATTCTTTGTTTTTCACCACCACTCAGTTTCAGTCCTCCTTCTCCAATCACTGTTTCGATACCCTTTTCTGCTCTTTCCAGTAATGCGGTACAGCTGGACTTCTGCAAAGCTGCCGCCAGTTCAGATTCTGTAGCTTTCGGATTGACAAAAAGAAGATTTTCTTTAATGGTTCCTGCAAATAGCTGGGTGTCCTGAGTTACAAAACCAATCTGATTTCTCAGTTCATCAAAATCAAATTCTTTTCCATTAATGGTATTATAAAAGATATTTCCTTCCTGAGGTCTGTAAAGTCCCACCAGTAATTTGACCAATGTACTTTTTCCGGAACCGCTGGGTCCCACAAAAGCAATGGTTTCTCCATTTTTAACGTCAAAAGAAATATTATTCAGCGCCTTATACTGAGCCGTTTGATGTTTGAAAGAAACATGCTTAAATTCCAATTCCTCAATAGCACCAATCTGCTTGGGATGAAGAGGTTTTTCTTCCACATTTTTTTTCATTAAACTGTCAAAATTGAAGAGAGAAGCCTCAGCTTCACGGTAAGAAATGATGATATTCCCAATTTCCTGCATCGGCCCGAAAATGAAAAAACCATAAAACATCAGAGACAGGTATTGTCCGGGAGTTACAACATTTTTAAAAATTAAAAATAATAAGGTCAGCGTGATCAGCTGTTGAAGAAAATTGACCATCGTTCCCTGAATAAAACTTAAAGAACGGATGCTTTTAACTTTTCTAAGCTCAAGACCCAAAATTTTGTAGGTATTATTATTCAATCGGATAACTTCCTGATTGGTGAGGCCTAAACTCTTTACAATTTCTATATTTCTTAAACTTTCCGTTGTACTTCCCGCTAAAGCCGTAGTTTCAGAAACAATATTTTTCTGAATGCTTTTTATCCTTTTACTCAGTAAATTGGTGATAAATGCGATCAGAAATATTCCGCAGATATATACCGGCATAATCGACCAATGTAAACGGATAGCATACACAGAAACGAAAATGATACTGACTAAGATTCCAAAGAAAATATTGATAAAATTGGTGATGAATTTTACAGAATCCTCTCTTACTTTCGTTAAAATAGATAATGTTTCACCACTCCTTTGATCTTCAAATTCCTGATAAGGCAGTGCCATGGAGTGCTTTAAGCCGTCTGTGAAGATTTTTGCCCCAAACTTCTGGGTGATAACACTTACCACATAATCCTGAAAAGCTTTGGCAATTCTGCTTACCATTGCTGTTCCGATAAGCAATCCTAAAAAGTAAAAGGCACCATGGTATATTTTGTTTCCGTATAAATAGTCATCCAGATTTCTCGGTAAGAGTTTTTCTTTATCAAAAAAATTAGGATGGGTGACCAACTGGTCCAGGATATTCCCTGTAATTGCCGGAGCAAATAATGAGAAAACCTGATTAATGGTTGCCAATAGCAAAGATATAATGATCAACCATTGGTAAGGTTTAAGGTATCTTAAAAGTATTTTCATTCTAGTTAATAATGTTGCAAAATTACAGATATTATTTTAACTAACACTGTTAATTGTCAAGCGCAACAAAGACCTTTTGTATTCAGTTGAAAATAATTAAATTGCAGTCTAAGTTTTTATTATGCTTACAAAAGAACAAATTGCCAAAAGAATTTCAAAAGAACTGAAAGATCGCTATTATGTAAACCTGGGAATAGGAATTCCTACATTGGTTGCCAACTATGTTCCGGATGGTATTTCCGTAGAATTCCAAAGTGAAAACGGAGTTTTGGGGATGGGACCTTTCCCTTTCGAAGGTGAAGAAGATGCAGATATCATCAATGCCGGAAAACAAACAATCACTATTTTAGAAGGAGGTTCATTCTTTGATTCTGCATTCAGTTTCGGAATGATCCGTGGTCAGAAGGTAGATCTTACCATTCTTGGGGCTATGGAGGTTTCAGAAAACGGAGATATTGCCAACTGGAAAATTCCTGGAAAAATGGTGAAAGGAATGGGAGGGGCTATGGATTTAGTAGCTTCTGCTGAGAATATTATCGTAGCCATGATGCACGTCAACAAAGCAGGAGAAAGCAAAATCCTGAAAAAGTGTACACTTCCACTGACAGGAGTCAACTGTGTAAAAAGAGTGGTTACTGAATTAGCCGTACTGGATGTTACTCCCGAAGGTTTCAAACTAGTGGAAAGAGCTCCCGGTATTTCAGTAGAACATATCATCAATGCTACAGAAGCGGATCTGATCATCGAAGGAGAAATTCCTGAAATGCAATTCTAAATAAAACAAAAAGCCTTGTCAGTGACAAGGCTTTTTTATGTGATATAAATTCTTCTAATAGGTTGTAAACACATACCGATCGGCACGAGTTTAGAATTTTCAGAGAACAGAATGTATGGTTAGCAAAGAGATCCGGATCCTGAATTTTTGTTTCAAGACAAATGAAATTTATTTCCCATCCTGCGCCCCAAAAACTTTCTGCAAAATGCTTGTCGTTCTCATTGCAGGAGTGTTTCTGATTCCACTTTCCTTCTGAGCTACCATTTTGAAAACTCCATTGATGGTTTCTGTAGTAACATATTCGTTAAGGTCAGTTGTTACGGCCTGTCCTGTGAAGGTATTGTATTTTGAAATAAGGTTCTTCCATACTGTGTCTGCGCCTACTTTCCCAAGAGAAGCTTTTACTTTAGGTTGAAAAGCAGTAAATAGCTGACTTTGGGTTTTGCCCTGAAGATAATTGGTCGCAGCATTATCAGTACTCAACAGAATGTTTTTAGCATCTGTAATCGTCATAGAGGTAATGGCATTGGTAAAGATAGGGGCAGCTTCCGTTACCGCATCTTCTGCAGCTCTGTTTAGTAATTTTACCCCTTCATCAGCAAGACTTCCCATTCCTAGAGAACGTAGGGTCGTATCAATTTTTCTTAATTTTTCAGGCATTAAAATTTTTACAGCTTCATTCTTGAAAAATCCATCGGTTAAAGCCAGTTTCTTCACTCCATCAGTGACTCCAATGTTTAAAGCTTCTTTTAATCCTGATGAGATCTGTGAAGACGTAAGATTACCAAGATTGGCAGTTGAAGTAGCAGATGTCTTCGTAGAAGTAGAAGGAGTGGTCGCTGTTGTTGTGGCTGAACCTTTTGTTTTTACAGGAGCATTAAGATCAACACCTGTTTTATCTTTCACTGTAGACTTTAAAATATCTAAAAACTGAGCCTGTGTAGAAATTGAAAATAATAACCCGGCTGCTATAAAAATGTTTTTTTTCATCGTATTTTTTTTACAAATTTAAATGTTTATTCTTTGTAGTTGCTTACACTTAGCAAAAAATAAACCACAATTTTTTTTACCCCTGGGATTACTTCAATCTTCTTAAAAAGTTATTCTTAAATGTTTATCGATTTTTCATTATCTGTGAGACCGGTTGTAGCTTTTACCAGAAAAAGTTTTTAATTATCTAAAATGAGTCAATAAGTTTTAGAAAATAATTATCTTAGCTAAAACCTTAATCATACTTAAATGCAACGTTTTCTTTTTTTATTTTCTATTCTTTTCTCAACTGTTTTGGGGGCTCAAAAGAAGCTTAATCTGATTCCTTATCCACAAAATATAACCTTGGAAGATGGAGTGTTTATCATTCCGGAAACATTGATACTGAGTGATCAGCTTCCAAAAGCAGAAACAGACTATTTCAAAAAGCGTCTCGGCTCACTGGTTAAATTTAAGTACAGCAGTAAAAGAGAAGAGGCTCAGCTTACGCAGGCGTTGGTTCCACAGCCCAAAATTCCTGTGACTACTGAAGAGGTGAAAGAAAAATATACACTTTCCATTTCATCAAAAGGAATTTTTATCACGTCCCATACAAAACAGGGATATTTTCTGGCACTTCAGACCTTGCTTCAGCTTTTTGAAGAACATAGAGAAGATAGAAAAATTCCAGCATTAAGAATTGAAGATCAGCCCAAGTTTGCATGGCGTGGTATGCACCTTGACGTTTGTCGCCACTTTTTTACAGTGGATGAGGTGAAACAGTATATCGATTATCTGGCGATGTATAAATTAAATACTTTTCACTGGCATTTAACTGATGATCAGGGATGGAGAATTGAAATTAAAAAATATCCGAAACTTACGCAGATAGGTTCCAAGCGTAAGGAATCTATGATTGGAGCTTATGTTGATAACACTTTTGATGGAAAACCTTATGGGCCTTATTTTTATACCCAGGCACAGATCAAAGATGTGGTGAAATATGCACAGGAAAGACATATAACCGTTGTTCCGGAAATAGAAATGCCGGGACACGCTTTGGCAGCTTTATCAGCATATCCTGAATTGGCATGTACCAAAGGACCTTTTGAAGCCGCTACAAAATGGGGTGTTTTTGATGATGTTTTCTGCCCTAAAGATGAAACTTTTACCTTTTTGGAAAATGTTTTAGATGAGGTGATTCAGCTGTTTCCTTCCCAATATATCCATATTGGTGGTGATGAATGTCCGAAAACAAGATGGAAAGAATGTGCCCACTGCCAGGAATTGATTAAGAAAAATAATTTAAAGGATGAACATGGCCTGCAAAGCTATTTTATTCATAGAATAGAAAAATATGTAAACAGTAAAAGCCGAAAAATCATCGGTTGGGATGAGATTTTGGAAGGAGGATTAGCTCCAAATGCTGCTGTAATGAGCTGGACCGGAGTAAATGGTGGTATTGAAGCCGCAAAATCAAAACATTTTGCAGTAATGACACCGGGTGCATACTGTTATTTTGACCATTATCAGGGAGATCCGCAATCAGAGCCCAATGCTTTTGGGGGCTTTACACCACTTGATAAAGTGTATTCTTATAACCCTATCCCTGCTGAATTGAATGCAGAACAGGCAAAATACATTATGGGAGTTCAGGCGAATTTATGGACGGAATATATTCTGGACTTTAAACAGGTACAGTATATGATATTCCCAAGGTTACTGGCACTTTCTGAAGTAGGATGGGGAACCTCAGATCCTAAAAATTATAAAGAATTTGAAAACAGAGTGATCAGCCAGTTCAGAGTTTTGGATAAAATGAAGGTGAATTATGCCAAGAGTATTTACAATATCTCAGGAAAAGTAATTCCGGCCAATAATGGTATTGCTTACGAACTATCCACTTCACAAAATTCAGATGGGATCAGATATACAGTAGACGGAACAGCTCCCACCATCAATTCTAATACCTATCAAAAACCTGTTTCAATCCCAGGTTCTTTAACAATTCAATCCGCATATTTTGAGAATGGTCAGCTGAAAAGTGCTGTTTCATCTCAGGAATTTAGCATTTCGAAAACGACAGGAAAAAAAATCACTCTTGAGCAACAACCGAGCGAAAACTATTCCTTTGGAGGTGCTTTTACTTTAGTAGACGGTATTATAGGTAATGTAAAACAGCTTGGTAAAACATGGCTGGGATTTCAGGGAAAAGATGTGGTGGCAACCATAGATTTTGGACAGAAAACAGGTTTCTCAGAAGTTTACTTTAATACCCTGGAAAATAAAGGAAGCTGGATTCATCTTGCTAAATCGGCCAAAATTTTTGTTTCTGACGATAATAAGAATTTTAAACTTATAAAAGAGATCGGAAAAGAAGAGATTCAAAATGCCAAAGGGAAAATAAAATTGAATGCAGGTTCTCAAAATGCAAAATACCTGAAGGTGATCATAGAAAATGCAGGAATTATTCCGGCAGGAAATCCTGGAGCTGATTCAAAAGCGTGGTTGTTTGTTGATGAAATTGGTGTACTTTAGCCAAAATTGAAATAAAATGCAGGACAGCGTACTTTATTCAGAATTCTCATCATCACCGGATCTTGTAGAAAAATTGTACCGGGTGGGAGTAACGAAAAATTACAGTGAAGGAGATATTATTTTAGACGAAAATGCCTCTATACGTTCTATTCCTATTGTAATGAAGGGAATGATCAAGGTGATCAGAACGGAAGAAGATGGCCGGGAAATCCTGTTGTATTATATTAAATCCGGGGAAAGCTGTATCATGTCCTTCCTTGGTGGAATGCACAATGAGAAAAGTATCGTTAAAGCTGAGGTAGAAGAAGATGCGGAGATTCTTTTTCTTCCGGTAGATCAGGTTTCCCTTTTTATCAAAGAACATCCGGAATGGCTGGATTATATTTTCAGGCTTTACCATAAACGTTTTGAAGACTTACTGGATATCATCAATGCTATTGCTTTTAAAAAAGTGGATGAAAGATTATTGAAGCTGCTCTATAAAAAATCTGAAATTACCGGCTCCGAAACGATCAGTACCACCCATGAACAGCTTGCCAATGAACTGGGAACAGCCAGGGTAGTGGTATCAAGGCTTCTTAAACAACTGGAAGAGGAAGGAAGACTAAAACTGGGCAGAAACAAAATCGTTCTCCTGAAAAAAGACAATGGGTAGCAAACCCCCAGGTTAATAATAAGCACTCATATTCCCCTCCATCGGAGAGGAGGCAAATCAAAGATTTGACGGGGTGGTTATATCACATCCTTTAATCTCATCACAATATTCTTAGGTTGAAAAATCTTCCACTATGATAATAATGGTGTTATTTGTGTTTAGCTTCTTCGTTATGTAACAAAAGTAGCTGTGGCTGTTCTTAAATATTTCCATTTTTGCATCATAATTATTTGAACAAATGGAAATCATAGGTTATGCAGCCGCAATTTTAATAGGAATTTCTCTTGGATTGATTGGCGGCGGCGGAAGTATTCTGACAGTTCCTGTATTGGTTTATCTTTTTAGGCTAGATGCTTTTCTGGCAACAGAATATTCTCTTTTTATAGTAGGAATAAGCAGTGCGGTAGGCTCTTTGTCATATTTCAAAAAAGGATTGATCAATAGTAAAATGGCGTTGATCTTTGGATTGCCTTCCATTATTTCCATTTTTCTCACCAGAAGCTACTTGCTGCCTTTAATTCCTGAAGAAGTTGCCAGAATAGGTACTTTTATAGTCACCAAAAATATTTTTCTCCTCCTGATTTTCGCAGGCTTAATGATTCTGGCCTCTTATAAAATGATAGGAAATAATTCTCCTCTGAAAACTTTAGAGACCCGATCAGAAAGCCGTAAAACTTTGTTGGCTGCCGGACAGGGCGTAATGGTGGGTATATTGACCGGATTTGTTGGAGCAGGAGGTGGTTTTATGATCATTCCGGCATTGGTAAATCTGTTGAGAATTCCTATGAAAACAGCAATAGGGACTTCTTTGGTTATTATTTCTCTAAACTCTCTGATCGGTTTCTTCTTTTCCGTGCATAATACAAAAATAGACTGGAACTTACTGGTATCTGTTACAGCTATTGCTGTCATAGGAATTATAATAGGCTCGCAATTGTCAAAAAAAATAGATGGCAAAAAGTTGAAGCCGATATTTGGATGGTTTATTCTGGTGATGGGTATTTACATTATTACCAGGGAAATATTTCTATAAGTATTTATGTGGTGGAAAGAGCACTTAATTTTTATGAAAATCATAGATTTTCATCTTCTGTGAACTTGTTATGCAACAGTTTTTAAACTTTCTTAAGTGAACTAAAGTGTTAAAGAAATCTTTTGTGCCTTTTGTGGTTAGAAAAGATAGATAGCTGTTTCAAAATTCTGCTATGTAACAAAAGTAACTGTAGGAGAAAACAGAAAAAGAGAACTTTGTATAAGAAAACAAAATCAAAAATAAATAAAATGAAAATAGAACAGATTTATACAGGATGTTTGGCTCAGGGAGCATATTATATTACTTCTGCCGGAGAGGCGGCAATTATTGATCCACTTAGGGAAGTGCATCCTTATCTGGAAAGATTGGGAAAAGATAAAGTTCAATTGAAATTCATCTTTGAGACTCATTTTCATGCCGATTTTGTCAGCGGACATGTTGATTTAAGTAATAAGACAAAAGCCCGGATTGTATACGGGCCCACTGCTCAGACTGAGTTTCAGGCTATAATAGCTGAAGACAATCAGATATTTGAAGTGGGAAATATTAAGATTAAAGTTCTTCATACACCCGGGCACACAATGGAAAGCTCTTGTTACCTGCTGATTGATGAAAATGGAGAGGAAAAAGCCCTGTTTAGTGGTGATACTTTATTTTTGGGAGATGTAGGACGTCCGGATCTCGCTCAGAAAGCAGCAGAGATGACCAAAGAAGAGTTGGCAGGGCTACTGTACGATAGTTTATATAAGAAAATTTTACCCCTGAAGGATGATATAATGGTATATCCGGCCCATGGAGCAGGCTCTGCCTGTGGAAAAAATATGCAGAAAGAAACCATTGATACATTGGGAAATCAGAAAGAAACCAATTATGCACTCAATCAAAAAGACAAAGAAAGTTTTATTCATGCTGTTACAGATGGGCTTCTGCCTCCACCAGCTTACTTTGGAATGAATGTGCTGATGAATAAAAAAGGATATCATAGCTTTGATGAAGTGCTGTTACAAGGGCTACACACTCTTGTTCCGGAGCAGTTTGAAGAATTGGCAGAAGCTTCAGGTGCATTAATTTTGGATGTAAGAAGTAACGGTATATTTGCCAAAAGTTTTATCCCTCAATCTGTGAACATAGGATTAGATGGTGATTTTGCTCCGTGGGTAGGAACACTGATTGGAAACGTTAATCAACCTGTTCTGCTGGTAACAGACATCGGAAAGGAAGAAGAAGCTGTAACAAGGTTGAGCAGAGTAGGTTTCGATCATATTTTAGGCTTTTTAGAAGGAGGTTTTGAAGCATGGGAGCAAAGCGGAAAAGAAACAGACTCGGTAAAGCGAATTACTGCAGACCGGTTTGAGAAAGAAATAAAAGATAAAGAGGTTCAGATTATTGATGTAAGAAAAGAAATCGAATACAGTGCTGAACATGTAGATAATGCCTATAACAAGCCGTTAGCCTACATTAACGAATGGATCAACAGGATCAACGCTGAAGAACATTTTTATCTGCATTGTGCAGGGGGGTACAGAAGCATGATGGCTGCCAGTATTCTTCAGGCAAGAGGCTACAGGAATTTTACAGAAATTGAAGGAGGTTTTAAAGCAATAGCTTCTACCGATGTTCCTAAAAGTGATTTTATGTGTCAGAATAAAATTTTAAATAAATTAGATTAAAAAAATAAAGATGTTGGAGATTATAAAAGAACCATGGCCCTGGTATATCGCAGGTCCGCTGATCGGGCTTACCGTTCCCGCTTTACTGATTATGGGAAATAAATCCTTTGGGATAAGCTCCTCGCTGAGGCATATATGTGCTGCTTGTATACCGTCCAATGTGAGCTTTTTCAAGTACGACTGGAGGAAAGAAGCCTGGAATCTATTTTTTGTGCTGGGGATTTTCTTCGGAGGGTTTGTCGCGGCTCATTTTATGATTAATCCAGCAGAAATCACTGTTAATCCTCATCTGAAAACAGAATTGGCGGGCTATGGAATTACAGATTACAGCAATCTTGTTCCTGTAGAGCTGATGAATTTCCAAAGTGTGCTTACCCTGAGAGGGTTTATCATAATGGTGGTAGGTGGATTTTTGGTAGGATTCGGAACCCGATATGCAGGAGGATGTACCAGTGGACATGCTATTATGGGGCTTTCCAATTTACAGTGGCCATCTTTAGTCGCTACCATCTGCTTTATGGCAGGAGGATTTTTAATGGCCAACCTTATTCTGCCGGTCATCCTTTCCTTATAAGTCTAATTTTAAAAACTTAATAAAAAGTAATGATAAAAAAAATAGATCAAAATAATGATACAGTTGATACGGAATATATCGGTATGAACAATAATAAATGGTATCATCACCTGAAGTATCTTATTGCAGGAGTGGTATTCGGAATTATTTTTGTGAAGGCCGAAGTGATCAGTTGGTTCAGGATACAGGAAATGTTTCGCCTGCAATCTTTCCATATGTACGGAATTATCGGAAGTGCTGTTTTAGTGGGAATAATTTCGGTATGGCTGATCAAAAAAATGAATATAAAAACAATTGACGGAGAGCCTATTACACTGGTTCCTAAAAAATTTAATAAAGGCCAGATTTACGGAGGTTTGATTTTTGGTTTTGGATGGGCGCTTACAGGAGCATGCCCCGGGCCGCTCTTTGCTCAGATAGGTACAGGAGCTGTAGCCGTATCCATTACTCTTATAAGTGCTGTTGCAGGAACATGGGTGTACGGATATTTCAGAGATAGACTCCCACATTGATGTCGAATATAGACAACGGCCAACTTTATACATCCCCGTTGAAGACGTGATAATGCCTAAAGATTTAATGGGTATTGAATAAAAAAGACTGCTGACAGTATCAGCAGTCTTTTGGTATAAAATTATGAAAATATGAAGTTTCGTGCTCCTAAAGCCATATAGAGGTTGATCCGTTCTATCCTGTACTGAAGTTCCAGATTGATGAGATTCATTTCATTTTTAAGAAGATCCCTCTGTTTTCGAACCAGGATGAAACTATTACTCGAACCCACTTTTATCTGCTTTTGAGTGAGTTCAATATTGTTTTTAAGTTCATCGATGGCACTTTGGTTATAAGAGTGTTGTTTTTCTATAGAACGCAGGTTTGCTAAAGATGATTCTACTTCACTCAAACCATTCAGAACTGTTTTTGAATATTCCTCTACAGCTTGCTTTTGTTGGGAATTTTTTATTTCTACATTTTTTTTCAGCTTTCCATGGTTGAATAACGGGGAAACCAGTCCACTGCCCACTTTTACCAATGGATTGGAAAACAAAGAATTGATAGACTCTGCATTACTGCTGGCTGTTCCTAAAGAAGTATTAATGCTCAGTGAAGGTAGTCTTGCTGCATTGGCCTGCTGTACTTCATAAAAAGCTTTTTCTATTTGGAAATGACGAGCCTGTATATCCGATCTGTTTTCTAAAAGCTGCAACGGGAAAGAGGATGGGATATCACTTTCTAAAGCAGCAAAAGAATTTTGTGTAGTGAGTTTTCCTTCCGGATATTTCCCCGTCAGTAATTCCAGGGATCTTCTGGATTGGATATTGGCATTTTTAACCTTTTCAAGATATCCCTGTAGCGAAATAATTTCTGCAGATATATTGGATATATCTAATGCATTAGCTGTCCCCACCCTTTTCTGGATCATATACAGCTTTTCCAGCTCTTTTGATTTTTGAATATAACTTTCAATTTTATACTCCTGGATATTTCCTGCAATATTTAAAAAATAAGCTTTGGCTATCATCGTAGCTATAGATTGATGCAGGAGGATATTTTGATACTTTGCTGAAAAATAATCACTTGTAACCGCCATTTGTGAAGCTTTATTTTTACCCCAAAGATCTATTTCCCAGCTGGCTTTGACCGCAAGACGCTGGATTTGCCTTTCACTCACCAAATTATGGGATGTGTTGGCTACGGCACTGATACTTGGATAAAGATCACTTCCTGCAATTTCCATAGCCAATTCAATCTGATTAAGCTTTTCTTTAGCAATGATAATATCTGCATTATACAGCATCCCTTCATGGATCAGTGTATCCAGCTGAGGAGTCTTTATCTCTGTAATCCATTCATAGGAAAGTGATCTTGCATTTGCTTTTCTGTCAAAAATCCAATGATCCGGAATTTGAATGTGAGTGGCAATTTCACTGTTCTCCTTGAGCTGATGCATATTTTCTTCAGTAGGCTCTTTATAGCCGATACAGGAACTTAAGCTTATAGAAAGTACCCCCAGCAAGATTATTTTTTTATACATTTTAATGAAGTTTGGGAATCAGGAAGTTAATTTTACTACTTACACGGACCATTACTTTTCGGATAAGATGCAAAGGTTTGATGTGATCAGAATAGATGACAGCCGTTCCTCTTGCCCCTACAGTGAGCTGTTTCTGGTTTTCTTCCAGTACAAATTTGGCGATAAGCTTTCCGTCGGTTTCCGGTAATTGTCTGGCCGTATCAGGAAGTCCGGCAGTAGAACCGTTTCCTCCCAGCATTCCTCCCGCATTATTCATGATCCCCTGGCTGGTTGCATCGATTACATATTCAAGTCTGGCTTTCACCACCTTTCCCGGTTCTGTTTTAAGAGCCAGCTCCACTTCATCTCCTTTTTTCACCGTTTCCAATTCATTCTGAGCAAAAAAACCGATAATAGACTGCTGCTTTTGAATTAAAACAAAAGCTGATTTAAAAGGTGCCATAATTGCCCCTTCATTAAGCTGAACATTAGGAATGATCCCATCTGTAGGAGCCAAAACAACGGTTTGAGATAAATTCCATTTTGCTTGATCCAGTTTAGCCTGAATTTCAGATACAGAAGAGTTTTCTCCATTGTAGGAAGCGTTGGATTTGGTTTCCAAAGATTGTTGCTGGGATTGGGCGGCACTGATACGGGATTGTAAATCACGTGCATTGGCGACAGCTTGTTCAAGATCAAATCTATTGGCTGCCCCGGCTTCCACCAATTCCTGATACTGGCTCACTCTTTTATTAGCAAGATCCAGCTGTGACTGTAAACCGGAAATATTTTTTTTGGATGCGTAAATATCAGTGTCGTAAGAGCTTACAGTAGCTTTCATATTACTGAGTTTGGCTTCCAAAGATTTAATTTCCTGTATGTAAGGTTCTCTGTCAAGTACAAATAAGGTATCTCCTTTCTTCACTTCCTGATTGGTCGTTACATAGACTTTTTTTACCTTTCCCAGAACCTGGGTGGTTATATCTACACTTCTGTTTCCAACTTTAACATCAGAGGTAATAGGACAATAATAGTTAAGGCTTAATATTAAAGCGATACTACCAAAAATAGGAAGTGAATAAACAACCACCTGTGTGGTAAATGTCCAGGGAATAAGTTTAAATTTTTTAATAAGCAGCCAGCAGATTCCGGCATATATGGCAATGAGTAATTCCAGCATACGTGTTAGTTTTCTATCGTTGTAAGTTCTTTTTCAGGAGTGTCTGTTTCTTTTTTTTGATCATCATAATCATAGTTGGCCCAGATTAAAGCAACCGGCCATAATAAGCCTCCAAAAACAAGGGAAAGGAGGCACATACTTTTTATGGCTTTCAATTGAGGGTGATTCTTTTTTTCTGCTACTTTTTCCGGATAAATATGAACTTTCCAGAAAAGGTAAATTCCCGCAATGGGTAGAACAAATAAAATCAACCATGAAGCGGCATTCGCTATATTGTCTTCCATATTGCCCGTTGATGCCTGAACCAAATTGCATGATAACAACAGGCAAAGAAGTAAGGATATTCTTTGCATAAAATAATTGAATAAGGTAATAATGAAAATTAAGTGTAAAACAAGGGTGTAACCTTACCATCGATGCATATCCGGCCGGCCACTTTGAATCTTAGGGAAGATTAAAGATTGTTCAATAGTATACTGTTTTTATGGGTGATATTTTTCTCATACGGCTTACTTGTTTGTGTACTAGTACTTTGAGTAGGCAAAAGTAGGAGGAATAAAATGAGAAAAAATATTCCTAAGTTATTTTTTTCTTTCGTTCCTTTTTTTATGAATCCTTGCGGTCATCCGTGAAAGAGAGTTGGGAGTAATTCCCAGAAAGTTTGCAATATACTTTCTATTGGCATTTTGAGAGGTAAAAGGCCGGTTTTCCAGAAAATCTTCATAACGCGAATGCGGAGAAGTAGAACAGAATTGTTCCGTGCGCACTTTTAATATACTTATAATCTGTTTTAAAGATCTAAGGTACATCGTATAGATGCCTTTGTGCTGAAATGCTATTTCTTCAAATTCATTTTTATTAAACAGAAAAATCTGAGTGTCAATGACCGCTTCAATTGTATATCTTCTGGTACTTCCCTGTGAATAAGATTCTGGACTTTCCATAATGGCAGCTTCTTTTTCTGAAGGTAAAAAAAGATTAGTTTCAACCCCATTTTCATCATCAAAGAAAAATCTTAATAACCCATGAGAAAGTATGAATAAATGGGTGAAAGTTTGGTCAGGCTCTACCAGCTTTTCTTTTTTGTGAAGGAATTTTGGAGTACTGACATTGACCAAAATGGTAATTTCCTCATCAGATAATTCCTGAAAGAATACAATATTCCTGAAAGTTTTGAATAAGTCCATTACGAGGGTAAAGATAAATAAAAATAATAGATGATGCTCCAGTTGCATCATCTCGGGGATTTCATTGAAGTTTTTTTTAGATATTTGCGTTGTATTATATAATTTTGAATACAATGAACAATAACCGAAGAAGTTTTATCAAAAAACTGGGGATCGCAACAGCAGCACTTGCGGTAAATCCTTTAGACTTAATGGCTAGTGAATTACCGGTAAATACCAAAGTGGTAAACAAACCTATTGTCCTTTCTACATGGAATTTCGGGCTAAAAGCCAATGAAGAAGCCTGGACTGTTCTTGGGAAAGGCGGAAAAGCTTTAGATGCGGTTGAAAAGGGAGTTCGTCTTGTAGAGCTTGATCCAAAAGAAAGAAGTGTAGGATATGGTGGACGCCCGGACAGAGATGGAAGGGTAACGCTTGATGCCTGTATTATGGACGAAAATTATAATATAGGTTCAGTAGCCTGCCTGGAACATGTTAAAAACCCTATTTCTGTGGCCAGAGCAGTAATGGAAAAGACTCCCCATGTTATGCTCGTAGGAGATGGAGCCCTTCAGTTTGCCCTTTCACAAGGGTTTAAAAAAGAAAATCTTCTTACTCCCGAATCAGAAAAAGAATGGAAAGAATGGCTTAAAACCAGTCAGTATAAACCTATTGCCAATATTGAAAACCATGATACCATAGGAATGATAGCCCTGGATGCACAAGGAAATCTCTCCGGAGCCTGTACTACCAGCGGAATGGCTTTCAAGATGCATGGAAGAGTAGGGGATTCTCCCATTATCGGAGCCGGGTTATTTGTAGATAATGAAGTAGGGGCAGCAACGGCAACCGGCCATGGAGAAGAGGTGATCAGAACAGTAGGAACACACCTTGTGGTTGAGCTGATGAGGCAGGGAAGAAATCCACAGGAAGCCTGTAAAGAAGCTGTAGAGAGAATTGTAAAGATCAATCAGAGAAGAAATAAAAACTTAAAAGATATTCAGGTAGGATTTATTGCCCTTAATAAAAAAGGAGAATACGGATCTTACTGCATTCAGGATGGATTTAATTTTGCGGTATATGACCAGAAAGGAAACCGTCTTGAAACCCCTGAATTTGCTTTAAAATAAATGAATTTGGAATATGCAAAGACACAAAAATTTTAAAATAGTAAGCTGCATTTAAGTAGTAAGAGAAAATCGAATATTTTCAGCAAGAAGTATATTTTCTCTACTAAACACTCATCAATTTTATCGGAGATAAAATTCTTGCGCTTTATAAACATACAAATGAACAAGCTTTTGTGTCTTTTTGTATTCCAACAAATAAGTCATAGGTATATTGGCTTTAGCCAAAACAAAATATAGATCAAACAAAATATGAAAAGAACGATTATTGCTTCCTTATTTTTAATTATAGGCTGTAAGGAAGAAAAGAAGGAGATCACAGCACAAACCGGACTTCAGGTGAAAGAAGAGGTCGTTCAGGAAGCAAAACCTAAGGTTAATGAATCCGGAGAAGCTCAAAAATGGTTGGAAAAAAGTATCGAGGATTATTTTAAAGCTGATATTGGGAATGAAGAAAAGGCGATGCAGAAAATAACCACCAAAGACTATTTCGACTACAAAACAGATGCAATGAATGTTGATATGGATGTTGATGGTAGTCTTACCGAAAAAGAGTTTGAAGATAAATGGAAAACTAAGTTTAATACAAAACAGGCCGGAATTGGAGTTGGATTCTTAATATCTGGGCAGGACTGGACTGGAATAAAAATAGCAAAATGTCAGCTGATTTCTGAAAATGGAAATAGTTTTATGTTTGACGTGATCCTTTCAGATAAAGAAACTAAGGCTGAATATCCAATTAAGGTTAAAGTGAGTAAAGAGAATGTTTCCTTTTTGATTGCAGATGTACTGCAGGAAATTCCAAAGTTTAATTAGTATATAAAAAGTAAAAATGTCAAAAATAGAAATAGCATGTTTCAATCCGGAATCCGCAGTAATTGCCTTTGAAAATGGAGCGGATAGAATAGAATTATGCGACGGATTAAGTGAAGGAGGGACTACACCGGGTGTTGAAGTGACCCAGGAACTCAGAGAAAAAATAAACATTCCGATTTTTGTGATGATCCGTCCAAGAGGAGGTGATTTTACCTATTCAGAAGCAGAATTTGAACAAATGAAAAATGATTTGATTCAGCTGAAATCTTTAAAGGTTGACGGTTTTGTTTTTGGAATTCTGAACGAAAATGATGAGGTGAATACTGAGCAGAACAAAGCGTTGGTAAAACTGGCAACACCACTTCCATGTACTTTTCACCGCGCTTTTGATAGAGCGAAAGGTCTGGAAGAATCTTTGGAAAAAGTAATAGAATGCGGATTTACAACCATTCTTACGTCAGGTCAGAAACCTAATGTGTCAGAAGGAAAAGAAAACCTTAAAAAATTGGTTGAACTTTCCAATGGAAGAATAGAAATCCTTGTAGGTGGTGGACTTCGTTCCACAAATATTGAAGAAATACGTGCGCTGACCCATGCCGGCTATTTTCATTCTTCTGCAATTACAGATGGCGGTGCTTTTGCTAATGCCGGTGAGGTTGTTGCCTTGAAGACTAAGTAAAATTACTCGAGTATTTTGAAAGAGTTATTTTAATGCAAAGTTTTATTTAGGGATTCTATTATTTTTAAGAAAAGCAAAGAGGAGCGGCGAAGCCGCTGATGAAGCCAAAGGTTAACGGTTCGCTTCATCCAATCACTTGAAAAATTGATTCACACTAGATTACTTAAAGTTTGCATATTGAAGAATAAGTTTTGTGTTTAGATATTAAGTGAAAATTATTTTAACGCAAAGTTTTATTTAGGGATTCTATTATTTTTAAGAAAAGCAAAGAGGAGCGGCGAAGCCGCTGATGAAGCTAAAGGTTAACGGTTCGCTTCATCCAATCAATTGAAAATTGATTCACACTTAGCTTACTTAAAATTTTGGCATAGGAAGAATAAAACTTTGCGTTTAAAATAAGCTATAAAGATGAAATGATTAAATTAAAAACACACAAATGAATGACAGAAAACGAACTATCCTACAAAATAATAGGCGCTGCTATAGAAGTACATAAAACCCTAGGAGTTGGACTATTGGAAAGCGCATATGAAGCAGCTTTGGTTTATGAATTAAAAACATTAGGACTAAATGTAAAGCAACAGATATCTTTACCATTAATCTATAAAGAAATAATAATAGAAAATGCCTATAAAATCGACTTAATAGTTGATGATAAAGTTATTATAGAAGTAAAATCTGTGTTGGAACTACATCCTATTTTTCATTCACAAGTACTGACCTATCTGAAGCAGGCAAATATTAAATTAGGATTACTTATTAATTTTAATAATGAACTTATTAAATACGGAATCCATAGAATTGTAAATAAACTTATTAATGAATAAAACGATCTTTTTTGCTCTCTTTTTCATTCAGAATATTCTTTTTGCACAATCTTCAGCAAGAGATTTGTCCTCTGAAAACTGGCAATTTAAAAACTCAAAAGATAAAAACTGGCTTCCTGCCAAGATACCGGGAACGGTTCATCTGGATTTAATGAGTAACAAAATCATTCAGGATCCTTTCAAAGATGAGAATGAAAAAAAAGCACAGTGGATTGAGAACGAAGATTGGGATTATCAAACCACTTTTACAGTTTCCTCGAAAGAGCTGGACTATCATAATATCGACTTGGTTTTTAATGGGCTGGATACGTTTTCTGAAATTTATCTTAATGGGAAACTGTTGAAAAAAACAGATAATATGTTCAGGAAATGGGAAATTCCGGTGAAACAGGATTTGAAAAGTGGTGAGAATATATTGCAGGTCAAATTTAAATCAGCAGTTGCAACAGGAAAAGTTTTGGCTCAAAAAGTTCCTTTTACAATGCCGGAATCACCAAGAAGTTTTGTGAGAAAAGCACAGTATCAGTTTGGATGGGATTGGGGACCAAGGCTTGTCACGGCAGGAATTTGGAAAGATGTAAAGCTTAGATTCTGGAATACAGCCAGATTGGAAAATGTAAAGGTTGAGCAGAAAAATATATCAGATAAAAATGCAGATCTCAGTATTCATACTTTAGTATTTGCTGATAAAGAGGGACAATATACGGTAAACATTAACCAGGAAGCTAACAGTATACATTTAAAAAAAGGACAGAATAAGATCAGTATTCCTTACCACATTCAAAATCCCAGACTTTGGCAGCCTAATGGATGGGGAGAACCTTACTTATACAACATAAAGATTGTGTTGCAGAAAGATTCAAAACTCTTGTCTGATGAAACATTGAAAATCGGTCTGAGAACAGTAGAACTGGTACAGGAAAAGGATGGAAAAGGGAAGTCTTTCTATTTTAAAGTTAATGGAAATCCACTCTATATCAAAGGGACAAACTGGATTCCTGCAGACAGTTTCTCTCCAAGGATTACCAAAGAAAAATATCAAAAACTCATCAGAGATTCCAAAGAAGCTCATATGAATATGATCCGTATCTGGGGAGGTGGAATTTATGAGGATGATGAATTTTATAAAGCTTGTGATGAGAACGGAATTTTAGTGTGGCAGGACTTTATGTTTGCGGGAAGTTTTTATCCGGCAGATGCCGCATTTTTAAATAATGTAAAAGAAGAAGTAAAAGATCAGGTCAACAGGCTTCAGAACCATCCGTCTATAGCTTTATGGTGTGGAAATAATGAAATTGATGAAGCGATTGTCAACTGGGGATATCAGAAGCAGTTTAAATATTCCAAAAACGATTCCGTACAGGTTTGGAAAGACTATAAAAAACTTTTCCATGACCTTATTCCGAATACATTAAAAGAAAACCTTACAGCAGATAAGAATATCTATTGGCCAAGTTCTCCGTCAATCGGATGGGGGCATAAGGAAAGCCTTACAGAAGGAGATTCCCATTATTGGGGCGTTTGGTGGGGCGAACAGCCTTTTGAAATCTACAATGAAAAAGTAGGACGTTTTATGTCTGAATATGGATTTCAGGGAATGCCTACTTTAGAAACTACAAAATCTATATTTAGTGGAACTCCGGAATTGAATCTGCAGAACCCAGCAATTAAAGCTCATGAAAAACATGGCCGGGGTTGGGAGATTATCAATGCATATATGCAGCGCGATTATAAAATTCCGACTGATTTTGTACAGTATAATTATGTTTCTCAATTGCTGCAGGCCAGAGGAATGCAGATTGCTATTGAAGCCCATCGCCGGGCCAGACCTTATAATATGGGAACTTTATACTGGCAGCTTAACGACTGTTGGCCGGTAGTTTCATGGTCTTCCATTGATTATCTTGGGAATTGGAAAGCATTTCATTATCAAGCAAAAAGAAGTTTTGAACCTATATTAATATCTGCTTCTGAAACAAAGGAGGCATTTGATATGTATTTTGTTAATGATCTGCTTAATGATTTAGAAATCAGTTCAGGAGTTGAGCTGATTGACTTTGAAGGTAAAGTTCTTTGGTCAATGGAAGCTAAGGATAAGCTACTGGCCAATTCAAGTGCAAAGCATATGGAAGTAAAAAAAGATAACTTCTCAAAATTCGATTTATCAAAATCTGTATTAAGAGTGTATTTTACAACCGGTTCAGTACAACAGGAGAAGCTGTTCTTTTTTAATAAACCTAAAGACCTAAAGCTTCTGAAACCCACTATTAGTATTAAGAAAATTTCACCGACAGAAATTGAATTGTCTACCGATGTTTTGGCAAAAGATGTTTATTTAATGGGAGATGCTCATTTTAGCGATAACTTTTTTGATCTGTTACCTAAGACCTCAAAGAGAATTATCCTTTCAAAACCTTTGGATAACATTGAAGTATTGAGTCTTTGGGAGACGATGAAAAATTAAAAGATATAAGGACGTGAATGGTAAGTAAAAAGGATTGGCAAATGGCCAGTCCTTTTTTTGTTGCCTCCTCTCCGGTGCTGAGTGGTTACGGGAACCCGTAAAAATTCCCTGAGGCTTTTTTATAACATTGTAAAAAATTACTAATACTTATAGTATGTATAACGAAAAATTGGAGAGACTCATTGAATTGGCATTGGCTGATGGAGAATTAACAGAGAAAGAAAAACAGGTGCTTTTTAAAAATGCAGAAGCTGAAGGAATCGATCTGGATGAATTTGAAATCGTGCTGGAAGCCAGGCTTTTTGAAAAAACAAATGATAAAAATTCGCAATCAGCAGCCCCTCACTCTGACAAATTGGGAGATGTAAGAAAATGCCCAGCCTGTGGAGCGATTGCAGAATCATTCTCAACATGTTGTAGTGATTGTGGATTTAATTTTAATAATGTGGAGGCCAATGTATCTATTCAAAAGTTGTTTCATATGATCAATGAATTAGAATCTAGGAGAAATGAGGAAAGCAACAATCCTTTAAGGCTCTTGGGAAATGCGATCATATCAAAATCTTTTAGAATAGGGATTGGAGACCGTATTAATCACCAAAAAAAAGAGTTAATCTCTAATTTCCCTATAGCTAATACCAAGAATGATATATTAGAGTTCCTTTCTCTGGCTTTACCGAAGGCTAAAAAGGCTGGAAATTTTTTTACCTCAGGATCATTTAATACTGCAGCCAATGAACGAAATAGAATTCACAATGAATTTGTTCCGGTTTGGAGAGCAAAATGCGAACAGATTATTATGAAAGCAAGATTTTCTATGAAAGAAGATAGAAGAACTTTAGAGGAAGTTGAAAATTATGCAAGCCAATTAAAAATAAAGTAGAATAACGATATGAAACTATTTGGAAATAAAAGAGAAGGCGGCCTAATGGATGTGATCCGTTGTGACGAACAGGAATATCTGGTTTGGAAATGGAGACCCTCCGGTTCTGCCAATTCTACAAATAAAGAAAACAGTATCCGCTATGGAAGCAGTTTACGCGTGAAGGAGGGAGAGCTTGCCGTGTTTTTTTACAAACAAAATGACGGAAGCATGCAGGATTTTATCCAGGGACCTCACGATCAGACCATTCATTCGGCAAACTTCCCGGTTCTCACCAATATGGTGGGTGCGGCATTCGGAGGCGGTTCTCCGTTTCAGGCAGAGATTTACTTTATTAACCTTTCCGGAAATATACAGATCAGATTTGGAATTCCTTATTTTGATATGTATGATCCGAGGTTTATGGACCTTGGGGTACCCTGTGCCGTTCGTGGAACACTCACTTTTAACCTTACCGATTATAAAAATTTCATTAAACTAAACCGGTTAATCAATTTTAACCTTGATGATTTTAAGGCGCAGATCAAAGATTTTTTTCAAAGGAAAATTAAATCTGTCCTTATCAGCGCGCCCCAGGACTATACTATTCCTGTGATGCAGATTGAAAGAAAAATAGATGAGGTAAGTGATATCATACAAAGCAGATTAAAAGGAGAATTAGAAGACTGTTTCGGGGTCAATTTAAAACGTCTGGATATCGGAAGCATTGAGCTAGACAAGCAACATCCTCATTACATACAGCTTAAAAGGGCAACTGCAGATCAGCAGACGAAATTTACTGAAGCGAAAACAACTATTGAAATTGAAAACCTTTCCGAAATGACCAGAATTCAGCGGAAAGACCTGGAGCTGGGAGTAGAAGGGAAGCACTTTGCCGTTCATCAGTTGAATCAGCATGCGGATGTCCTGAAGACAGCTGCCGCCAGCCTGGGAGGAATGAGCCATGTAGATCTGGGTGGTGGAGACGGTTTAAATGCTGCCGGACTTATGGTAGGAATGGGAGTAGGGGCTTCAATGAGAAATCAGCTTGGAGGTATGATGGATACTATGACCCATACGCCACCGCCCAATATTGCTTCTGATCCAATGTTTCATATTGCTTTGAACGGTCACCAATCCGGCCCTTACAATCTTGAAACCCTTCGACAGCTTGCACGATCCGGGCAGTTTTCCATGAATCATCATGTCTGGAAAGAAGGAATGCAAAATTGGGAACTAGCAGGGAATACCCCTGAAACTGCCAGACTATTTAGTATAACACCACCACCTCCGCCACCAACTATTTAAGACCATGAAATTAGATTTTATTAAAACCATAATTGCCGTTGCTGTAAGCTGCCTGATCGCTTATGGATTCTATACTTTGAACACCGGAGACTATAAAGAATTACTGACTGTCGGAAGCCTGATTTTCCTGATGCCAACCTTAGCTTTAACGGTTGGTGTTACATTCCATCTACCCCGTACAACTTCACTGATAAAAACAGTTTCAGCGCTGTTTTTTGGACTGGCGATCATAAGCAATCTCGCCTTCTCACTAATAGGTTTCAAGGAACCTGCACTATATATTATTGTATGTGGAGTTTTATTTTTAGTCTATTCCCTGATCACTTATTCTGTGAGTAAGGCGCAACAATAGAATTCTTTTTTAACAATCAACCTTATAGGCTTTCTAAGCCTGTAAGGTTGTAAAAAAAATGAGAAATAATACTCGAAAAAATATAAATTTTACCCTTCCAACTCAAAAATCAACCGTAAATTTGTACCATATTTCTCTATAGTTATGGTAAATTTTGTTCTGATTGCAGTGTGCATTATTGCAGGAATGGTATTCAAAGCAACAAAATCTATCCACCCTGATGCCCATAAAGGTATCAATACCTGGATTCTTTATCTTGCTCTGCCGGCAGTTTCATTTAAATATCTTCCAAAAGTAAAGTGGACGACAGAAATGCTGTTCCCGATTGTAGCGACCTTTTTAATCTCTGTTTTCTGTTTCTTCTTTATGATGTTCTACAGTAAGAGCAGAGGATATTCTAGGCGATCGAGAAGTACTTTAGAACTGGCAAGCGGATACAGCAATACTTCATTTATCGGTTTCCCTTTGATTAGTGCCTTTTATGGAGAAGGGCTGCTTAGTATTGCTATTATCTGTGATCAGACCATGTTTTTTGCCCTTTCAACACTGGGAATTATTGCAGCCGTGAAAGGAGGCAGCAGATCAGGAAAGGTGAGTGCTCAGTTTATTTTAAAACGTTTGGTGACATTTCCACCATTAATAGGCTGTATTTCGGCTTTGGTATTGTCTCAGTTTATAGATTTTACAGCAGCAGAACCCTTCTTTGATAAACTGGCTGCCACAGTAAGTCCTTTAGCTTTGTTTTCAGTAGGATTACAGTTAAAGTTTAACGGATGGAAAAAATTGATCCCTCAGATGTCCATGTCCATGCTTTATAAGCTTATTTTGGCACCGGCAATGGTCTTAGGACTGGCTTTACTGTTGGGAATAAAAGGAGATATTGCCAAAATAACCATATTTGAAGCTGCCATGCCTACATTGGTTACTTCAAGCATTATTGCAGAACAGTTCAGGCTGAATACGAAGTTAACCAATCTGATTATCGGAGTCAGCATTATTGTGGGCTTTTTTACTTCTGCCTTTTGGTATGAGATGACAGAATTGTTTTTTTAGATAGAGGGTGCCTAAATATAGGTTTTGATAAAGAAAACAGTAGTAATGACAAAATTAAAAATTACAATTCCGGTTCTTAACTTCACCGGATCAATTTTTTTAGTGAAATGTGCCCCAAAATAGCCTCCTAAAATGGTTGCGGCCATCATGGTACAGGTTTCCGGCCAATATACTTTTCCAGCCGAAATAAATAAAATAACAGCTGCAGCATTCGCTATTCCTGTAAAAAGAGTTTTATTAGCATTAATCACTTTAATATCTGATAATCCAAATAATGACCATACTGCCATCATCATAATTCCTACAGCTCCTCCAAAATAACCACCGTATATTCCTAAAATAAATTGAGCTCCTAATACCAGCCCAGAGCCAATATGTATTTTTTTTCTAAGCCAATACCCCATTTGTTTTCCAAAAGCAAAAGCAAGGGAACCCAATAAAAGAAGCCATGGAACAAGTAAGTTAAAACCTGCTGATGGAGTATATAAAAGCAGTAACCCACCTGCACACCCACCTAATAAAGTAAGGATAAGCATTGCCTTTATTGAGATATTAGGAAAAGGTTGAATGTATTCTCTGAATTTCCATGAACTGGCCAGACTGCCGGGAAACAACGCTACTGTGCTTGAAGCATTGGCCTGAATGGGAGGAACTCCCGCATAAATAAAAGCTGGAAAAGTAATGAAAGACCCACCACCTGCCGCTGCATTAAGGGCTCCAGCTATAAGTCCGATTAAAAATAATAAAATATAGTTTTCCATGAAAAAGAATAGTAAATAAAGGTAGGACAAAAAAAAGGGAATCATCAATAAAAGATTGCAGTTCTCTGAAGAAAAATTTAATTTTACACTTTAAATATTTCCCTTGCAATACGTCCAAATTGTTTTACCCCTGAATTTAAAAGGATCTTTCACATACAAAGTTCCGGAAGACCTGATGCCGGAAATCCAAATAGGGATGCGTGTTTTGGTTCCTTTTGGAGGTAAGAAAATTTATACGGGAATTGTTTTTGAACTTCATGATCATGCACCGGAAAACTTTGTAGCAAAAGAAGTGATCAGCCTTCTGGATGATAAACCAATACTTCCTGAAGAACAGATCAAGTTCTGGAATTGGCTCTCGGGTTATTATTTATGCAGTTTGGGAGAAATCTACAGGTTAGCATTTCCTTCTTCTTTAAAGCTGGAAAGCGAAACGTATTTAAAATTGAAACCTGGGGCTACAGTAAACTTTGAGAATCTCGATGTTAATGAGATGTATCTTATCCAGGCATTGGAAGTACGTCAGCTTATTAATTTAACAGATATTGAAGCATTTATCCCTAAAAAGGATATTATTAAAACCATCAATTCGCTGATTGATCTGCAGTATATTGAGATTGATGAGAAAATTGCTGAAAAATATAAAGCTAAGGAAGTTGCCTATGTAAGAATCAATCATGATGTTTTAGGCAACCAAAATCTTACAGAAATCCTTTTAAAGCTCAATAAAGCTCCTAAACAGAAAGATCTGTTCCTTCTTATTCTGGAGAAACAGACTGAGCACCCCGAGCTTCCTGTTAAGAAGGCTGAGCTGTTTGAAGACGGCTATTTTGGAAGTTCTCATTTTAAAGCCCTGGCAGACAAGGGTCTTGTAGAGGAATATTATATGCAGAAAGACAGGATTGAAAGCTATGAAGGAGAAATAGAAGAGCTGGAAGAACTTTCCGAACAGCAGAAACTGGCAAAATCTGAGATAGATGAAGCTTTTGAAGAAGGGAAAAATGTTTTACTGCATGGGGTTACTTCATCCGGAAAGACCCATATTTATTTAGAGAAAATAGAGGAATGCATCAAAGAGGGACGGAATGTATTATTTCTGCTTCCTGAAATTTCTCTGACTAAACAGATCACTCAAAGATTAGAAAAAAAATACGGTAGACAACTTGGGTTCTACCATCAAAAACTGACTGATTTTGAAAGAGTAGAGGTTTGGAGACGAATCAGGCAAAATGATATCCGGATTCTTATTGGTACCCGGAACGCTTTGTTTTTACCCTACCAGAATTTAGGCTTAATTGTGGTGGATGAAGAGCATGATTCTGCGTACAGACCCAGAGAAGTTACGCCTTATTTCAATGCTAAAGATGCAGCACTGGTGCTTGGTGGTTTCTATGAAGCAGGAGTGATATTAGGCTCTGCTACTCCTTCTGTGGAAAGCTATTACCGTGCCCGAAAAGATAAAATGAAATACATTTTCCTGACTGAAAGGTTTGGAAATGTAGACCTTCCTGAATATGAACTGATCAATTTTAAAGAAGCCCAGGATTCAAAAAAAGTTTCCGGAAATTTTTCTACAAGGCTTATTGACGAGATCAAAAAGACTGTGGATGAAAACAAACAGGCTATTGTTCTTCACAACCGCCGTGGTTATGCTAATGTTGTGGAATGTGAAAGCTGTGGTTATGTGAACTATTGCTCCAACTGTGATGTGGTAATGACTTATCATAAAGCAGCCAATGAAATGAAATGCCATTATTGTGGGCAAAGAGCTTCAAAACCTAAAACCTGTCCGAAATGTAATTCTGAAAATATGAATGAAAGAGGAGTAGGGGTAGAGCAGATTCATGAAGAGGTTTCCAAATTGTTCCCGGAGAATGAAGTGGACAGGATGGATGTGGATTCTATGCGTAAGAAGTTTGCCTATGAAAAGCTCTATGAAAAAATTGAAGAAGGTGAAACTGATATTGTGGTGGGAACGCAGATGATTTCCAAAGGTCTTGATTTTGATCATATAGAATTGGTAGCGATTCCAAAAGCTGATTCCTTATTATATGTTCAGGATTTCAGAGCCGAAGAAAGAGCTTACCAACTGATCACCCAGGTTTCCGGAAGAGCAGGAAGGGTTTCCGGAAAAGGAAAGATATTGATCCAGACTTACAATCCGGAGCATTCTGTATTTCAGCTGATCAAGATGAACAACCCTGCCAAGATCTATAAATACATCCTCACAGAACGTCAGAAATTCCATTATCCGCCTTTTACCAAGCTGATTATGATAGAGCTGAAACACCGAAGAGATGATAAAGTGGACCGTGCTTCACAGTTTCTGGGATCTATCTTAAGAAAATACCTCCCTGAAGATTGTGTTTTAGGACCGGAAAGAGCACAAATTGCAAGGTTGAATAATTTATATCAATTCCAGATTTTACTGAAACTTCCCCGTGGGAAAAACTATGAAAAGTTCAAGAGTATGGTTTTGATAAGTTTGAAGGAATTTGATGAAATCACTGCATATCAAAGTATTAAAAAAGCTGTTTTTGTTGATTTTTAACAATTTTTAACAAACTTTAGCCTCTTTTATAACGGGGTGATGACCTGTTTTCTGACAATAATTTCTACTTTTGGACGTTGATTAAGTGTTTGGCCGTTTTATTGAATGATATAACTTATCATTTTTTATAGCGTCGAAACTATAGAACAAAAAGAAGATAGATGGTAAATTTCAGAAAATATATTTCAAGCGCAGCGGTATTGGCTTCTGGTTTTTTCCTAGCTCAATCTACCGTTTCTACTGTTCTTTACTCACAAGCCTATGACAATCAGAAAAACAGCTTAAATCTACCCTCACCCGTTAGCTCGGTGGTGGAGAAGACTGTTTTGTCGGCTAAAGAATTAGTAGATATTAATGTAAACACAATGATGACGGATCCTGTGCTGAAAAATGCAACCTGGGGATTCGTAGTGTATGATCCGAAAACGAAGAAAGTAATCTCTTCGTACAACGAGAATACTCCGTTAGTTCCGGCTTCTACCACGAAGCTGCTGACTACTGAAACAGCTTTAAGCTTACTTGGAGAAAACTATCGCTGGATGACCCAGCTCGAGTATTCAGGAGCTGTAGATGAAAATGGAGTGTTGAATGGTAATCTTTATATCGTAGGAAGTGGTGACCCTTCTTTAGGAACCAATAAGGCAGGAGCCTGGTCTTACAGGGATATTATTTCAGATTTCATTGGCGGTCTTTCACGAGAAGGGATTAGAAAGGTAAATGGTGATATTATTATTCAGACAGCGCTTTTCAAAGGCAATATTTCAATGCTTCCGGAAAATGTTGTATGGCTAGAGAACAATAATTATTATTTGCCTGTAGGAACAACCCGTGGAATAAATCCTGCTAACGAAAAGCTGATCGTCAAAAAAGCTAATTTCTCTCCGGAGAAGAAGTTTTTCTACGTTTCGCCTTACGCCAACCAGATGGTTTATGCCGAAAAATATGATGGAGAAGGGGTTTTGACAACAAAACTTCCTGATGCACCGGCGTATTTGGCCAATTCTTTCAGAACAACTTTAACGAAAAGCGGAATTCCCGTTACCGGAAAAGTGACTCCTAAAATGACGGATGCAGCTCCGGAAAGCAGAAAGATGATTTCAGCGTATAAATCTCCAACTTTAGGGGATATCATTTATTATACCAACCAACATAGTGATAATTCATTAGCTGAAGCCCTGCTGAGAACCGTAGGATTTCAGAAAATGGGGGATCAGACTTCAGATTCAGGAAGAATTGTCGTAACAGGTCATTTAAGAGATGCCGGTTTTGATATGAATGGTCTGAACTATATGGATGGTAGTGGACTTTCAAGAAGCAATAATGTAACTCCTATTTCTCAGGTGAAATTTTTAACTTCTCTAATGGACGAGAAATATTATAAGTCTTACCTTACTTCACTGCCGGTAGGCGGACAATCCGGAACATTAAAAAGAATGTTTATCGGGGGAGGAAACGGACAGGTATTTGCAAAAACAGGAACTTTAAATAAGGTGAAAACGTTAGCCGGTTATTTGAAGACAAATTCAGGAAAGACTTTAGTTTTTTCTTTAATGGTGAACAATTATGCAGGATCTGTAGATATGGTGAAGAAAAGAATGGAAAAAATTCTGGAACCTGCTCTGGATCTTTAGAAAAATATTTGAATATTATAAAAGCCTTTTAATCAATGATTAAAAGGTTTTTTTTATATTTGAATCTTACAATATTTGTACCTATGAGAAAATTTTACCTCCTGATGTTGGGATTCTTAGTATCTCAACCGTCTTATGGACAAAAGCATCATCAAAGCATTGAGATGAAAGGGCTTATTGAAAAGGAAATGAAATCCTATACCAATAAGATGGCTGCAGGAAATGTCAATCCTAATACCTTGAACTATGACCTCCAGTATCAAAGAATGGATGTTGTTTTAGATCCCGGTATTAACAGTATTGCAGGTTCGGTGACTTCTCATTTTAAACCTAATCAGAGTATGGGAAGCATTTATTTTGATCTATCAAATGTTTTGACAGTTTCTCAGGTACAATATCACGGAACAAACCTTAGCTTCCAGCAGCTTCCTACAAAGGAAATAAAGATAAATTTTCCTTCCGCTCTGCCGGCTAATACCCTTGATTCCCTTACCATTCATTATTCCGGAGCTCCGGATCCTGTGTACAGTACTGTTATGTTTGGAACCCAAGGGGGAGCGAATACACCCGCTATGTCTACTCTTAATGAGCCTTATGGTGCCCAGGATTGGTTTCCTACAAAGCAGAGTCTGAATGATAAGATTGAACGTTTTGACTTTAAGATCAATACACCCTTACAATATAGTGTAGCTGCCAATGGGAAGCTAATGTCTGAAACTCCTATTTTAAACGGAAGAAAACTTACATTTTGGCGAACCATGTACCCTACACCTGCCTATCTGATAGCATTGGGGATTACCAATTATGTGAAACTGAATGATACTATTGGAAACCCGCCATTCCCTTTCGTGAATTATATATATCCTTCTACCAATGCAGATCCTAACAGCATGTCCGGTATTGAATGGACCAAACAGATTATGAATACCTTTGAAACGTATTTTGGTGCCTATCCTTTCCGTAATGAGAAATATGGACATATGGAATATCTCAATGGAGGAGGAATGGAGCATCAGACGATGTCATCCATGAGTGGATGGAGCAAAACACTGATTGCTCACGAGCTTGCCCATCAGTGGTTTGGTGATAAAGTAACTTGCGGTGCATGGAATGATATCTGGCTGAATGAAGGGTTTGCTACTTTTGGAGAACATGTAGCATACGAAAAACTGTTGATGTCGAATCCTGAATTCCTTAATTATTTATCCGGCCAGGTTAATTTTATAACAGGTAATACCGGGGGAAGCGTCAATGTTCCTGATGCCAGCCTTTCCAGTGTAGGAAGAATATTTGACGGAAGACTTAGCTATGCAAAAGGAGGCTATGTATTGAGAATGTTGAAATGGATTTTGGGTGATGCCAATTTTTATCAAGCAATTAAAGACTATCATTCCAGACCCAATTTAGCTTATAATTATGTAAGAACATCAGATTTTAATGCCTCACTGCTTCAGTCTACGGGAAAAGATTTTACTGAATTTTTTAACGATTGGATCTATGGGGAAGGATATCCTACTTATGCCATTAAATGGAGACAGCTGGGAAATGAGCTTGTGTTTAATATTGGCCAGACTCAAAGCCATTCTTCGGTAGGCTTTTTTGAGATGCCTTTACCTATAAAAGTAACAGGAACGGGAGGGCAGATCGCTTATCTTGTCCTGAACAATACTACTAATAATCAATACCTATCTGAAGCCGTAACCTTTCCGGTAGCAAGTGTGAAGTTTAATTATGAATACCAGATCCTGGAAAGAAACTCTACTGTTACCCAGGATAATACCCTGAGTGTTGCTTCTGTAGACAAAGAAAACTTTGGCTTATATCCTAATCCTGCAAAAAATGAACTTTATCTGAAAGGGATCACAAAAACAACAGATTTCTCTATTCATGCAATAGATGGGAAATTACTAAGAAAAGGGACTTATCAACCTGGTAAAGCAATAGGGATTTCAGAATTGGTTCCGGGAGCCTATATCTTTACTGTTCAGGAGAAAAATATTAAATTTATCAAACATTAAAAAGATACAGAACAGGTTATCCTATCGAATAACTTTATGGATACTAAAAACAAAGAAGCTTTCATATTTGAAAGCTTCTTTGTTTTCTGGCAGCTTTTGCTCCTCTTGCCTTAGCAACTTTTACTTTGTAGGTAAACCATTTTTCTTTGAAGAGACTACGCATGATATTATCAAAATTCCTTGTCACAACTAGGTTCTTAAAGCCTCGCCATTTTTCAATAAGACTGGAAGGTAGTGCCCTTATTGAAACGGAATAGCCTTCGGTATCATATTGTATATAGTGCCACCATCCGGAGGGAATATACAATGTTTCTCCCGGATGTAATACAGCTTCATAGCCATTTAAGTAGAGGAGTGCAGGGTATTTTCTGTAATCCGGTTCTTTAATATTGGCCAGGCTGTGAAAATTATAGGGCAGTTTATACATAAAGTCCGACTGCTCCCAGGGGAAAAGCCAAATTCTCTTGATACCCTGGAATTGGGTGATGAAAACGTGAGACATATCTATATCAATATGATTTCTGGTCACAGAGCCTTCACCTCCAAAAAACATAAAAGGCAGCCATTTTAATATCTTGCCTCCGGTGACATCATTGTAAATAATGTCTTCTTTAAGCTCAGGTTTAACGGTCAGTAAATTAAATAGAAAAAGACGGTGTTCTGTTGGCTGGGATTTTATAAGATTCAGGTAGTCTGAAAAGGTAGTCTGTGCAATAGGGCTGCTCGCCACTCTGTCCATAGAATCAAACTCACTTCCATAGATATTAACTTTATTGCTGCCTGCTATTTCCTTAAAATAATCATAGTTCCATTTTTTAAAAGCCGGGCTATCGGGATCTGCGAAATCTTCAAGAATGATGGGAATCCGCGGTTTCATATGCTTGTTGATAAAGATTCTTGAACTTATTTTCTTTGTTTTTTCTACCGGGATCAATCTCATATTCTCTAAATTTTAAACAAATATAAATATTATCCTAGTAAATTAGTAGACTAATACTGTTAAAACTGTTTTTTACCTTATATTTTTAGAATAAAATTTATAAAAGGTTTTATTTTACGGCCTTTTTAGTAAATTAGCACATCTAAAAAATTACTAAAAATGATCTCTGAAAAATACCTTCAACATTTACAGAATGAGCTTCAGAATATTGAAAATGACGGACTTTACAAAAGAGAAAGAATTATCACTTCTCAGCAGAGTGCGGAAATAGAAGCTAATGGGAAAAAGCTTTTAAACTTCTGTGCGAATAATTATTTGGGATTATCGAATGATCCGCAAGTGATGAAAGCTTCACAGGATATGATTGAATCTCATGGCTATGGAATGTCATCTGTACGTTTTATCTGTGGAACTCAGGATATTCACAAAGAATTGGAGAAAAAAATTGCAGATTTCTTAGGTCTTGAAGATACTATCCTTTATGCTGCCGCTTTTGATGCTAATGGAGGTGTTTTTGAACCCTTGTTTACCGATGAGGATGCTATTATTTCTGACGAACTGAACCATGCTTCTATTATCGATGGAGTTCGTCTTTGTAAAGCAGCGAGATACCGTTACAAAAATAACGATATGGCGGATCTTGAAGCTCAGCTGATTGCTGCTTCTGAGAAAAATCACCGTTTCAAAATTATCGTAACAGACGGAGTTTTCTCAATGGACGGTATTGTGGCAGACTTAAAAGGAGTTTGTGACCTTGCTGATAAGTATAATGCTTTGGTAATGGTTGATGATTCTCACGCTACAGGATTTATCGGAAAAACAGGCCGTGGAACTCATGAAGCTAATGAAGTAATGGGTAGAGTAGATATCATTACCTCTACATTAGGAAAAGCCCTTGGAGGTGCTTTAGGAGGATTTACTTCCGGTAAAAAAGAAATCATTGATATGCTGAGACAGCGTTCACGTCCCTATTTATTCTCGAACTCATTAGCGCCAGGAATTGTGGGAGCAGCTTTGAAAGTATTGGATATGATTTCTGATGATACTTCACTTCGTGATAAAGTAATGGAGAATGCAGACTATTTCAGAACGGAAATGAAAACCAAAGGCTTTGATATTCCTGATGGTGATGCTGCTATTGTTCCGGTAATGCTTTATGATGCTCCGCTTGCTCAAAAAATGGCGGAAAAACTAATGGATGAGGGAATTTATGTTATTGGGTTCTTCTATCCGGTAGTGCCGAAAGGAAAAGCAAGAATAAGAGTTCAGCTATCTGCAGCACATACAAGAGAGCACCTTGATAAAGCAATTGTTGCTTTTGAAAAAGTAGGAAAAGAGCTGGGAGTGATCTCTTAATACTGAATTTGATAAGAGTACAGAAAATATAATGTTCGGCTCGGGGCAGCAAAGCTGCCCGAGCCGAACTATTTTTTATATAAATCCATTTTTGGTTATATTTTCCTGATCAAAAGAAAATTATTTTTACCAATTATATAATAAGCTTATCTTTGCTTTTAATTTTTTCTGAATGCTTTATACAATAATCAAAGCGCTGCATATTATTTTTATGGTAAGCTATTTTGCGGGAATTTTTTATCTCGTGAGAATTTTTGTTTACTATAAAGATACTGATGAATTTCCGGAAGAAAAAAAGAAAATTCTCAGAGAGCAGTATACCTTCATGGCCAGAAGGCTGTGGAATATCATTACCGTTCCTGCCGGTATTATTATGGCAGTATGCGGACTGGTAATGATCTTTTTGAATCCCGGGCTTATGAAAATGCCGTGGTTTCATTTAAAACTGACTTTCCTTATCGGTCTTGCGGCTTATCATTTCTGGTGCTGGAAGAAAGTGCTTCAGCTGAAGACGCTGAGTGGAAATACCTTAGAAATCCCGAATATTAAACTGAGACAGGCCAATGAGATTGCTACATTTATTCTGTTTCTGGTTGTATTTACCGTTATTTTAAAATCTATGGTAATTGACTATTGGTGGCAATTAATTATAGGATTTTTCGTTCTTGTATTTCTGATCATGATGACCGTTAAACTCGTTAATAAAAATAAAAAAAACAAATAATTGTGGAGTAGGATGTATGCGTTAATCCATTACTACTTTTTACATTTTACAAAAAAACTATGATTGCAATTTTAAAGAAAGAACTTTGGAGTTACTTTGGAAACTGGAGCGCATGGGTTATTATTGCTGCATTCAGTCTGATAGCCACTCTTTTTCTGTTCTTTTTCGACAACGATTCTAATATTTTTGAGATCGGGATGGCATCCTTACAAAGCTATTTTGTTTTAGTCCCATGGCTGCTGATGTTTATTATTCCGGCACTTTCTATGAGGACTTTTGCAGAAGAACAGCAAACAGGAACACTGAACTGGCTTTTTTCGCAACCTTTAAAAGTTTCCGACCTGGTAGCCGGGAAATTCCTTTCTGTATGGATTGTTGGGATTTTATGTCTTATCCCATCACTGATCTACCTTTATACGGTCTATGTCTTAGGAGTTCCGGAAGGAAATATTGACCTTGGAATGACTTTCGGAAGTTATATCGGATTGATTATTCTGATTGCCGCATTTTCAGGAGTTGGTATTTTAGCTTCTTCGCTATCACAGAACCAGATTATGGCCTACCTGTTAGGGGTATTTATGTGCTTTATTATGTATTTTGGAATCGAGCAGCTGGCGAGTTATAAATTATTGGGTGGAGCAGATTTTATCCTTCAGAATATAGGCTTTTACCAGCATTTCTTAGGTTTTACCAGAGGTCTTATTGACGGTAAAGATATTGCCTATTTTGTACTGGTTATTGGTGCTTCCTTAGTATTGTCCAATCATTTTATTAACAAGAAGAAGTAAAATTATGAAGAAGTTCAATGCTAAATCTCCACTGGGAATTTTCCTGATCATTATTGTTCCTTTGGTTGTAATCCTGGCGTATTCAGGAATCAGATTAGACTTAACAAAAGAAAAAAGATATACCCTTTCCGATAATACCATTAAAGTACTGGAATCTGTGAAGAAACCTTTAACGGTTGAAGTGTATCTGGAAGGTGATTTTCCGGCAAGCTTTAAACAGCTTCAGGGAGAAACGAAATTTATGCTGGAAGAATTCAGAAAGATCAATCCAAAGATTGACTTTAAGTTTATTGATCCCATCAAAACAAAAATGTCTCAGGATACCCTGATGGCAATGGGAATGCAGCCTTCCATTCTTCCCGATGTTAAAGACGGAAAAATTTCACAGATCACGCTTTTCCCATATGCGGTGATAAAATATGACAAAAATGGGGTGTCTATTCCTTTGGTCGTGCAGCAGGCAGGTATTGATGCAGATCAACAGCTTACAAGATCGATTGAAGGGTTGGAATACAGTCTTGTTTCCAATATTAAAAACATTGCAGCTGCGAAGAGAAAGAAAGTAGGTATTCTGGTCAACCATGACGAGCTGAATCCTGATGAATTTCAGGGATTTGTTCAGTTGGCGATGGAAAATTATGATGCAGGACCTATTATTCCTAAAAATCAGACAGAGCTTACATTGGAAGATGTTCCTTTGCTGAAGCAGATGAGTGCCCTGGTGATTGCAAAACCGCGTAAAGCTTTTACAGATAATGAAAAGGTAATCCTTGATCAATACATCATGAATGGTGGGAAAACACTTTGGATGATCGATGCGGTAAATGCTGAAATGGATACTTTGACAAGATCTAAAAAGGTAATGCCTTTCCCGGTTGATATCAATATGACAGATTTCTTTTTCAACTATGGATTAAGAATTAATCCTGCCCTGGTAAAAGATGTGAAGAAGTTTGCGCTATTAAGATTAGTCACAGGAGAGGTGAGTGGAAATCCTCAGTATACAAGCTTACCGTGGCCATATTATCCGTTGGGAATTGCTGAGAACAACAATCCAATCACTAAAAATATCAATCCTGTAAAATTTGAATTCCCTACTTCCATAGATACGTTGGGAGGCAGAAAGAATATCAAGACAAAGGTTCTTTTTGAATCCAGTGAAAGAACATTGCTGAAGCAGGTTCCGAATTATGTGGATCTGAAGGAGATTGCCAGTGTAGACAGTCTTGGCCAAATGGAAAAGCCAAGCACACCAAAGATTTTTGCGGTAGCACTGGAAGGGAAGTTTAACTCTGCTTATGCTTCAAGAATTGAAAGAAAAAGCTATCCTGGCTTCAAAGCAGGCAGTCCTGAAAATAAAATGATCGTTATTGCTGACGGAGATGTTGGAAGAAATAAAGTGATCAAAGGAAAACCGCTTCCGTTAGGCGTAGATCTATTGACCAATGAACAGTTCGGAAACGAGCAGTTCCTGAGAAATGCTTTAGATTATCTGTTAGATGACAGCAACCTGATGGAACTGAGAAACAGAAATATTGAAGAAAGACTGCTGGACAGACAGAGAATTACTGATGAAAAAACCAATTGGCAGTGGCTGAATTTATTGCTTCCACTGATTATCATCGGCCTTATGGGAGGATTATTCTTCTGGCTGAGGAAGAAGAAATTCGGATAGAAAATAAAAAAGAGAAGCTCATCAGCTTCTCTTTTTTTATGTGAAATTTTTTCTATTTAGACTTTAGCTTTGTATTCTCTTCTTTCAAAGTTTTTACCTGTTCTTCTAATGTCTTAATATAATTTTGTAAATTTTCTACAATAGAATCTGGTATACTATGGAAATGATTAAAATAACTGCCAGCATTGTCATTAAAAGTAGTGTTGTCATGATTGTTATGGACAATAGCTGTTTTTCTTTCCTCTTTTATTTCTTCTACAGGTACATCAAGTGCTTTTGCCAGTTTTTCCCATTCATCATCAAATATTCTTACTTCATCATTCTCTTTTCGGGAATAATTGGATACGTCTGTTGAGATAATATTAGACATATATTCTTGCGTGTAGCCTCTTTGCTTTCTTAGATTTCGTAGTTTTTCCATAATGACCTATTATCTGTGTCTTTGTACAAATATAGAAAAAATGAGTCAGAATTTTAATGCCTATCTCAGGAATAAAAAAAGAAGCCCTGAAGCTTCTTTTGTTTTTTTACGATTAATCATTTTTTATTTTGACTGTTTCCGTTCAGTCAAAAAATAGTTGAGTAGTTATTTTCAATAATAATTTAGAAATATACTACTATTTTTGAAATGCTTCCTGAGGAAGTAACTCAGCCGTTTTGTAATAGCTGATATCCATATCAAATTTTGCCTGCAGATCCTGGAAAGTGTCATAATCAAAATGTTCCCAGTTCTGCTCATTTTCAGGGTCAGAAGTTTTATCTACAGCAAGCTCCAGTTTTCCGTCTTCCTGATAGCTGCATTCAATAGCTGCATACTTTTCCCCGTTTTCATCAGTAGTATACCAGCATTTTACAGTTTTTTCAAGTTCCGGTTTCTGGGTTTCGTTATTGATCACCTGAGAACAAATAAAATTTTCAGGATCATCATTATTGAAAACAGTTCTTGAAATTAAAGGCTGATCATCTACAGATAATGAATAAAGTTTGTTGGTAGAAATAATGAAACCATCCACAGTGTCCTTTTTTTCAACATCAAAAAAATCGGACTTTTCCTTCAGGTAATTTAATACCTGGTTTTCATTCTCGTCTTCACTTATGAAATAATTGATGTTATAGATACTGTCTTCACTAATAAACTCAATTTCTTTCAAGACGTCTGAATCCTTCTCGTAATAATAGAGATGATATTCATCTTGCTTCACAGCATTATTTTTGGAAATAACTTCTCCAAAAATGTTTTTGTACACTTTTCTCATTTTTTAGCACGTTAATTAGTTTCATTATTAGTTTAAGCGGGTGTGAAGCAAAGATAAGTTTCTTTTTTTATTTTAATGGTAAGCTTAAAATAGTATTTATTTCGTAAGTATTTCAAATATCCTTTATAAAATCCTCATATTCAAAGTAAAATCTTTCAAATCCGTCCATTTTATCAACGAAAAATTCAAAAATTTCCTGCCATTTATTTTTATTAAAAATTGAAACTCCCTGTATATCAACCCATATGCGGCTTATTACCTTGCCATTTTCCAGTGAAAAATATTCCTCTTTTTGAAAATCACCGATAAAATCTTTAAGAATATCTTCCAAAGACCATATTTTTTCATAATATGCATTTCTGAAGATTTCATCCTTCATTTCGATGTCTAAGGAAACCTCTGCTTTTTTGTTATCTGCAGAAAATTTGAAGGATAGATCTTTTACTTTAGTATCATATAAGACCCATTTCCTGGGAAATGATTTCCCGAAAGCCGTCCAAAATTCCTTCTTTAATTGCTGTGCTTCTTGTTTACTGAACATAAAGACAAACTTAATGATTTAATGGCAAAAAGGCAAAATAGGGCAATAGAATACCCCAAATTTGTACACACATTTGTACATACGCAGATGAGCCTTTTTACTTTAGATGATCCATATTAAACAAATTTCGTATTTTTGCTGTGATGCTTTCAAAAAAATCTCAATATGCGTTTAAAGCACTTTCATTTCTTGTAGAAAAAAGAAATGAAGGTCCTATTCTTATTTCCGAAATTGCGGAACATAAAAGGATACCCTTAAAGTTTTTAGAAAATATTCTGCTTGAATTGAAAAAAGCAGATATCCTCGACAGCAAAAAAGGCAAAGGAGGAGGCTACTTTTTGAAAGAAAACCCGGAAAATGTAAAATTGGCCAAGATTATCCGTCTGGTTAATGGTCCTATTGCCATGCTTCCTTGTGTAAGCCTGAACTTCTATGAAAAATGTGAAGACTGTAATGAAGATCACTGCGGTCTCCATGATGTACTGATTGAGGTTCGGGATGCCTCACTGAATATTCTTGAGAAAAAAACTTTAATGGATCTGGTTGATTAACCCGGTCCTTTTTTTTGAATTATTAGTCTACTTGTTTGGTAGGATAATATTTTTATTGGATATTTGCATAACTTCAAATGAATAAACTATGATTTCAAAAGAAGAAGCAGATCTACTGGAGCAGCTTACACCATTAGTTTTTAAAAATTTTGTAACCCCTGGAAACAAGATAAATGCTGTTGAAGTTATAAAGATTTTATAATATGGTGATTTCAAGAAAAATTCAGATCAGACTCAATGTACTTTTTGTAACCCTTGCAGTATTATTTACTGCTGGTTTTTTAATGTATGAATGGGGATATCTCGATGAGCTTTTAACCATTTTGGCTAAAGACCATTACATTTTTTATTGGATGCTTCTGGTGGGTGTTTTTGCTGAAGTTGTGGCTGGCTCGATGGGAATGGGGTATGGGGTCATCTGTACAACCACTCTTATGTTTCTGGGGATCCCACCCCATATTGTAAGCGCCAGTATACATTCTGCAGAAAGCTTTACGACAGCTGCCGGAAGTATAAGTCATATTAAACTCAAAAATGTAAGCAAGACTTTGGTGAAAAAATTAGCAATCCCTGCTGTTATCGGAGCGGTCATTGGGGCTGTAAGTTTAACCTATCTTGGAGAATATTATGCTAAGATTACTAAAACACTTATTGCCTTTTATACCCTTTATCTGGGACTGCAGATACTATCCAATGCCTTTAAAGGAAAACAGAATAAAGCACTTAAAAAGAAGACTAATCTGACAAGACTTGGAGTGATCGGAGGTTTCATAGACTCCTTCGCAGGAGGGGGATGGGGCCCGCTGGTAACAGGAACATTAATTAAAAATGCTTTCACTCCAAGATTTGCCGTAGGAAGTTCTACGGTTGCAAAATTTATACTGACGATAACAGCTGCAGTTACTTTTTTCTTTACCCTCGGCATCCAGCACTGGAACATTATTTTAGGACTTCTAATAGGCGGGATTATTACAGCCCCTTTTTCTGCCATGCTTACGGCAAAGCTTCCTGTAAAGAAAATGTTTGTGTTCATAGGCTTGCTGGTGATTGTGATGAGTTCTATAACTATTTATAAATCAGTATTCAGTTAAAATTTATGACCTGGTATTGAAAAATAAAAGGCTCAAAAGTGTATTTGATTTTGAAAATATTTTACTTTTACATCACTAAATAATTAAAAATGAATTTACATATCATTGCACTTTTTAAGTTTAATGAAAATTACCTGATGGATGCTGTAGAGCTGTTTCAGAAGCTTGTAAAAGAAACAAGAAAAGAAGAAGGCTGTCTGCAGTATGATCTTGTGGAAGACAAAGATAACAAAGGAACTTTCTTCCTGATAGAGCTTTGGGAAAGTGTTGATCATCACAACAGGCATATAGGGCAGGACCACCTGTTAGACTTTCGCAGAGATACTTCCAGAATGATGGAAAGTTCAGCAGAAGTATACAAAGGATTTAAAATCTATTAATAATATAAAAGGCGGTTTCAACATTCTGAAACCGCCCTTTTATTAGAAAAAATAGAAAGTATTAAAATAAATTATTTCACGATAAGTTTTTTCGTTTCAGTAGTACCGCCATAAGTTATTTTTACGAGGTAATTTCCTGAAGTAAGGTGAGATAAGTTAATATCTTGTTTATAGAAACCTGTCTGGTTGGTCAATTCTGATGAGTAAACCTGTTTTCCGGTAAGATCGTAAACCTCTACGCTTCCTTTGTTGCCGGCTCTTTCTTTGACATCAAAAAGAACAGTAACTTTTTTGTCAGCTGAAGTAGGGTTCGGATAAATTCCAAAAGAAGCCTTTTTTCCTACCTCTGTTATTCCTAAGGTAGCTGTCACTTTTTTGTATTTGAAATACATATCTCCGGTAGTTGCTCCTCCATTGGTTACAAAGTACATTCTGTAATAGTCACTCCCTTTTTTAATGTAATATACCACATCACTCTTCACGGTACTGATCCCTTTCCATGAGTGGCCAATAGTTGTAATATTGGAAGAGAAGCTCGTCGTGGCGGGGATTGTATAGGCAGAAGTCGCCTGGCTCTCAGGTTGTACCATCGCCACTTTGATGTTGGGGCTTTGGATAGGTCCGGAAAGAGGATACATCTGAACCCCCATATAGAATGTATAATATTTGGTAAACATCAGATCCCATGCACTTCTGGATGGTTCCATATTGGGAACTTTAGCCCCTGTGTTAAATGAAAAATAATTAAAGAAAGCGTCATCTGTTCCATTAGCAAGGGTTCTTGTTTCCGTAGGGCCCCATGCACTTCCGTCCCATTTTGAATATTTAAAAGTATATCCGCCGTAAGCATCTACAATAGCAAATTTGACGTAAGCTCCCGTAGGATATTTTAAAACAAAAATTGCTTTTCCATCGATATGGTGAGTGATACCGTTGTACAGACCCCAGCCTGTTGATATCTGGTTTGGAGTTGTTGGGGTCACAGGCCCTTGTTCAAAAGCTCCCTGGCTTATATCAGTGGTCTGATCCGGGTTGTAGAGAGGTTCACCCCACGAAGATTCATTATTCAGGCTAATATTGTCCCAGTCAGCTAAATTGGTTGAAACTGCATATACTTGGATGTCAAGAGCATCATTAATTCTTGAACCAAATGCATAGGATGAGTTTCTATAAAATGCAATATCCCAGGTATTGGCTGGTTGAGAAATCACGTTTGCATCTGCAAAATCAAAAAATACACGGTTTTGATATTGATTTCCCATCGTCATATTTACCTGAGAGTATCCCAATGCATCAGTTTGTGCCAAAACAGTCTGCTGAACAGACATAGCCAATACTGAAGCCAATAATAGTTTTGTTTTCATAACTTATTTTTTAAATCCTTATTTAGAATGATTCCACAAAAGTATATAATTATTTTTAATGAGTCTAAATAAAAACATGATTTTTATCGTGTTTTTATATTAATTGTACTTTTATTTACATAAAATATGGACACAGAAAAGCCGGAAGGAATGATCCCGCCGGCTTTAAAAAGGAAAATAATAGTCTAATAAACCTTATTTTTTGATGAATTTTGTCTGAATCGTTTTTCCTTCAGAAGTTTCAATATTCATATAATAAACTCCGTTCTGAAGAGTACTGATATCAAAATTTTGTCAGTTTGGTTTTACTTCTGTTGCTTTTTGCCCGGCAGCAGAGTAAATACTGATATTTTTAAGATCTTTCTTTGATTTAAATTCCAATGCTGTTTGATCAGAATTTAAGGCAAATCTGATATTTTCTGTCACTTTATTGTTGTCATTTACTCCTAAAGATGCTGTCGTGTTGTACACTACATTATCAACCTGGATCGCAACGTGCGTTGCTGTAGGAGTAAATTTAAATACAATATATGAACCTGTAGA
>Ga0105243_10000372_pt1 | contig 48136 bp, 47 predicted proteins | sample KBSM34metaG_FD_81525 | JGI IMG/M metagenome (GOLD analysis project Ga0105243, IMG submission 81525) | Miscanthus rhizosphere microbial communities from Kellogg Biological Station, Michigan, USA - KBS M3-4 metaG | ecosystem: Host-associated > Plants > Roots > Rhizosphere > Soil | place... | reverse complement strand
GCCTCGGGAAGCCGGGCGAGATCGAGCTGGTCTCCTACATTTTCCGCCCGGGGCATCCGCTGTCGGTGGCCGTGTGGATCCGGCATGACCCGGTGAGCTCGGTGCTGCACTTCGACCCGCGGGGCGGGTCCACCGTGGTGCGCGAGGAGTCGATCGAGACCGACGAGCACACCTCGTCGTTCGGCGGCTGCTGGTGTTGACCGTGTAGGTCGCGCCGTGTCCATCACCGCCGGAAACACTTGCACTGGGCCGTCAAACGGCACTGTCACGTAGGCGAGCTGACCGGGCGGTTGGCAGGATCCGTGTCGTGACCACCCCGACACCCTCGTACAAGGTGCACCGGTTCCCAAGTGAAATCATCAGCCACTGCGTGTGGTTGTACTTCCGGTTCCCACTCAGCTTCCCGAATCGACGACTCACTACCGATGAAGGACTAGGGCATGCCTCCTAAATAGTGTCACACGAGTCGGCGACACTGGGCATCGTGTCTCGGACCGAATACCTCACTGATGCCCAGTGGTCGCTGATCGAACCGATGCTGCTGTCCTCTAACGGTGCGCGGGGCGCCCATTCCGCAACAACCGTCGGGTCGTGGAGGGGATCGTGTACAGGTATCGGGCAGGGATCGCGTGGCGCGACGTACCGGCCGAATTCGGTCCGTGGCAGACGATCTGGAAGCGTCACCGGCGCTATGCCGGCGACGGGACCTGGGACACGATCCTGGCCGCACTCCTGACCCACGCCGACGCCAGCGTACTCGTCGACTGGACCGTCTCGGTGGACTCGACGATCTGTCGAGCCCACCAGCACGGCACCAACCTCCCACGCGGTACAGGGGGATCTGTCGAATTACACGAACCTGCGGACCGAGCCCGCTGACCACGCCCTGGGCCGGTCCCGCGGAGGGCTCGGCACGAAGATCCACCAACTCAGCGATGGCAACGGCCGGCCCCTGGTCCTGCTGATCGGGCCAGGTCAGGCCGGCGACTCTCCGGTGTTTCCGCTGCTGATGAAGGAACTGTCCATGCCACGGATCGGGCCAGGCAGGGCCCGGACCCGGCCGAACGCGGTGCTCGGCGACAAGGCCTACTCGTCGAAAACCAACCGGACCCTGCTGCACGCACGGGGCATCGAGGCGGTGATCGCCGAACCGGACGACCAGAAGCGCAATCGCCTCCGGCGAGGCAGTCGTGGTGGCCGTCCGGTCAGCTTCGATGCCGAGAAGTACAAGGGCCGCAACGTCGTCGAGCGATCCTTCGCCGCCCTCAAGCAGTGGCGAGCCCTGGCCACCCGCTACGACAAACTCGCACTCACATACCGAGCCAGCGTGATGCTCTCAGCAGTTTGTATCTGGCTCAAGCAGCTTGCGGATTAGGAGACACGCCCTAGGCCTCGGCCGGCGGCGCCCGCCAGGTGACGACGCGATGGATCAGCCTCGCCGCGGTTCGTGCGGTCCGGTTGTCGAAGTCGAGCTTCGGATTGAGCTCCGCGATGTCGAGCACTGCGAGCTTGCCGCTACGCGCGACGATGTCGCACACCCGCTGGATCACCTCGAGCGGCACCCCGAACGCCGCGGGGGCGCTGACGCCGGGTGCGACGGACGCGGGCAGGACGTCCAGGTCGATGGTCAGGTGCACCAGGTCGGCCGTCCGGAGGAACTCGTCGACGAACGACTCCACGGCGGGCAGGTTCGCCGTGCCGCAATCGTCGTCGAGCAGGTACCGCACGCCGAGTGATACGGCGCGCGTGAACAGCGCCGCGGTGTTGCTCGGCTGCGCGATGCCCAGCACCGCGTAGTTCAGCAGCCGACCGCGCTCCGCCTCGGCGTCGGCCATCTGCCGGAACGGTGTCCCGGAGTTCGCCGCGGCATCGTCGCGGAGATCGAAGTGCGCGTCCAGGTTCAGCACCCCGAGCCGCGCGCCGGACATGCCCGCAGCCGAGGTCGACAGCCCGAGATAGCTTCCGTAGGCGACCTCGTGCCCGCCGCCCAGCACCGCGACGAAATGGCCTGCGTCGAGCAGCCCGGCCACCACATCGCCGAGCCGCCGCTGCCCGTCCTCGAGGTGACCGACGGCGACCGCCACATCGCCCGCGTCGAACACCCGGATCGGCGCCGCGAGTGCCATCGACGCCAGCGCGTGGCGCAGGGCGGTCGGACCCCTCGCGGCCCCCGGTCGGCCTCGGTTCCGCCGTACGCCCTCGTCGCTGCGGAAGCCGACCAGAACGGTTGCCCCCGGCGCGATGTCGGCATGGAAAGCGGACATCGCCGAATGCCAGCGCAGGTGCTCGGGGCCGGGGCCGTCGTCGCGTCCCGACCAGGCGCCGGGAATGAGGTCCACCTTCGTCATCGTCGGTACCCGTCCTTCCACACCTCGTGGACCAGCGGCACACCCGGCCGGTAGGCCAGGTGCAGGTGCGTGGGCGCGTCCAGCGCGATCAGGTCGGCCCTGGCCCCGACCCGAATGTGTCCGATGTCGTTGCGCCGCAGCGCCGCGGCGCCGCCCGCCGTCGCGGCCCAGACTGCCTCGTCCGGACTCATGTGCATCTCGCGTACCGCAAGGGCGATACACAGCGGAATGCTGGTCGTGTAGCTCGTGCCGGGGTTGCAGTCCGAGGCCAGCGCGACGGTGACGCCTGCATCGAGCAGGGTCCTGGCGTCGGGATACCGGTTGCGGGTGGAGAAGTCGGCGCACGGCAGCAGCGTCGCGACCGTCTCGCCCGATGCCAGCGCCTCGACATCCTCGCCGGTCACGAAATTCACGTGGTCGACGGAGGCGGCGCGTAGCTCGACGGCGAGTCGGACCCCGGGGCCGGGGCCGAGCTGGTTGCCGTGCACCCGTGCCGTGAGGCCGGCGGCGATGCCCGCCTCGAGCACCGCCCGCGACTGGTGCTCGTCGAATGCCCCTGTCTCGCAGAACACGTCTATCCACCTGGCGTTCGGCGCGCACGCCGGGATCATCTCCGTGCACACCATCCGCACGTACGCATCGGTGTCGCCTTCGAACTCGGGCGGAGTCAGGTGCGCGGCCAGCAGCGTCGTCTCGGGCGTGACCTCCGCGGCCACCTCGAGGCTCCGCAGTTCGTCGACGACCGACTGCCCGTATCCCGACTTGCATTCGATCGTGGTGGTGCCCGAGCGGACGGACTCGGCCACCAGTCGCGCGGCGGTCGCGCTCAACTCGGCGTCCGTCGCGCCGCGGGTTGCCGCGACGGTGGTGCGGATGCCGCCCGCGGCGTAGGCGGTGCCCGCCATCCGGGCGGCGAACTCCTCGGCCCGTTCGCCGCCGAAGACAAGATGCGCGTGGCTGTCGACGAACCCGGGCAGCGCGGCCCGGCCGTCGAGGTCCACGGTGGCGTCCGCGCTGCCCTGCGGGATGTGGGCACGTGCGCCCACCCACTGGACGACGCCGTCACCCAGCACCACGGCGGCGTCACGGATGAGCCCGAGCCTGCCCTCGCCGGCCTCCGGGTCGTTGGTGACCAGGGTGCCGATGTTGTCGACGACCACCCAGGGGCTGATGCTCACGGCACTAGCCCTCCCACATCGGGACGCGCAGGCCGCGGGCGGCCGCCACCCCGGCCGCGGCGGGGTAGCCGGCGTCGACGTGCCGGATGACGCCGGTGGCCGGGTCGTTGGTGAGCACCCGCTCGAGCTTGCGCGCGGCCAGTTCGGTGCCGTCGGCGATGCACACCTGGCCGGCGTGGATGGACCGTCCCATACCGACTCCGCCGCCCTGGTGGATGGACACCCACGAGGCCCCGGACGCGGTGTTGACCAGCGCGTTGAGCAGCGGCCAGTCGGCGATGGCGTCCGATCCGTCGGCCATCGACTCGGTCTCCCGGTACGGGGACGCCACCGAGCCGGCGTCGAGGTGGTCACGGCCGATGGCCAGCGGCGCGGACACCTCGCCGGACGCGACCATCTCGTTGAATCTCAGGCCGGCCCGGTGGCGTTCGCCGTAGCCGAGCCAGCAGATGCGCGCGGGCAGGCCCTCGAAACGGACCTTCTCGCCCGCGAGTGTGATCCACCGACGCAGGTGTTCGTCGTCCGGGAAAAGGTCGACGACGGCCCTGTCGGTGGCCGCGATGTCGGCGGGGTCGCCGGACAGCGCGACCCAGCGGAACGGGCCACGGCCCTCCTCGAACAGGGGGCGGATGTACGCGGGCACGAAGCCGGGGAAATCGAACGCCTGGTCGTAGCCGCCGCGCCGCGCCTCGTCGCGGATCGAGTTGCCGTAGTCGAAGACCTCGGCGCCCGCGTCCTTGAACCCGACCATGGCCTCGACGTGCGCGGCCATGGACTCGCGGGCCTCGGTCGTGAACCAGTCGGGGTCCTTCTCGGCCATCCTGTGCCAGTCCTCGACGGCGATCCCGACCGGCAGATAGCTCAGCGGGTCGTGCGCGGAGGTCTGATCGGTGACGATGTTTATCGGCGCGTTCATCGCGAGCAGTCGCGGCACCACCTCGGCCGCGTTGCCGAGCAGTCCGATCGACAGCGGGCGGCGCTCGTGGCGGGCGAGGACGGCCATCTCCAGCGCCGATTCGACGCTCTCGGTCTTCGCGTCGAGGTAGTGATGCGCGATGCGGCGATTGATCCGGTCCGGGTCGCACTCGACGCAGATCGCGACACCGCCGTTCATGGTCACCGCCAGCGGCTGCGCCCCGCCCATGCCGCCCAGCCCGGCGGTCAGGGTGATCGTGCCTGTCAGCGAGCCCCCTCTGTGCTCATACCGACCAGAGGCCGCGAGCTTGCGGGCGACCGCAGCGAACGTCTCGTAGGTGCCCTGCAGGATGCCCTGGCTGCCGATGTAGATCCAGGAGCCTGCGGTCATCTGGCCGTACATGATCAGGCCGAGCGCCTCGAGCCGGCGGAACTCCTCCCAGTTCGCCCAGTCGCCGACCAGGTTGGAGTTGGCGATCAGGACCCTCGGTGCCCATTCGTGGGTGCGCAGAACCCCCACCGGCTTGCCCGACTGCACCAGCAGCGTCTCGTCGTCGGCCAGCGTCCGCAGCGTCCGCACGATCGCGTCGAAGCACGCCCAGTTGCGGGCGGCGCGGCCGGTGCCGCCGTAGACGACCAGGTCGTCGGGGCGCTCGGCCACTTCCGGGTCCAGGTTGTTCATCAGCATCCGGAGGGCGCCCTCCTGCTGCCACCCCCGGCAGGTCAGGGTGTTGCCGCGCGGGGCGCGGACCGGTCGTGGACCGGCGTCGGCACGTTCGGTCATCTCGATCTCCCCTCGATGACGTCCGCCCACTCATCACACTCCGTCGGAACCGGGTTGGCCAGAGTTCGGCGGAATCGGCGCCGAGGTCACGGCCCGAATCCGCGCTTGAGCTGCGCAAAGCTACCGATCGGTAGGTTCGCCGGGGCCGGGCCAGCGGTTGCGTCCGAGTCGCTTAGCAGTACGCTCGTCTTGTTTGGTGCGGATCGACCCGGTTCGCACGGGTTGTATAGATTACTGATTGAGTCGTTCGTGGTCTCGCTCACAAAGCGGGGCCCGAGCCGTGTGACCAGGGGAAACTTCCTAGGAGGACGCGAATACCACATGTCCAAGATCAAGGTTGAAGGCACTGTCGTCGAACTCGACGGCGATGAGATGACCCGCATTATCTGGCAGTTCATCAAGGACAAACTGATCCATCCGTACCTGGATGTGAATCTCGAGTACTACGACCTCGGTATCGAGTACCGCGACAAGACCGATGACCAGGTCACGATCGATGCCGCGAACGCGATCAAGAAGCACGGCGTCGGCGTCAAGTGCGCCACCATCACGCCGGACGAGGCTCGCGTCGAGGAGTTCGGCCTCAAGAAGATGTGGCGTTCCCCCAACGGGACCATCCGCAACATCCTCGGCGGCACGATCTTCCGCGCGCCGATCATCATCTCGAACGTTCCGCGACTGGTTCCGGGCTGGACCAAGCCGATCATCATCGGCCGTCACGCGTTCGGTGACCAGTACCGCGCCACCGACTTCAAGGTGCCCGGCCCCGGCAAGGTGATGATCACCTACACGCCCGAGGACGGCAGCGAGCCGATCGAGCACGAGCTGGTGAACTTCCCCGAGGGCGGCGGCGTCGTCCAGGGGCAGTACAACTTCACCTCGTCCATCACGGACTTCGCGCGGGCCTCGCTCAACTACGGCCTGCAGCAGAACTACCCGGTGTACCTCTCCACGAAGAACACCATCCTCAAGGCGTACGACGGCGCGTTCAAGGACATCTTCCAGCATGTCTACGAGACCGAGTTCAAGTCCGAGTTCGACGCGGCGGGCCTGACCTACGAGCACCGCCTCATCGACGACATGGTGGCTTCCGCACTCAAGTGGGAGGGCGGCTACGTCTGGGCATGCAAGAACTACGACGGCGACGTCCAGTCGGACACCGTCGCCCAGGGCTTCGGCTCGCTCGGACTGATGACGTCGGTGCTGCTGACGCCGGACGGAAAGACCTGTGAGGCGGAGGCCGCGCACGGCACCGTCACCCGGCACTTCCGCCAGCACCAGCAGGGCAAGCCCACCTCGACCAACCCCATCGCGTCCATCTTCGCGTGGACCCGGGGTCTCGAGCACCGCGGCAAGCTGGACAACACCCCCGAGGTGATCGCGTTCGCGCAGCAGCTCGAGGACGTCGTCATCAAGACCGTCGAGGGTGGTCAGATGACCAAGGACCTCGCGTCCCTCGTCGGCGGCGACCAGGGCTACCTCACCACCGAGGAGTTCCTCGGTGCGCTGGACGAGAACATGCAGAAGGCCAGCCGATAGCGGAGGCCGCAGGGAGTCGGAAAGTGGGACCAGCCCCAGGTCGGGGCGGGTCCCACTTTTTGTTTGTCAGGGACCGACTCGAGCAACCCCATGCAGAGTCACGGTCGAACCGATACTATTCCGGCATCCCCCTGGCTAGGAGCGACGTTGTCTTCCGTTGTGCCCCTTTTCGAACGACTGATCTCACCCACCGAGCGTCTGTATCTGGCGATGCAGACGCTTGCCCCTCCCTTCGCCATCCAGTTGGTGATCCAGGGGACGGGCTCGGTCGACGAGCGGGACCTCGCGGTCGCGGTCGCGGGCGCGTCCGAATCCTGCCCCGGTGCCCGGCTCGTGCGGCGCGGCGAGCGATGGGTGGACAGCCGCATCGCGCCCCCCGTGGTGGTGGCAACGGAACACTCGTTGGTGGACACCCCGCTCGACGACCATCCGATGCTGAGTCGTCCGCTCGACCCGGAGCATGGACCGACCTGTGAGGTCCTGCTGCTAGGAGACACTCGGAATATTCTGGTGTTCAGGGCTTTTCATGGCGTGATGGACGGAAAGGGCCTGCATCTGTGGGCTGCCGAGGTGTTCCGCCTGCTGCGCGGCGATCGGACGGTCGGCGCGCGGGACGCGATCGCCGACCACGGCCTCGTCGAGTCGCTCGGGATCGACGGCAAGCCGACCGCGCTGATCCCCACCGCGCGTTCGCCGTTCGGGCGGGCCCGCCCGGCCCCCGGCGAGTCGGACTTCCTCTGGCGCAGGCGAACCGTGGAGGGAACCTCGCCCGCGGTGGTCGCCCGGATCGCCGAGCTGATCACGGCTGCGGTCGGGGGTAAGACCCGGATCATGGTCCCCGTCGATCTGCGTCGGCACGACAAGGACCTGCGGTCGACGGCCAACCTGGCGCTGCCGCTGTTCCTCGACGCGACGCCGGGGGACGGTTGGTCGCGCATCCATGCCCAACTGCTGCGCGGGATGGTGGAGTCCCGCGAGCTCGGTGAGATGAACAACGGTGGGCTGCAGCAGATGCCGGTGTGGATGGCACGGTCCATCCTGCGCGCCGGCATGTCCATCGGCACCCGTACCGGGGGAAACCTGGTGTCGGCGATCGTCTCCCATACGGGGACAGTCGATCTCGACGAGTTGAGCTTTCCCGGATTCGCCGCCACCGAGGTGTGGGGCCTGCCGGTCCACACGGGCATGGTGCCGCTCTCGATCGCGGTGCTGGAGGCTCGCGGGCGAACCGAACTCGTGGTCTCCTGCCGCAACGGTGCGGGGATCGCGTCTCGACTCGAGCGACTGCTGGACGATATCGCCACCGCACTCGGAGCCCAGGTGCAGCCGGGGCCGATCGGGGCACAGGCCCCCGGGCCGGGGCGAACGGTGACGAGCATCTTCGACGGCCTGGTCCGGAGCGCGCCGGACGCGCCTGCCGCGATCGGCCCGGACGGTCAGCTCAGCTATGCGGAGCTCGACGCCCGTGCCGACGTGGTGGCAGCGGAACTGCGCGGCCGGGGTGTGCGGCACGGCGACGTCGTCGCGGTGCTGGCGCGTCGGTCGCTCGACGCAGTGGTGGGACATCTGGGAATCCTCAAGGCGGGCGCCGCTTTTCTCTCGCTCGACCCCAAGCACCCGGACGAGCGGATTCTCGGAATCCTCGCGGATTCCGGTGTGCGCCACTGCGTGACCGAGCGGGCGTCGAAGGGGCGGGCCGCGTTCGGCGAAACCGATGTCCTGGTGGTCGACGACCTGCCCCATTCCGGCGCCGACAAGCTGCCGGACCTCGCCACTGCCGACGATCTGGTCTACGTCACCTACACCTCGGGCTCGACGGGACGGCCCAAGGGCGTCCAGGTCGAACACCGGGGCATCATGAACCTGATGCGCTCGGCCACCGACTGGTACCGGCTCGGGCCCGAGACCCGCTACGCGCACTATCACACGCAGGCGGCGGACATGGCGTGCGCGGCGCTGCTGCTCCCGCTGCTCAGCGGCGGTGCGGTGGTGTTGGTGCCGGACGACATCAATCACCTGGTCTTGTCGGAGATGCTCGAGGGTTCCACGGTGAACACGATGATGGTGACGCCGAGCCTGCTGGAAGTGATGGTCCGGCTGGAGCTGCGGCCGGTGGGGATGCGGGCGGTCAGCATCGGAGGCGAGGCGCTGCACGGGCCGCTGGCCGCGCGTGCCCGCGAACTGTTCGGCCCGGACTGCCGGCTGCTCAACAGCTACGGGCCCGCGGAGATGTCGATCGTGTGTACCGCCCTTGTCCTCGACGACGAGCCGTCGGCCGCGCCCCAGCCGGTACCGATCGGTGGGCCTGCCGCAGACACCACGGTTCATCTGCTCGACCCGGATCGCCTGCCGGTGCCCGACGGAGAGATCGGTGAGCTGTACTTCGGCGGCCCCCAGGTGGCGCGCGGCTACCTGAACCGGCCGGACGTCACCGCCGAACGCTTCGTCACCCTGTCCACGGGCGAACGGTGCTATCGGACCGGTGACCTCGGCCGCCGACTTCCCGGCGGTGCGCTCGAGTTCGCGGGTCGCGTCGACAGCCAGGTGAAGATCAGGGGCAATCGCGTGGAGCCCGGCGAGGTCCAGGCCGCCATCGAGCAGCATCCCCTGGTCGGCAGGGCCGCGGTGGCGGCGGTCCGGCGCGCGGAGCGCGGCGACAACGTCCTGGCCGCGTACGTGGTGGGCGCTGGCGAGACGGACGCGCCAGATGCACAGCAGCTCCGGGACTTCCTGGCGCAGAAGGTGCCCACGTACATGATCCCGGCCGAGATCCACATCGTCGACGCGATTCCGCTGACCGCCAACGGGAAGCTCGACAGCGCGGGACTGAGCGTCGCCGACGCGGTGATCCCGGAGCAGGCGACCGACACCGCGAAGGGCCCCGGATCGGCCGAGCCCGACCGGCGGATCGAGGACGAGATCGCCGCGATCTGGGCGAAGGTCCTCATGGTCGATGTGAGCACCCTGCGCGCGGATTCGGATTTCTTCGCCCTCGGCGGGGATTCACTGGCGTCGGTGGAGATGCTCTCGCAGGTCTCGCGCACGGTGGTCGGACGCGCAGGCGAAGCGGCGTTCGTCGCCGAGCTCGAGGACTTGGTGCACCAGCTCACCCTCGGCAGGGTGTGCGCCGCCGCCGTTTATGCGAAGCGGGCGGGGGAGCTCGGATGATCCTGGTGGGAAGCGGCGCATTGCTCTGGCGCGCTGCGCGATTCGCGTCCGCATCGGATTTCACGGTTGACCTGGTGTGCACCGGGCCCGGCGATGCCGCGCCTGCTGGGCTCGAGGGACTAGCGCACCTCGAGACCACGGATGTCGACGCCGAGGCAGCAGTGCTTGCGGAGGCGTGCACCGACTCGGTGGTGTGGTCGATCAACAACCCCATGATCTTCGGTCCCGCGCTCGTGAACTCCGACCTGCGGATCTACAACATCCACAACGGCCCCTTGCCGGAGTTCCGTGGACTGCCCGCCGCCGCGATCGTGCACGCGATTCTCCAGGGCCGCGACGAGTACGCGGCGACGCTGCACCGGGTCGACTCCGGCATCGACACCGGAGCTGTGGTCGACGTCGAGCGGTTCGCGATCGCACCCGACGACCGCTTCCAGGATGTCATGATGAACGGATTGCGCGCCTGCCACGAGTTGTTCGAGCGGAGCCTGGACGCGGTGATGACCGGGCCGGCACCGTCGGCGCCCGCAGCCGTCGTCCCCGGCGGTTACTACGGTGCGGCGAGCATTCGCGAGCTGCCGGGGCACCGCGGCGACGCGAACTTCGAGCGGGCAACCGCGCTCGGGGTCTTTGCTCCTCGCTACCCGGCGATCGCGGCCGCGGCGGCAGGCGGCGCCGTGCCGGATCTCGAGGCCGCCGCACTGATGTGACGCTCCACCAAGAGAACGCCGAACCACCAGCCAGATCTACCGACCCCCAAGAGGATCCAAGATGACCCAGTCGAGGTTCGAATCGATAGGCGCGTACCTCCCGTCCGCGGTACTCAGCACGAAGGACCTGCTCGCCAAGCTCGCCGTGCCGCCGAGCTTCGATCTGCAGGCGATCACGGGAGTTGTGGACCGCCGGGTGTACGACTCCAGCGCGGACAACTACGAGGATTCGTTCACGCTGGCCTGCAACGCCGCCCGTGACGCGCTGTCCCGCTCGAGCTACGAGGCGGGCGATCTCGACGTGATCATCTCGACCTCGATCTCGCGGAGCAAGGACAGGGACTTCATGTACCTGGAGCCGTCCTTCGCGTCGATGCTCGGCAAGGAGCTGGGCGTCAAGGGCGCCATCCATTTCGATCTGTCCAACGCCTGCGCGGGGATGCTCAGTGGCGTCTACGTGCTCGACCGGATGATCCGCTCCGGCGCGGTCCGCAACGGGATGGTCGTGAGCGGCGAGCACATCACCCCGATCTCGGAGACCGCGGTGCGCGAGATCTCGGAGAAGTACGACCTGCAGTTCGCCTCGCTGTCCGTGGGCGATTCGGGCGCTGCCGTGATCATGGACCGATCCGTCGACGACGCCGACAAGATCGACTACATCGAGCTGATGACGGCGTCGGAGTACTCCGACCTGTGCATGGGTATGCCGAGTGACCAGTCGCCGGGCATCGCGCTGTACACCGACAACCGCAAGATGCACAACGAATCACGGTTCCTGCTGTGGACGAACGCGCAGCGGGAGTTCCTCGCTGCCCGCGGCCAGACCTTCGCCGACGAGGAGTTCGACTTCGTCATCCACCACCAGTTCGGCGCCTCGGCCGTCGTGTACATGAACGCGCTCGGTGAGAAGGAGTTCGGCACCCCGATGCCGCCCGCGCTCAACGTGGTGGAGAAGTACGGCAACACCTCCAGCACTTCGCATTTCATCGTGCTGCACGACCATCTGAAGGACAAGGCGGTCCCGAAGGGATCGAAGATCCTGATGGTTCCTGCGGCATCCGGCATCGTGACCGGCTACGTGTCCGCCACGATCACGTCCCTGGAGGTCTGAGCAACATGGGTATCTCGATCAAGTCCACCGGGATGAGCGTGGCCACCGCGACGACGAGCGCCATCGAGCATTCCGCTCGCGCGGCGCGCGGCGCCATGAGCAGTGCAGGCGTCGAGCCCGAGCAGGTGGGCGTGCTCATCAACACCGGCGTCTACCGCGACTCGAACCTGTTCGAGCCGGCGATCGCGGCGCTCATCCAGCGGGAGGCGGGCATCGGCCTCGAGTATCCGGAGGGCGTGAGCAGGTCGTTCTCGTTCGACCTGATGAACGGGGCCTGTGGTGTGCTCAACGCGGTGCAGGTGGCGACCGCCCTTCTCGAAACCGACAGTGCGCAGTACGTTCTCGTCGTCTCCGGGGACACCCACCCCTCGCTCCAGCGACGCAGGCCCGCCGCGGACTTCCCGTTCGTCACGGCGGGGGCGGCGATGTTGCTCGAGAAGACCGACACCCCATCGGGATTCGGCCCCGTGCACGTCGCGGAGTTGGAGGGGACCCCGGCGACGAGGGGGTTCGCCAATATCGCCGAGATGGGTGTCCACGGTCGCTCGCTGGTGACCGTGGAGCGCGAGGACGGGTTCGAGGAGCGTCTGCTCGAGGTGGCAGGTGTCGCGGCGGGTAAGGCGATCGGAGCGCACGAGGGCGGGCTGGACCTGTCTCGGACCGCGCTGATCAGCTCGCGGCCGACCGCGGGGTTCCCGGCCGCCCTGGCCGCGCAGCTCGGTATCGCACCGGAGGCGGTGCTCGGCAGCGGTGTGGTCGAGGGTGACGCGCACACCGCCGCGCTGACGGCGGCGTATCACCAGGTGGACGAGGCGATCCTGGCCGGCTACGACACCGTGCTGTTCGTGGCCGCGGGCGCCGGGCCGAGCGCGGCCGCCACCGTGTACCGGCTGGCACCGACGGCGTGAGCAGGGCGACGACCACGACCGCTGTTCCCGCCCGCCCGGCGGCGCACTGCGGATCGGTGGAACGGATCCGGGCGATCGCGCGGGCGCACCCGGATCTGGAGGCGGTGATCTCACCGGACGGCAAGGGCGAGGCGGGTGTGCCGACGTACGGTCGGCTGACCTATCGGGAGCTCGACGACTGGTCCGATCTGCTCGCCCAGCGGTTCGAGGAGATCGGGATCCGGCGTGGGGTGCGAACCCTGCTGCTGGTCACCCCTGGGCCCGAGTTCTACGCCATCATGATCGGTTTGCTGAAGGTGGCGGCGGTGCCCGTTGTGATCGACCCGGGCATGGGGCTACGCCCGATGCTCACCTGCCTGAAATCCGTTTCCCCACAGGCGTTCATCGGCATCTCGAAGGCGCACCTGCTGCGATTGGTGTTCCGTTCGTCGTTCGCGACGGTGGGGGTCATGGTCACCGTCGGGCGCAAGCTGTGGGGCGGCCATTCCCTTCGGGCCTGGGGCCGGACGCCGGACCGCCCGGTGGCCCCGAGCCAGGAGGCACCGGCCGACGAGGTGATGATGATCGCCTTCACCACGGGCAGTACCGGCCCCGCCAAGGCCGTCAACCTCACCCACGGCAACCTCGCCGCGATGCTGGACCAGGTAGACGACGCCCGCAAGCGGGTGCCGCCCGAGACGTCCCTGATCACGTTGCCGATCTTCGGGGTGCTCGACCTGATGCTCGGCTCCCGTTGCGTGCTGCCGCCGATCGTGCCGGGGGAGGTGGGCTCGACGGATCCCGCGCACGTGGTCGACGCGATCCACCGGTTCGACATCCGGACGATGTTCGCCTCGCCTGCCGTGCTGGTTCCGCTGGTGCGGTACGCGCAGACGCACGACGTGCGGCTGCCGTCCGTGCGGTCCATCTACTCCGGTGGCGCACCGGTGCCGGACCACGCCATCGCGGCGCTCCGCGCGATCCTGCCAGCCGAGGCCGAGGTGACCGCCGGCTACGGGTCGACGGAGGCCCTGCCGATGTCGGCGATCGAGTCACGCGAGCTGCTCGGCGAGTTCGTCGCCCGGGCCCACGCAGGCGCGGGAACGTGCATCGGGCGACCGGCGCTCGGCCTCGAGGCGAGGGTCGTCGGCATCACCGACGAGCCGATCCCCACCAGGTCCGACGAGACGGCCGCGGGTGGGATCGGCGAGATCGTGGTGGCCGGGCCGAACGTCAGCACCAGCTACGCCTGGCCGGAGGCGGCGAACGCGCTCGGCAAGATCAGGGACGGTGACCGTACCTGGCACCGGACGGGTGACCTGGGCTGGATCGACGAGGGTGGCCGGATCTGGTTCTGCGGGCGCAAGAGTCAGCGGGTCCGCACCGCGGACGGAGCGCTGTTCACCGTCCAGTGCGAGCAGATCTTCAACACGGTCCCGGAGGTGTTCCGGACCGCGCTGGTCGGTGTCCGTGGTGACAGCGACACCCGCCCGGTGCTCTGTGTCGAGCTGATGCCCGGGGTCAGGAAGAGCGAACGGGCGCGGATCGAGGAGGAACTGCGTGAGCTCGGGGGACAGAGCCACACCACCGATCGAATCCACGACTTCCTCTTCCATCCCGGCTTCCCGGTCGACATCCGGCACAACGCGAAGATCGGGCGCGAGAAGCTGACGGTCTGGGCGGCATCGCAATTGGTGAAGGCGGAACGATGAATACGAAGGTCATGCTGCTGCGTGCCATCCCGGTCTTGGGATGGATCTACCTGGTGGCCGGGCTCATCCGGCCCTCCGGCAACCGTGTCGCGCGGGCGCTGTGGTGGATCGACGTGGTGCTCAGTGTCGGAGCGCACGCCGCGCAGATCCCGGCCGCACTGAAGGAAGGCCGCGCACGGGGGCATTCGGATGTGAAGATCGCCGCGATGACGATGCTGCTCGGTGCGACCTGGTGGCGGACCCAGTGAGGGCACTGGTGACCGGTGCGAGCGGATTCCTCGGTGGCGCACTCGCCCGTCGACTGGTCGCGGACGGCGAGATGGACGTCTCCGTGTTGGTGCGCCGCAGCAGCAACCTCACCGATCTCGGCGACACCTCGAAGCTGACCCTCGTCTACGGCGACCTCACCGACCGTGACTCCCTGTTCGAGGCGACGCGGGGAGTGGACGTGGTGTTCCACAGCGCCGCGAGGGTGGACGAACGTGGTGTCCGCGAACAATTCTGGAAAGAGAACGTGCAGGCGACCGTCGACCTGCTGGAGGCGTCCCACCGAAACGGTGTGTCGCGCTTCGTGTTCATCTCCAGCCCGAGCGCGTTGATGGAGTACGACGGCGGCGATCAGATCGACGTCGACGAGTCGGTCCCGTACCCGAGCAGGTACCTCAACCTGTATTCCGAGACGAAGGCCGCCGCCGAGCGGCTCGTGCTGGAGGCGAACGGCCCCGACCTGATCACCTGCGCGCTGCGGCCGCGGGCGATCTGGGGTGCGGGCGACCGGTCCGGTCCGATCGTCCGGCTGCTCGCGAAGGCATCCGAGGGCTCCCTGCCGGACATCTCCGGCGGCAAGGACGTCTACGCCTCGCTCTGCCACGTCGACAACATCGTCGACGCGTGCGTGCGGGCCGCGGGCTCGGACCAGGTCGGGGGCAGGCCGTACTACATCGCGGACGCCGAGACCACCAACGTGTGGGAGTTCGTCGGGGTGGTGTCACGGATGTTCGGGTTCGCCCCGCCCAGCCGCAGACCCAACCCTCGGGTGCTGGCCGCCGTGGTGACGGTCGCGGAGGCGATCTGGCGGGTGCCCTACATCGCGAAGCGCTGGTCGCCGCCGCTGTCGCGGTACGTGATCGCGCTGATGACGCGCAGCGCGACCTTCGACACCGGCGCCGCGCGGCGCGACCTCGGCTACCGGCCGGTGGTGGACCGGGACAAGGGGCTCGCCGCCTTCAAGGACTGGGTGGACGAGCAGGGCGGACTCGAGGCGCTGGCGGCCCCGCTGCGATAGCGGCGCTGTCGGCCGGTTGGGCTACGGTTCCTACCCGTGCCGCACATCATCACCACCGTCAACGTCAACGGGATCCGCGCCGCAGCCAAGAAGGGCATGCTGGAGTGGATCGAGTCCACCGAGGCGGACGTCATCTGCCTGCAGGAGACCCGCGCCGACGACAAGCAACTCGCCACCACCCTGGCCGCTGCCCTCGAGGCCGGCTGGCACCTGGCCTCCGCCCAGCCGTCGGCCAAGGGCCGCAACGGGGTGGCGATCCTGTCGCGTAGGCAGGCGGACGCGGTGCGGATCGGGCACGGGGACGAGGAGTTCGCCGAGGCCGGGCGATACATCGAGGCCGACTTCGACGACCTCACGGTGGCCAGCCTGTACCTCCCCTCCGGGGAGGTGGAGACCGAGCGGCAGGTGGAGAAGGAACGGTTCCTCGGATCCTTCGGACCGTATCTGGCCGCGACGGCAGCGGCGGCCGAGCGGGCGGACCGGCACGTGGTGGTGTGCGGCGACTGGAACATCGCGCACACCGAGCTGGACCTGAAGAACCACAAGGGAAACAAGAAGAACTCCGGCTTCCTGCCGAACGAGCGCGAGTGGATGGGCTCGGTGTTCGGCGAGTTCGGCTGGGTGGACGTGATGCGCCGGCTGCACCCGGACCTCGAGGGTCCCTACACCTGGTGGTCCTACCGCGGCAAGGCATTCGACAACGACTCTGGCTGGCGGATCGACTACCAGGTCTCGACGCCCGTGCTCGCCGAGCGGGCGAAGCAGGCCGTCGTCGAGCGGGCCGCGTCCTACGACCTGCGGTGGTCGGACCACGCGCCGGTCACCGTCCAGTATCGCTAGTCCGATACCGCCAGTCCGATACCGCTAGTCTTCCACCGTGACGCGGTGGACATCGTTCGTGCTGGGGCGCCGTTGGGCCGTGCTGACGGTCGTGGTCGGCGCCATGCTCCTCGGGGGCCTGTGGGGATCCGGTGTGCTGGACCGGCTCAGCCAGGGCGGTGACATCGACCCGTCCAGTGAGGCGGCGCTCGTCGACGAGTTGCTGGCCGACCATTTCGGGATCCGCAGCCCGGACATCGTCGCGATCTACCGTGCCCCCGACGGTAAGACCGTCGACGACATCGGCCCCGCGGTGTCGGCCCGGCTCGCCGAGGTCGATCGGGGCCTGCTGGCGGAGCCGATCGAGGACTACTGGAGCGCGACGGGCCCGATCCGGTCGTTGCTGCGCAGCGCCGACGGATCCACCGCGCTGGCAGTGGTTTTCGTGGCGGGCAGCGAGAGCGAGCGGATCGAGTCGTTCACGGAACTCGAACCGCAGCTGACCGTGCCGGGGGTGTCGACCGAGCTGTCCGGGTTCAGCGCGATCGCGGACGAGGTCAACAAGGAGTCCAAGCGCGACCTGGTGGTCGCGGAGATGGTCTCGTTGCCGGTCACCCTGCTGGTGCTGGTGCTGGTCTTCGGCGGGCTGGTCGGCGCGGCGATCCCGGTCGCGATCGGCGCGCTCTCGATGTTCGGCGCGCTGGCCGCGCTGCGCCTGCTCTCGATGTTCCTCGAGGTCAGCGTGTTCTCGGTGAACATCGCCTCGCTGCTCGGGCTCGGCATGGCGATCGACTACGGACTCTTCATCGTCAGCCGCTATCGCGAGGAGTTGGCGGCAGGCGCGGGCACCGACGAGGCGGTCACCAGGACCATGGCCTCCGCGGGCCGCACGGTCGCGTTCTCCGCGGTGCTGCTGCTGTGTGCGTTCGCGGGCACCCTGGTGTTCCCGCAGCAGATGCTCAAATCGCTCGGGTTCGGCGCGATGGCCGCGGTCGCGCTGGCCGCGGTGCTCTCGTTGACGGCGCTGCCCGCGCTGCTCGCCATCCTGGGCCCTCGGATCGACGCGCTGACCTGGCGCCGCGGGGCGTTCGAGCGGGGTGAGGCTCGCGCGCAACGTTTCTGGGGCGCGCTCGCGACCGCCGTGATGCGAAGGCCGGTCGTCATCGCCGTCACCATCGTGACCGTGCTGTTGCTGTTGACGCTGCCGCTGTTGGGGACCCGTTTCGGCGATGTGGACCACACAGCGCTGCCGCCGGGCAACGAGACGCGCACGACGGTGGAGCAGCTCACCGCGCAGTTCCCGATCGCGAGCAGCGGCGCGACCGTCGTGATCCGCGGCGAGGACGGCGCGCCACCCGACGATGCGGCGGTCACCGAGGTGATCGCGGCGATCGGGGCGACCGACGGCGTCCAGCAGGCGATCACCGTGGGTACCGCCGATGGGATGGTCGCGGTCCGCGCGGTTCTGGAGGACCCGGACCGCTCGGTCGCCGCGGTCGACACGGTCCGCAGACTCGACGAGATCGAGGCGCCCGCGGGCACCGAGTTGCTGCTCGGCGGGATCACCGCGTTGTCGGTCGACAGCGTGAATTCGGTCCTGCACTATCTGCCGGTGATGATCGCGGTGATGGTGATCGCGACGCTGGTGCTGATGTTCTTCGCGTTCGGGTCGATCGTGCTGCCGATCAAGGCCGTGCTGATGGCGGCGTTGAGCCTGGGCGCGACCTTCGGCATCCTCACCTGGATCTTCTACGACGGCCACCTGGCGGGCCTGCTCAACGTCACCCCTGGACCGTTGATCTCGGGGATGGTCGTACTGATCATCGCGATGGTCTTCGGTCTCTCCACCGACTACGAGGTGTTCCTGATCTCGCGGATGGTCGAGGCGCGGCGGGCCGGGGCGACCACCGAGGAGGCGGTGCGCATCGGCGCGGCCAAGACGGGGCGGGTGGTGACCGCGGCCGCGACCCTGCTGATCTTGGTGACCGGTGCCTTCACCCTCTCCGACCTGTCCGTGATGCGGTTCATCGGGGTCGGGATGATCGTCGCGCTGATCATCGACGCCACCGTGGTCCGGATGTTGCTGGTGCCCGCGCTGGTGAAGCTGATGGGCGAGGCCAACTGGTGGGCGCCCGCGTCGATGGTCCGGTTGAGGGAGCGGGTCAATGTCCACTAGGTCCCGCGGTGTGATCGCCGCGGCGGTGCTGGTGCTGGTCGCCATCGTGGCGGCACTGCTGCTGACCACCGGCCAGGACAAACCGGGCTCGTCGGCGCAGACCGGGGTTCCCGCGGCAGCCGTCGCGACCCTGCAGAAGATCGACGAGGGCACCTGGCCGGACTCGGCCGTGGCGCCGGGCACCAAGGGCGGTGACCGCTTCGGCAACAGGGAGCGGCAACTGCCCACCACGGATGGGTCGGGTCGGGCGGTCGGTTACCGCGAGTGGGACGTGAACCCGAAGCAGCGCGGAAAACCGAGGGACGCGCAGCGCATCGTCACCGGCAGTGACGGTTCGGCCTGGTACACCGGTGATCACTACACGACATTTGTGAGGATGCGCTGATGACAACGGTGGACGGATTCATCACCGATCGAACCGGTCCGGTGGCGGGCATGCTGACCGGTACCGCGCCGGTCGGCGACACCCTCGCCTACGCGCTCTCCGAGCGCGGCTACACCGTGCGGGTGGTGCGAGCCCCGAAGATGCGGACGACCGACGCCCTGTTCGACGAATTCGCCGCGGCCCTGCAGTTCCCGTACTACTTCGGTGCCAACAAGGACGCGTTCGACGAGTGCCTGCGCGACGCCGACGACTGGCTGGGCGAGTCGCCGGGACTGGTGCTGATGATCCGCGACGCGGCGGACCTGCTGGCCGACGAGCCCGGCGAGTTGGGCTGGTTCGTCGACGCCGTCGAGGACGGCGCGAAGGACCGGACCGACGGTCTGCTGCGGGTGATCCTGCAGGCGGATCGACCGTCGGCGAGCGCGTTGGCCCGCCGCTGGACGTCGGCGGGCGGGGAGCTCGCGTGGGTGGAGCCGTAATCGAATTCCAGGTGGGTGACCGGGCATGAAAGGATCGGGGCCATGTCGAGTTCCGCATCGTCGCCGTCCGCACCGTCATCGGACACCGCCCCGGTGAACACCGCCCCCGCCGCGCCCGGCACCGCCGCCCGCCAGCGGGTGCTCTCGGGCATCCAGCCCACCGCCGACTCGTTCCATCTCGGCAACTTTCTCGGGGCGCTGCAGCAGTGGGTGCCCCTGCAGGATGATTTCGACGCCTTCTACTTCATTCCCGACCTGCACGCGATCACGGTCCCGCAGGAGCCCAAGGAGCTGCGGCGCCGCACGAAGATCGCCGCCGCCCAGCTGCTGGCGCTCGGCATCGACCCGGATCGGTCGACGCTGTTCGTGCAGAGCCAGGTGCCCGAGCACGCGCAGCTCGCGTGGGTGCTGAACTGCATCACCGGCTTCGGCGAGGCCAGCCGGATGACGCAGTTCAAGGACAAGTCCGCCAAGCAGGGCACCGAGTCCGCGACGGTGGGCCTGTTCACGTATCCGGTGCTGATGGCCGCCGACATCCTGCTGTACCGCCCGCAGCGGGTACCGGTGGGCGAGGACCAGCGCCAGCACCTGGAGATGGCGCGTGACCTGGCGCAGCGGTTCAACACGCGGTTCGGCAAGGCGTTCGTGATCCCCGAGGCGCAGATGATCAAGGGCACCTCCAAGATCTACGACCTGCAGGACCCCACGTCGAAGATGAGCAAGTCGGCGGCGTCGGCCGCCGGACTGATCAATCTGCTCGACGACCCGAAGGTGTCGGCGAAGAAGATCAAGTCCGCCGTCACCGACAACGAGCGCGAGATCCGCTTCGACCGGGAGACCAAGCCGGGCGTGAGCAACCTGCTGACCATTCAGTCCGCACTGTCCGGCACCAGCGTCGAGGACCTGGAAAAGGGCTACGAGGGCAAGGGCTATGGCGACCTGAAGTCCGATACCGCCGAGGTACTGGTGGAGTTCGTGACCCCGCTCCGCGCGAAGGTCGACGCGTACATGGCCGACCCGGCCGAGCTGGACCGCATCCTGGATGCGGGCGCGCAACGGGCCCGCGAGGTGTCCGAGCGGACTCTGGCGACGGTCTATGACAAGGTGGGGTTCCTGAAGTACAAGGGGTGATCCGCGGTGCCGGACGTCAAAGCGCTTCTCGAGCGTCTCCGTGCGACGCGGCCGTGGCTTGATCACCTGATCCGTGCGGGCGGGCGGTACCAGGCGCAGAAGGGCGACTACTTCGCGGCCGGGATCACCTATTTCAGCGTGTTCGCGCTGTTCCCGCTGTTGATGGTCGGCTTCGCGGTCACCGGTTTCATCCTGGTCGGACACCCCGAGCTGCTGACCACGATCCACGATGCGGTCAGCAAGGCGATGCCGGGAGACCTGGGCGTCCAGATCAACCAGCTGATCGATGCCGCGATCGCCGCACGCACCACGGTGGGTGTCATCGGTCTGGTCGTCGCTGCGTACTCGGGCCTGGGCTGGATGGCGAACCTGCGCGAGGCGCTCAGCGCGATGTGGGACCAGCGCCATCCCACTGCAGGGTTCCTGCGGACCAAGCTGAAGGACCTCGCGAAGCTGGTGGGTCTGGTACTGGCCCTGATCGTTTCGGTCGGTCTGTCGGTGATCGGTGAGGGCAGCACCACCGGGCGGGTCCTGGGATGGCTCGGCATCGACGACATCGGCTGGGTGGGCACCCTGGTGCGGGTCCTGTCGAGCCTGCTCGCAGTGGTGGCGACGTGGGCACTGTTCGTCTGGGTCATCTCACGGTTGCCCCGCGAGCCCATCACCCTGCGCAGTGCGGCAAAGGCGGCGTTGTTCGCGGCGGTGGGGTTCGAGCTGTTCAAGCGGCTGGGCGCGATCTACCTGAAGGCGGTCACCAACGGTCCGGCGGGCTCCGCCTTCGGCCCGATCATCGGCCTCCTGGTGTTCATCTACTTCACTGCGAGGTTGGTGCTCTTCTCCACGGCATGGGCGGCGACGGCGCACGAGAACGAGGTGAAGGCGTTTGTGCCGCCGCCGGATCCGGCGATCATCGAGGTGAAGCAGGCGCCGGCGAGGGGGCCGACGATGTCCGAGGCCCTCGCCCTGGTCGGGGTGGGCGCGGCGGCCGCGGTCGGACTCGGCGGATTGATTCGTCGGCGCAGGCGCCGCGACTGACCTTCGGTCTCGGCCCGGTCAGCGCCGACGTCGGAGCCGCGCGGCCGCGACGAGGAGCATGCCGACGATTGCCGAACCGACCACCGCGACAGCTGTTCTCGACAACCCGGGGCTGGAGTCCGCAGGCGCGGCCGCGGCGATCGGACCGCCGACCGGACTGGACGGTGGTGCGGCCAGGGTCACCGGTGCGGCTGTCTGCGCCTCGGTCGAGTCCGTGAGGGTGCCGACCGTTTCCGACGCCGGGAGCGCGAAACCGTAGTCGAGGAGTCGGGCGGCCTGTTCCCACGGGCGAATCGGTTTGACGTCACCCGCCATCAGGGTCACCACGAGCGTTCGGCCGTTGCGTTCGGCGGCACCGACGAAGGTCTGCCGCGCATCGTCGGTGTACCCGGTCTTGCCTCCGAGTGCTCCGTCGTAGTTGTAGAGCAGCTTGTTGTCATTGGCGAGGGTGAACCCGGGGTGGTCCTTGTCCTCCGGGTCGGTGGGGTCCTTCGGGAATCCAGGGAACGGTACCGACTCGGTATGGATGAAATCGGCGAAGGTCTTGTCCCGCATGGCCTCACGGAAGATGACGGCGAGATCGTATGCGGAGCTGGACATTCCGGGCCCGTCCAGGCCGGACGGGGTGGCGGTGCGGGTGTCGAGGGCGCCGAGCGAGCGGGCCAGCTCGTTCATCTTCTCCACGGTGCGCTCGTCGCCGCCGAGCTGCGCGGCGAGCGCGTGCGCGGCATCGTTGCCCGAGGCCATCACCAGGCCCTGCATGAGCTGGCGGTTGGTGTATCGCCCGTCCTTGCCGAGGCCGACCGCGCTGCCCTCGGCGTTCGCGTCGTCGGCGGTGGCGGTGACGGTGGTGTCGAGGTCGAGCTCGCGCAGGGCGAGGATCGCGAGGAGCACCTTGATGGTGCTCGCGGGGCGGTAGCGCCCGTGTGGGTCCTTGGCCGCGATCACGGCGCCCGAGTCGAGGTCGGCGAGCACCCACCCGGTCGCGGAGATCTCGGCGGGCAGACCGGGTGCGCCGTCGGGAGCGATGGCGCCGCACTCGCCGAGGCGGGCGCCGCCGACCGGCCGGGCGGGGACGGGTAGCGCGGCGGGCGCGGTCTGTCCGGGGGCAGGCACCTCGGAGAGATCGATGGCCTGCGGCGGGGAGTTGCGCTGCGGGCAGTGGTCGGTGTTCGGGGTGGTGAACGGCGTGGTGGTGGTCGTGCTCGAATCCGGCGGCATGGGGGAGGGCTGGGCGACCGCCGGCGCGCCGACCAGGGCGATCGAGGCGACGGCGGCCAGTGCGGTCAGGGCTCGTGCGGGCGCGTTCATCGAGGATGCAGGGTATTCGACCCGGTGCTGGGGTCCAAGTTTCCACACCGGCCCGTGATCGAATCGGGTCGAGAGCGGCCGTGCCGGCCGTGGTCGTGCTCGAATGAGCGTCATGACCACGAACCGGCACCGGGTGCGCATCGACGGGGACATTCTGCTGACGCTCGACGGCGACATCGTCACCATCGCGACGCCCCGATTCGCACCGGGGATCTTCTTCGTGCACGCGGAGCTCCTCGAGGTGCACGTCGTCCCCAAGGGGGAGGACTGGAAGGTGAGGCTCCAGACCACGGGGGTGAGCATTCCGTTCCAGGTGTTGCCGTTCAGGGTGCCTGCCGCGCAGATCCCGGCCTTCGCCGCCTTCGTCGAACGCGCCAAGGAGGCGAGGGAGCGGTCGCTCCGGGACGAAGCCTCCTAAACGCGTTTGACACCGTAGTGGTGGAGCATTGCTGCCCTGAAATGTAGTAGGTATGCTACAAATCATCGAAGACCGATGACAGGGAGGGTGCATGACTTCGCACAATGGGGTTGTTCTCGATGTCGACACGCTGCGAATGCAGTACGACACGAACGAGGTTCTGCGTGACGTGACATTCCAGGCACGGCGCGGCGAGGTGCTGGTCATGCTCGGCCCCAACGGGGCGGGCAAGACCACCACCATCGAAATCCTGGAGGGCTTCCGTGGCCGCTCGGCCGGCCGCGTCGCGGTCCTGGGTGTCGACCCCGAACAGGGCGACGAACAGTGGCGCGCTCGGATCGGCGTCGTGCTGCAGTCCTGGCGCGATCACGCGAAGTGGCGGGTGCGTGAACTGCTCGCCCATCTCGGCTCGTACTACCGCCCCTTCTCCACCGACCAGGTCCAACGCCCGTGGGACACCGACGAACTCATCGAGCTGGTCGGCCTCGCCGAGCAGGCCGACGCCAAGATCTCCACGCTGTCCGGCGGTCAACGGCGCAGGCTGGACGTGGCGATCGGCGTCGTCGGCAGGCCCGAGTTGCTGTTCATGGACGAACCGACCGCGGGCTTCGACCCGGCGGCACGGCGCGACTTCCACGATCTGGTGCACCGGCTCGCCGACCTCGAGGACACCACCGTGCTGCTGACCACGCACGACCTCGACGAGGCCGAGATCCTGGCCGACCGGATCCTGATCCTGGCCGGCGGCCGGATCATCGCCGACGGCTCACCCGACGAACTCTCCCGGTCGATCGCAGGCGAAGCCCAGGTGAGCTGGACCGTCGACGGTCGGCGCTTCGTCCACACCACCACCGAGTCGACCAAGTACGTGCACGAGTTGTTCAAGCAGCACGGCGAGAGCATCGCCGACCTCGAGGTGCGCCGAGCCTCGCTGGAAGACACCTACATGACCCTGGTCAAGCGCGCCGAGTCCGGCGAAGCGACCGAGCCCGTCCACACCCTCGCGGAGGTCACCCGATGAACGCCACTGCCACCCGCGCCGGTCTCGCCCGCGGCGGCATCGAACTGCGGCAGTTGTACACCAACGGCCCCGACCTGATCGGCCAGTTCCTCACGCCCGCAATCGCGCTCGCCGTACTGTTCCTGTTGCGTGGCCGTATGTACGGCGACAGCGGGCTGTCCGTCGCCGAGCTGGCCGTGCCGGGTCTGCTCGGCAGCATCATCGCGTTCAACGGCATGTATGCCCTGCTCAACGTGCTGGTGCTGGACCGCGAGGACGGGACGCTGTTGCGCGCCAAGGCGGTGCCGCGGGGCATGACCGGCTACTTCGTCGGCAAGATCGTGGCCTCCGCCGGGTCGGTGATCGTGCAGGTGGTTGTCGTGCTCGGGGTGGGCATGGTGATCATCGGTGGCTCCTCGCTGTCCGGACCGGGCGCGGTGGTGACTTTCGTGTGGGTGGTGGCCTTGGGGCTGCTGGCCGTGCTGCCATTCGGCGCGATCCTGGGCAGCGTGCTCGACACGCGGACGGCCTTTCTGCTGACGATGCCGCTGATGGGATTGATCGCCATCTCGGGCATCTTCTACCCGATCACCGCGTTGCCGGGCTGGCTGCAGGCCGTCGGCCAGTCCTTCCCGATGTACTGGCTCGGCCTCGGCATGCGCTCGGCGCTGCTGCCCGAGGAGGCGGCCGCAATCGAGATCGGCCAGTCCTGGCGGCACCTCGAGACCGCGGCGGTGCTGGGTGTTTGGGCCGTCGTAGGCCTGATGATCGCGCCGGTAGTGTTGCGACGCATGGCGCGTCACGAATCAGGATCGAGCATGGCCGAGCGGCGGGACAAGGCGATGCAGCGTGCCTTCTGAGGTCATCTACAACCGCATCGCGATGCTCCGCGCCGAGCGGGGCATCTCGCGGCGGGAACTGGCCGAGGCGCTGGGGGTCCACTATCAGACCGTTGGCTACCTCGAGCGCGGCGAATACAGCCCCAGCCTGCACCTGGCGTTGCGGATCGCGGCGTACTTCGAGGTGGCGGTGGAGGTCGTGTTCTCCACGGAGCCCTTTCCCCGTCTGGGGTCGGGTGCCGCAGTCGCCGATTCTTGACACAGAAGCCACGAACGATGTCGTCGATGCAGGACATCGTCAGCGCAGAGGACCCCGCGCCAGACCGGCCGCGAGGTCCTCTGTGTTCGCCGACGAGTCCTTCCGTATGTATCGGTCCTCAGCTCCCGAAAACGCTGCCGATGCCTTGTCCTGAACTACTGGAGGAGCCACTCGATCCCGAGGATCCGGCCCCTGGGGCGCCTGCGGGGAGGAAGGCCTCGATCCCACCGCGGAGCGGGGGCATCTTGTGCCCGTCAGGCAACCGCGGATCGATTGCGCCACGGGCCGGTTCGAGTGCAGAGGTGCCTATCGCGCCGTACCCGGCGACGACGAGGTCGTTCATCGTGTTCGGCACCGTGAATCCGTCGCTCTCGCCGGTTTCGGCTGCGAGAACCTTCTCGACCATGCCGTTCGCTGGGTCGATCTTCACGAGCCGGAAATCTGTTGCCACGAATGGAGCGCGGCCGGGCCCCAGCGGGACTTTGTAGCCGAGTGAGATCGGTGCGAGCAGTCCGTCGCGGGTGATGGTCGGAGGGCCTCCCGCGCTCCAGGTGGGTTCCCCGACCGTCGGGCTGACCGGGAGGACATCTTTCGCGAGCGCCGAATAGTCACCACTCCAACGCCGTTGGCACTGAGCATCGTAGGAGGTCAGGCTCGCGCCCTGATCGCCGAGCAGGTAGATGTGTCCGTCAGGACCTGCGGTCGGTGAGCCCCCGTTACTGCCGGCATCTGCGGTGCAGCGGATCGCCCCGTCGTTGGCCCCGACCGCGTAGAGGATTCCGGCGTTGTCGGTGACGTAGGCAGCGCTTCCGTCCGCCGAGATCGACGGGCTCGAGCCGCTGCCGCTGCCGACGGGTGCGCTGAAGGCGAGTGTGATCGTGCCCTGCGCACCGTCCGCGCCGGGGGCGTAGTCGATTCCGTAGACGTACCCCTTCGTCATGTCCGATGCGACGGTGAAGATCCGGCCGGTCTTGTTCGACACCGACGGCGTGTTGGCCTGCGGCATGGTGCCGCCCCAGAACAGTTCCCATGCCGGGGCTTTGAGTTCGGGATCGAGTAGTCCGCCGCCGAGGAGAGTGGGCGGTTGGGGTTGGCTCGCCGCCGGCGCCGCGGTGGCAGGCAACTGCGTCACGGGTGCCCGCAACGCTCCGGTCGCCGGGTCGACCACCACCACCTTGTTCCACGTCGTGACACCCATGACGGAGCCGTCAGCGAGGAACTGGGCGGTGACCAGTGGTCGGAACGGGGTTGCCCGGGCGGGTTCCTGCCAGGGGGCGCCCGGGACCGCATCGGGCAGCGGAATCTTCCACTTCACCTGACCATCCGGGCGGAACGCCCACAGCTGATTGCAGTCGCTGACATAGAGCTCGCCGTTGCGGGCTACCAGCGGGCTCTGAAGGACGGCGCAGCTGTCGAAGTCCTCGGAGTTCTGCCACTCGGCAGACTTCCATCTCAGCGTTCCGTCGGGTGCGTACGCGTACAGATTGGATTGACCCGGTCCGAGTCCGGTGGTGACATAGGTCGTCCCATCCGGGCCGACCACGGGGGCTGTGAGCACCGAAGCGTTCGCCAGCCCGGACCATGCGGACTTGTACTCATCACTCGGCGAGACCGGGACCGATTTCCGGTTGCCGGCGTCGCCGTGCAGGGTCGCCCAGCCGGTCTGCGCGTAGTACGCATCGATGCCGGGTGTGTCCGCGGCCGCGTTCGGTGCGCCAACGCCCGTAGCCGCAAGCGCGGCGCAGGCGAGGACGGTCGCGGACCTGCGAGTGATCCATGTCGATTTCAGCAACTAGCACCTCCCGTACAATTAGGCGTTACATGGTGTATCGCCTGAAGCCGTGACAGCATGTAACGCCAGTCACATCGACGTCAAGGGGGAAGTTGGGTGGCGCGGGGAAGCACTACGCACAAGTTGGGGCCGCATCAAGACCCGGCGGTCGACGCCGCGATACTCTCCGCGACTCGCCGACTGCTGGTCGAAGTCGGCTATTCCGATATCACGATCAACTCGATCGCGGCGGCCGCCGGTGTCGGTCGACCCGCCGTCTACCGCCGGTGGCCGGCCAAGGTTCACATCGTTCACGAGGCTGTGTTTCCCCCGTTGACGGCTGAGTGGGTGTCTGACGATCAGGTCGAAAATGAAGTCAGGAGACTGGTTTTCGGTGCGGTGGCGCTTTTCGGTGACCCGGTCACCCGAGAGGCAGTCCCGGGCTTGATGTGCGACATGCGGTCGGATCCTGCCCTGAAGAAGGTCCTGGCCGAGCGCCTGCTTGCGGGGGCCCGCGAAGGCCTCGCGCAGACCCTCGCCGACGGGGCAAGGGCTGGGCAGGTGCGACCGGGGATCGACGCGGGAACTCTGCTCGACACGTTGGCGGGTGCGGCAATCGTTGCACTGTCGATCCGCGAGGTCGACGACCTCGAACGCCTCGCCACCTCGCTGACGGACTTGCTGCTGCACGGCATTCTGGCTTGAGAGGCCGGCGGGCCTGGCAAGTGCGCAATGGGATCTGCATCGCATCCCAATATATGGATTCAATTTCTTAAATAATGGACTCGACTGTGTTGGAATGTAGGCAACAGGGAGGGGCTGTTGTGGAGTTGCTGGAGTGGGACGCCCGAACCTACGACGCGCTACCGCTGCCGCACAAGCGGTGGGGCGCCGCCGCGATCGCGCGGCTGGAGCTGGACGGCGGCGAGACCGTTCTCGATCTCGGCTGCGGGACGGGACGGGATGCCGAACGGCTTCTCGGATTGCTCCCGCAAGGCCGGGTGATCGCCGTGGACGGCTCCGCGCAGATGCTGCGGGAGCTGCGCACCCGGCTGGAATCGCAGCTGGATCGAATCGACGTCCTTCATGCGGACGTCCGCGAACCGATGGTCCTGCCGCGACCGGCGGATGCGGCGCTGAGCGTGGCAACCCTGCACTGGCTGCCGGACCACGCGGCGGTGTTTCGCACTGTGGCCGCGGTGCTGCGGCCAGGTGGGAGGTTCGTCGCCGAGGCGGGAGGCGCAGGCAACCTCGCGACATTCCGTACTGCCCTGCGAGCCGTGAGCGACGCCGACGGCAGCGAGATCTGGAACTTCGCCGGTGCCGCCGAAACGACCGATCGCCTACGGGACGCGGGATTCACCGACATCGACGTCCGCCTGGTCGAGGACCCGGCGACCCTGGAGCGCGGCGAACAACTGGAAGCATTCGTCGCCACCGTTCTGCTCGGCGCCCAGCTGCGTGAGCTACCCGACGACGAACGCAGGCCGTTCGTGCACGCCGTTGCCGAACGGCTGCCCGAGCCGGTCGTCGATTACGTTCGGCTGCAGATCAGCGCGACACGCGGCTGACCTGGCGACGATCCTCACACGCCGTCGACGGTCGAGCGGGGAACCATGTCCACCTCGATCCGGTCCCAGGTCTCCAGCGATCGGATCCCGGCCGTGCACACCGCGGTGGAGGCATAGCCATCCCAGGCGCCGGGGCCGTCGACACAGTCGCCGGATCCGCCGCCTGCCCGGACGGCGTCCACCCAGCGCTGGACTTCGCTGTCGTAGGCCTGCCCGAACCGCTCCCGGAAGCCGGGCGTGATCTGACCGCCCCACCGTCCGGAGTCGGTCCGCCGCACCAGCCCGACGTCGAGGCCGATCATGGCGCTGCCCCGGTCGCCGACGACCTCGGTTCGCACCTCGTAGCCGACGCCGCTGGTGACGAAGGCCTCGATGTCCACCATCCGGCCGGTCTCGGTCTCCAGGATCACCAGCTGTGGATCCTGAAGTCCTTCCGCCGCATGGGAGCTCGGCGTCGGCCGCAGCACCGTGATCGCCATGATCTCCTCGCCCAGCAGGTACCGCGTCGCGTCGATCTCGTGCACCACCGAGTTCCAGATCACCGCCGCGCTGTCGCACTGCGGCGGCACCGCCGGGTTCCGATGGACGCAGTGCATCACGAGGGGCTGGCCGAGCTCGCCCGCATCGATCAGGGACTTGAGCCGCTGGTGCTCGTGATCGAACCGGCGCATGAACCCGACCTGCACGAGCCGCCGACCGAGTTCCGCTTCCCGCCTGACGATCGCGAGTGCGCCCTCCGCGTCGGTGGCCATCGGCTTCTCGCAGAGCACCGGCTTGCCCGCGTTCACGCAGGCGAGTGCCTGCTCTGCATGCACGGCACTCGGCGTGGCGAGCAGGACCGCGTCCACGTCCTCGACGGCGATGGCCTCGAACGGATCGGCCACCAGTTGCGCATCCGGTGCGCTCGCACCGACCTCCGCGGCCCGTTCGGCGGAGGTGTCGCTGATCACCGTGACCCGCGCGCCGCTGATCCGCCGGTTGATCCGGTCCACGTGATCGGCCCCCATGACGCCGACTCCCAGCACGGCCACCCGCAGGTCCTCGGTACCAGACATGGTGTGCTCCTCCTGATCAGTCGAACCGGAGAGCCGGGACACCGCATCCCGACAGGTACTTCTGGGTGCGCGCGGCAATGGGTAGCGGCACGTCGCCCGCACACGGATACAGGTCCTGCTCGACGATCGCGAACAGGTCCACGTCCAGCTTCTCCACCGCGGCGAGCAGCGGGGGCAGTTCGGGGACGCCGCGCGGCGGTTCGACCATCACCCCGAGCATGACGGCCTCGCCGAACGTCAGATCCTGCTCGGCGGCCTTGGCGACGATGGCCGGATCGACCTGCTTGAGATGCAGGTAGCCGATGCGGTCGGGATGGTCGCCGATGATCGCGAGGTTGTCGCCGCCGCAGTAGCTGATGTGGCCGGTGTCCAGGCACAGGGTCACGAACCTCGGGTCGGTGTCCTCGAGAAACCGGACCACCTCGTCCTGTCTGCCGACGTGACTGTCGGCATGGGGGTGGTAACGCAGCGACACCCCGAACTCCTCGAACATCGCCCGGCCGAGCCGGTCGACCCCTGACATCTTGGCGCGCCACTGCTCCGGGGTGAGGTGGCTGTCCTCGCGCACGGTCCCGGTCGCGGGATCGCGCCACATCTCGGGTATCACCACCACCTGACGCCCGCCGGCCCCGGCCGTCAGCGCGGCCACTCGGCGGACCGCATCCCACACCGCATCCCATGAACCCGGCTGGTGCAGGCGCTCGAAGACGGTCCCGGCGGACAGCAGGAGGTCGCGGGCGCCGAGTTCGTCACGGAGCCGCTGCGGGTCGGTGGGCAGGTACCCGAAGGGGCCCAGCTCGATCCACCGGTAGCCGGCCGCGGACACCTCGTCCAGGAACCGCCCGTACGGCACCTGTCGCGGGTCCGCACCGAACCACACACCCCAGGAGACGGGCGCCGATCCGACCCGGATCACGCTCATCATGGCTCCTCTCCAGCCGCTCGGTGCGACTCTCTCAGCTCTCGGACGGGCGCAGGTGGTGCCGCTGGGCCCGCTTGCGGGATTCGTACCCCGCGCGGGCCTGCCGGGCGGACGGCAGGGTCGAGACCTCGGAAACCGGTACATCCCACCAGGACCGGCTGTCCGGCGCGGAGGCCAGCGGGTCGGTCTCGACATACAACACCGTGCTGCGCGCGCTCGCCTTGGCGGTCTTGACGGCGTCGGTGAACTCGCTCGCGGTGCGGGCCGAGATGACGTCGACGCCGAGACTGGCGGCGTTCGCCGCGAGGTCGACCGGCAGCGGGCCGCCGTCGAGTCGGCCGTCCGGCGACCGGTACCGGTATCGGGTGCCGAAGCGCTGCGAGCCAACCGATTCCGACAGCGCTCCGATCGAGGCGAACCCGTGGTTGTCGACCAGCACGACGATCACCTTGATCCCTTCCTGGACCGCCGTCACCAGTTCGGTGGCCATCATCAGATACGAACCGTCGCCGACCATCACGAACACATCGCGCCCGGGGCATGCCATCGCGACGCCGAGACCGCCTGCCACCTCGTATCCCATGCAGGAGTAGCCGTACTCCACCTGATAGCCCGCGCGGTCGCGCACCCGCCACAGCTTGTGCAGGTCACCGGGTAGCGAGCCCGCCGCGCACACGACCACATCCGTCGGGTCCGAGAGCGTGTTCACCAGCTCGATCACCTCGGTCTGGGTGAGACCCGCGCCCGTGGACCGATAGGTCGCGTCGACGGCGGCATCCCAGATCGTCACCAATTCGGTTGCCCGCATCCGGTATTCCTGCGGCACCCGGTGATCGTGCAGTTCCGCGGTGAGGGCATCGAGCGCCTCCCTGGCGTCCGCGACCACGCTCACGCCGGACAGCTTGGCGGTGTCCGCGGAGGCGACGTTGATGTTGACGAACCGCACGTCCGGATGGGCGAACGCGGATCGAGAGGCGGTGGTGAAGTCGGTGTACCGGGTGCCGATCCCGATCACCACGTCCGCCGCGGCGGCGAGCTCGTTCGCGGCGGTGGTCCCGGTGGCGCCGATCGCACCGACGGACTGTGGGTGCTCCGACGCCAGAGCGCCCTTGCCGGACTGGGTCACCGCCACCGGGATCCCGGTGAGCCCGGCGAACCGGGCCAGCGACTCGGACGCGTCCGAGTAGAGGACGCCGCCGCCGGCGACGATGAGCGGTCTGTGTCCGGCACGGATGGCCTCGACCGCGCGCGCCAGCGCGGCGCGCTGCGGCAGGGTACGTCCGATGTGCCAGACCCGCTCCGCGAAAAGCGATTCGGGCCAGTCGTGCGCCTGGGTCTGCACGTCCTGCGGGATCGCCACCGTCACCGCGCCGGTCTCGACCGGATCGGTGAGCACCCGCATCGCGCCGAGCAGTGCCGCGGGCAGCTGCTCGGGCCGCCACACCCGGTCGAAGTACCGCGACACCGGCCGGAAGGCGTCGTTCACCGTGACGTCGCCGCTGGACGGCAGCTCCAGCTCCTGCAGGACCGGGGCGCCGACCCGGGTGGCGAAGGTGTCGGCGGGCAGCAGCAGCACCGGCAGGCGGTTGATGGTGGCGAGCGCGGCGCCGGTGACCATGTTCGTCGCGCCCGGTCCGACGCTCGTCGTCACCGCCCAGGTCTGCAGCCGGCCGCGCGCCCGGGCGTACGCGGCGGCGGTGTGCACCATCGCCTGTTCATTGCGCCCGAGCACGTACGGCATCAGGCCCGGATCCTCGAGCTCGGCCTCCAGCAGCGCCTGCCCGAGTCCTGCGACGTTGCCGTGGCCGAAGATCCCGAGAAAGCCAGCGAACAGCCGGACGCGGTCGCCGTCGCGCTCGGTGAACTGGTTCGCCAGGAACCGCACGGCGGCCTGGCCGACCGAGAGCCGCACCGTCGCTTCGGTGTTCGCTACGTCCTGTCGCTCAGCCACGCTCACGCTCCTGTGGTCCGGGGGATGGGCAGCCGGGGGTCGACGTCCTGGCCGAGCCAGGTCTGCCTGACCCAGGCATGGGCGGGATCGTCGACGATCCGCCAGGACCGCCCGGTGCCGGCCCCGGACATCACGTTCAGGTAGTACATGTCGTAGCCGGGCGCGGCCACGGACGGTCCGTGGTAGCCGTGCGGCACCAGCACGGCGTCCCCGGTACGCACCTCGGCCAGCACGTCGATCGGTCGGTCCGGCGTGCCGTACACCCGGTGGAACCCGAACCCGCGACGGCCCCGATCCACCGCCCGCCCTCCGGTCTCGCCGAACTCGAAGTAGTAGATCTCCTCGAGTGCGGACTCGTGTGCGGTGTCCTCGTCGTGCTTGTGGCTGGGGTACGAGGACCAGTTGCCCGCCGGGGTGATCACCTCGCAGGCGAGGATCGAATCGGCGTCGAAGGTGTCGGTCATCGCGAAGTTGTGCACCTGACGACTGCAGTGCCCGGCGCCGCGCAGCTCGACCGGGACCGCGGCCGCCGCGACGTGGCGGAACGGGAGGTCGGTTGCCGCCCGCGCGCCGCACAGGGCGAAGCGCCCGCCGTCGACGCTGCCCACCGCGTACGGACGTCCCCGCCCCACGTAGCCGAAATCGCTCGGTCCGTCGAACACCGATCGCCGACCGGCGAGGGTGATCTCGCGACTCTCGCAGCCCACCGCGGCGGACCCGGACAGCGGCAGCACGATGATCTCGTCGTCGCCGGAGTCGAGGTCGACCCGCCCGCCCGGCGGTAGCTCGAGGATCCACAGGCTCGACGCGCTCCAGCCCGCCGACTCCGGGGTGATGGCCAGCGCGAACGGGCCGTCGGCGGCGGTGCCCGCGGGGAGGTGGTTCGGGTCAGGCATCGACGGCACCCACGGCGGACTGTTCGGCGAGGGCCGCGACCTCGTCCGAGGTCGGCATCGCGGTGGAGCATTCCAGGCGCGAGGCGACGATGGCACCCGCCGCGTTGGCATGGCGCAGCGTCTTCTCCAGCGGCCAGCCGGCGAGCAGGCCGTGACAGAGGCTGCCGCCGAAGCCGTCACCCGCGCCGAGCCCGTTGACCACCTCGACCGTGACGGGCGGCACGGTCACCGTCTCGTCCCGCGTCCTGGCGAGCACGCCTGCAGGCCCGCGTTTGACGACCGCGAGCTCGACGCCGAGGTCGAGCAGCGCGTCGGCCGCCCGGCGTGGATCGCACTCGCCGACCGCGATCTCGCACTCCTCGAGATTTCCCACCGCCACGCTGACCTGTTGTAGCGCCCGCCGCGCCACGGCGGTGGCCGCCGCGGGGGAGTCCCAGAACATCGGCCGGTAGTCGAGGTCGAGCACCGTGTGCCGAGAGCGGCCCCGCGCCAGCCACGCGGCGAAATGAGCGTCGCGGCTTGGCTGTTCGGACAGGCCGGTCAGCGTCGACCAGTACAGCGCCGCGGACCGGACGGCCGCGGTGTCGATCTCGTCCGCGCGCAGCTGCAGATCCGGCGCGGCGGGGCGGCGGTAGAAGTACAGCGGGAACCGGTCGGGCGGGAAGACCTCGCAGAACGTGATCGGTGTCGGGTACTCCTGATCCGTGCGGACGTACCGGTTGTCGACACCGAGGCGGGCGAGTTCCGCGCGCACGAACGCGCCGAACGGATCACTGCCGACGCCGGAGATCAGCGCGCTGCGGAGGCCGAGGCGGGCCGCCGCGACGGCCACGTTTGCCGCGCTGCCGCCCAGGAACTTGCCGAAGAGCTGAGCGTCCTCGAGGCCGACACCGGTCTGCATCGGGTAGAGATCGACGCCGCATCGCCCGATGGCGAGCACGTCGAACAGTCGATTTCCCGTGTTTGCCAAGAGGGACTCCCGACGTTGATGGAGACTGATCTCTGATGCAAACTCTGCGCCACTCCGCGGGGGAATGTCAACCATTTGTCCTGACATTCTAACTTTCGGTCGACTGGTGTTAATCTTCGCCTCAGCCTGCCTTTCGGTGGCCGCACGGGCGCGGTCGCCGTCGATGATCGGAGCCGAGAGTGGCTGCACCGCTTGCCGTTGAACTCGACCGGTCGAGTCCGGTGCCGCTGTACTTCCAGCTGGCGCAGGCGATCGAGGGCGCCATCCTTGTCGGTGACCTGGGGCCGGGGGACCGGTTCGAGAACGAGCTGGATCTCGCCAAGCGGCTGAACCTGTCCCGGCCCACCGCCAGGCGCGCCATCGCGGAACTGGTCGACAAGGGGCTGCTGGTGCGCAAGCGCGGCGTCGGAACCCAGGTGGTGCAGGGCCCGGTACACCGGCCGATCGAGCTGACCAGCCTCTTCGACGACCTCGCCAAGGCCGGCCAGAACCCGACCACCACGCTGCTCGAGTATCGGGTCGGCGCGCCGACCGAGGACGTCGCGCGGGAGCTGAACCTGCTCGGCCAGGAAGAGGTCGCGACCATCCGCCGGCTGCGGCTGAGCAACGGCGAGCCGCTCGCGCTGATGACCAACCACCTGCCCGCGGCCCTCGCGCCCGGCCCCGAGGAACTGGAGACGCACGGGCTGTACCAGTCGCTGCGCACCCGCGGGGTGCACATCCGCCTCGCGCGGCAACGGATCGGGGCCAAGGCCGCCGACCGGGCCGAGGCCGCGCTGCTCGACGAGAAGATCAGGGCGCCGTTGCTGACGATGAACCGCACCGCGTTCGACGACGAGGGCCGGGTGGTGGAATTCGGCAGCCACGTCTACCGCGCGACCATGTATCACTTCGACATGACCGTGGTCGACCGGTAGCCGCCGACCGCGGTGGTCCGAGGTGACTACCGTGGATCTGGGTGATGGACGAATGGCCGAGACGATCACGCTGTTCCTCGCCGGGGACGTGATGACCGGCAGGGGCGTGGACCAGATCCTGCCGTGTCCGGGCTCGCCTGCGCTGCGGGAGCGCTGCGTTCGCGACGCGCGCGAGTATGTCTCGTTGGCCGAGCGGGTGAGCGGCGCGATCGCCGCACCGGTCGACTACGACTGGCCATGGGGTGCGGCGCTGAAGGTCCTCGAGGAGTCAGGGCCCGACCTTCGGGTGATCAACCTGGAGACCGCCGTCACCACCTCCGAGGACTACGCGCCCAAGGGGATCAACTATCGGATGCACCCATCGAATGTCGGGGTGCTCACCGCCGCCGACATCGATGTCTGCGTCCTGGCGAACAACCACATCCTGGACTTCGGCGTCCGCGGTCTCGAGGAGACACTGCGCACGCTTCGCCGCGCGGGTGTCCGGCACGCGGGCGCGGGCCGGACGGCCCGGCAGGCGTGGGCTCCGGTTGCGGTTCACACCGCGGCGGGCCGCGCGCTGATCTGGTCGATGGGCGCCGAGTCCGCCGGTGTCTCGCCCCTGGACGCGGCGAGGGGCGGCCGCCCGGGTCTGGCGCTGCTCGCGGACTTGTCGAACAGCGGCGCCGACGCCGTGATCAACCGGGTGCTGCGGGCGCGCCGCGAAGGCGACCTGGTGGTGGCCTCGGTGCATTGGGGGTCGAACTGGGGTTTCGGTGTGCCAGGGGCGCAGGTGCGATTCGCACACCGGCTGGTCGACGGCGGCGTCGACATCGTCCACGGTCATTCGTCGCACCACCCGCGCCCCGTCGAGATCTACCGAGGCAGGCCGATCCTGTACGGCTGCGGTGACCTGATCAACGACTACGAGGGGATCGGTGGATACGAACGGTTCCGCGACGACCTCAGGCCGCTGTATCTGGTCACTCTCGATGCCGGGACGCACGAGCTTCGCGAGTTCCGGATCGTGCCGATGCAATCTCGGCGGATGCGGCTGCGCCGTGCCTGCGCGGCCGACACCGAATGGCTACGCGGGGTCCTCGACGGACTCGGTCGCGACCTCGGAACCCGGGTGGACGCGGCAGGCGGCGGCGCCCTCCTCGCCCGTCCGGACCGGGGGAGGGAATGACAAAAGGCGCGGTTCCCGTTGCCGGGAACCGCGCCTTCGGTGTCTGAATCGCTTAGCGCGCGAACAGCAGAGCGCGCTTGACTTCCTGGATCGCCTTCGTCACCTGGATGCCACGGGGGCACGCGTCGGTGCAGTTGAAGGTGGTGCGGCAGCGCCACACGCCATCCTTGTCGTTCAGGATGTCCAGACGCTCCGAGGCACCCTCGTCGCGGCTGTCGAAGATGAACCGGTGCGCGTTGACGATCGCGGCGGGGCCGAAGTAGCTGCCGTCGCTCCAGTACACCGGGCACGAGGTGGTGCAGCACGCGCAGAGGATGCACTTGGTGGTGTCATCGAAGCGCGCGCGGTCGGCCTGCGACTGGATGCGCTCGCGGGTCGGCTCGTTGCCGGTGGTCATGAGGAACGGCTTCACGGCGCGGAACGCGTCGAAGAAGGGCTCCATGTCCACGAGCAGGTCCTTCTCCACCGGCAGGCCCTTGATGGGCTCGACCGTGATGGTGAGGGTCTTGCTGGGGTCCTTCGGCAGCATGTCGCGCATCAGGACCTTGCAGGCGAGCCGGTTCACGCCGTTGATGCGCATGGCATCGGAACCGCAGACGCCGTGCGCGCAGGAGCGACGGAACGTCAGCGTGCCGTCCAGGTAGCCCTTCACGTAGAGCAGCAGGTTCAGCAGGCGGTCGGTCGGCAGGGTCGGGACCTGGAAGCTGTCCCAGTGCTGGCCCTCGCCGTCCTCGGGGTTGAAACGGGCGATCTTGAGGGTCACCATCACGGCGCCCTCGGGAACGGGCGGCAGCGCGGGGGCGTCCTTGTCTACAACGGGTGCGGACATCAGTACTTACGCTCCATCGGCTCGTAGCGGGTCATGACTACCGGCTTGTAGTCGAGACGGATGTCGGAGAGCAGACCGTCGCCTTCCTTGTAGGCCATGGTGTGCTGCATGTACTCGGCGTCGTTGCGGTCCGGGTAGTCCTCGCGCGCGTGGCCGCCGCGGGACTCCTTGCGGTTGAGCGCGCCGACGACGGTCACCTCCGCCATCTCCAGCAGGAAGCCGAGCTCGACGGCCTCGAGCAGGTCGCTGTTGTAGCGCTTGCCCTTGTCCTGCACGGTGATGTGGTTGTACCGCTCCTTGAGGGCGCGGACGTCCTTGAGTGCGTTGCTCAGCGTGGTCTCGGTGCGGAACACGGACGCGTTGTTGTCCATGGTCTGCTGCAGCTCGGTGCGGATGTCCGCGACCCGCTCGCTGCCGTGGTCGGAGAGGATGACCGCGAGCCACTCCTCGACCATCTTCGCCGGGTTCTCCGGCAGCGGCACGAAGTCGGTGTTCTCGGCGTGCTCGGCGGCCGCGATGCCGGCGCGACGGCCGAACACGTTGATGTCGAGCAGCGAGTTGGTGCCGAGACGGTTCGCGCCGTGCACGGAGACGCAGGCGCACTCGCCCGCGGCGTACAGGCCGGGAACGATGTCGTCGTTGTTGCGCAGCACCTCACCGCGGATCTTGGTGGGGATGCCGCCCATCACGTAGTGGCAGGTCGGGTACACGGGCACCAGCTCGGTGACCGGGTCGACGCCCAGGTAGGTGCGGGCGAACTCGGTGATGTCGGGGAGCTTCTCCTCGAGCACCTCCTCGCCGAGGTGGGTCACGTCGATGTAGACGTAGTCCTTGTTCGGGCCTGCGCCGCGGCCCTCGAGCACCTCGAGCACCATGGAACGGGCCACGATGTCGCGGGGCGCGAGGTCCTTGATGGTGGGGGCGTAGCGCTCCATGAAGCGCTCACCGTCCGCGTTGCGGAGGATGCCGCCCTCGCCTCGGACGGCCTCCGAGATCAGGATGCCGAGGCCCGCGAGGCCTGTCGGATGGAACTGGTGGAACTCCATGTCCTCCAGGGGCAGGCCCTTGCGGAAGATGATGCCCATGCCGTCACCGGTGAGGGTGTGGGCGTTGGAGGTGGTCTTGTACATGCGTCCCGAGCCGCCGGTGGCGAACACGATGGACTTGGCATGGAAGACGTGGATCTCGCCGGTGGAGAGCTCGTAGGCGATGACGCCCGTCGCGACGGGGCCCTCCTCGGTCTCCGTCAGCGCGATGTCGAGCGCGTAGAACTCGTTGAAGAACTCGACGTCGTGCTTGACGCAGTTCTGGTAGAGCGTCTGCAGGATCATGTGACCGGTGCGGTCCGCGGCGTAACACGCACGGCGCACGGGCGCCTTGCCGTGGTCACGGGTGTGCCCACCGAAGCGGCGCTGGTCGATCTTGCCCTCGGGGGTCCGGTTGAACGGCAGACCCATCTTCTCGAGGTCGAGGACCGCGTCGATGGCTTCCTTGGCCATGATCTCGACCGCGTCCTGGTCGGCGAGGTAGTCGCCGCCCTTGACGGTGTCGAAGGTGTGCCACTCCCAGTTGTCTTCCTCCACGTTCGCCAGCGCGGCGCACATGCCGCCCTGGGCCGCGCCGGTGTGGCTGCGGGTGGGGTAGAGCTTGGTCAGGACCGCGGTGCGCACCCGAGGGCCGGCCTCGATGGCTGCGCGCATGCCGGCGCCGCCGGCACCGACGATGACCACGTCATAACGATGTTCCTGCATGAAGTTTCTGCTCCCCTAGCTCGCGACGATATTGGGGTCGAAGGTGAAGATGACGTAGGTGCCCAGGCCCATGATCAGGATCATCGACACCACGAGAACCGTGTTGAGCCAGAAGCGCGTCGAATCCTTGCGCGAGTAGTCCGCGATCACGGTGCGCAGGCCGTTGCCGCCGTGCAGCTGGGCGAGCCAGAGCATGGTGAGGTCCCAGAACTGCCAGAACGGGCTGGACCAGCGACCCGCGACGAACGCGAAGTTGATGCGGTGCACGCCGTTGTCAACCATCAGCATGATGAACAGGTGCCCCAGGACCAGCACGATCAGCGCGAGTCCGGACAGGCGCATGAACAGCCAGGCGTAGAGCTCGAAGTTGTTCTTCGCGACGCGGCGCGGCGAACGCGGGTTCTCCAGGCTGGCGGGACGGTCGTAGGACGTGCCGAGAGTCTTGGCTTCAGTCATGTCAGTGCCCCGCAAACATGTTGTAGAAGATGCGACCGGCGCCGGGAATCATCACGACGAACCAGATCGCGATGATGATCCAGAGCATCGGGCGCTGGTACTGCGGACCCTTCGACCAGAAATCGACGAGCATCACGCGGACGCCGTTGAGTGCGTGGTAGAGAACCATCGCGACCAGGGCGAGCTCCATGAGCCCGACGAGCGGGTTCTTGTAGGTCTCGATGACCCGGTCGTAGGTGTCCGGGTTGACTCGCACCAGTGCGGTGTCGAGAACGTGAACGAAGAGAAAGAAGAATGTCGCGACTCCGGTGATCCGGTGTAGAACCCAGGACCACATGCCGGGGTCGCCCCGGTATAGCGACCGTGTGCGCTCCTTCGCCGGAGCGGCTTCAGTCGTGCTACTCATCGAGTGCTGTGCCTCCAACGTCTTTGGTGGACGTGCCGCACCCCGTTTGGCTGTTTCATCTGGGACGACCCTGGAGTTTTCAGCCTTGGCGCGACGTGTACCTGAACCGACTGACTGAACTGTAATCCCCGTCCAATCGGGGAACTAATTCGAGAGGCGGTTCGTACGACGAGGTGGCGACCTTCTTAGGTTTGCCTGTCCAATGGCCCGAGGGGCCATCTCGGGGATCTTCTGCATCCATTCAGTGGGCGTGCCAGGATGGCTCACCGTGGCCCAAATCGATTGGAAAACGTTGCGCGACAATGCTGATCGCGCCATGAGATCCGCCTACGCGCCCTACTCGGGGTTCCCGGTGGGCGCGGCGGCGCTGGTCGACGATGGACGAATCGTCGTCGGATGCAATGTGGAAAATGTCTCATACGGACTCGGCCTGTGCGCCGAATGTGGACTGGTCAGTAACTTGCACTCTACGGGCGGCGGGACCCTCGTCGCCTTCAGTTGCCGGGACGGCAGCGGGCAGACGCTGATGCCGTGCGGACGCTGCAGGCAACTACTGCTCGAGCACGGTGGCGGCGACCTCCTGGTCGATGCTCCCGGCGGAGCCGTGCCGCTCGCAGAGCTCTTACCTGCGGCGTTCGGGCCGCAGGACCTGGACCGGGTGCGGCAGGACGGAGGGGCGAGGTCATGACCGATCCCGTCTCCGTCATCACAGCCAAGCGGGACGGCGGTGAGCTCAGCGCGGCGCAGATCCACTGGGTGATCGACGCGTACACCAGGGGCGAGGTCGCGGACGAGCAGATGTCGGCGCTGGCCATGGCGATCGTCTTCCGCGGACTCACCAGGGCGGAAACCGCCGCATGGACGGATGCGATGGTCGCCTCGGGCGGCCGGATGGACTTCTCGCGCCTGCGCAGGCCGACCGTGGACAAGCACTCGACCGGCGGTGTCGGCGACAAGATCACCCTGCCGCTGGCCCCGCTGGTGGCGGCCTGCGGGGCGGCCGTCCCGCAACTGTCCGGGCGCGGCCTCGGCCACACCGGGGGCACCCTCGACAAGCTTGAGTCGATTCCGGGCTGGCGAGCCGACCTCGGGGCCGAGGAGATCCACTCGATCCTGTCGGACCCCGACGTCGGCGCGGTGGTGTGCGCCGCGGGCTCGGGCCTGGCGCCCGCCGACCGCAAGCTCTACGCGCTCCGCGATGTGACCGGCACCGTCGAGTCCATCCCGCTGATCGCCAGCTCGATCATGAGCAAGAAGATCGCGGAGGGGACCGGGGCGCTGGTGCTCGATGTGAAGGTCGGCTCCGGTGCCTTCATGAAGAACCTCGACGACGCGCGGGAATTGGCGTCCACCATGGTCGATCTCGGCGCTGATGCGGGGGTCCGCACGGTCGCCCTCCTCACCGCGATGGACAGCCCGCTCGGCAACACCGCGGGCAACGCCCTCGAGGTGGCGGAGTCACTGGAGGTGCTCGCGGGCGGCGGGCCTGCCGATGTCGTGGAACTGACGCTGACGCTCGCCAGGGAGATGCTCGCGGCGGCGGGCATCGACGGGATCGACCCGGAGCGGGCGCTGCGCGACGGGCGGGCGATGGATCGCTGGCGGTCGATGGTCCGAGCACAGGGCGGGGACCCACGCGCCGCCCTGCCGACCGCCAGCCATCACGAGGTCGTGCGGGCGACCGAGTCCGGCGTGCTGAGCCGGCTCGACGCGATGGCCGTCGGTGTCGCGGCCTGGCGGCTCGGCGCGGGCCGCGAGCGTCAGGGTCAGGCCGTCCAGGCAGGTGCGGGGGTGCGCTGGCACGCCAAACCCGGTGAGACCGTCGCCGCTGGTCAGCCGCTGTTCACGCTGTACAGCGACACGCCGCGGCTGTTCGACCCGGCGCTGGCCGCCCTTGCGGACGCGTGGAGCGTCGGCGACACGCCGCCGTCGACGCCGCTGGTCTTCGAGCGGATCGGCCTGAGCGGGTCTAGCGTCGGAGCATGAGCCCGACACCGCTCGATCTCGCCCACATCAGGACCGCGCCCAAGGCACTCCTGCACGATCACCTCGACGGCGGACTGCGGCCGGCGACCGTGCTCGAGCTGGCTCAGCAGGTCGGCTACGACGCCCTGCCCGCCGCCGACGCCGACTCGCTGGCGGAGTGGTTCGCCGAGGCCGCGGGCAGCGGCTCCCTGGTGCGCTATCTGGAGACCTTCGAGCACACGGTCGCGGTGATGCAGACGCAGGAGGGGCTCGCCCGGGTCGCAAGGGAGTGTGCCGAGGACCTGGCCGCGGACTCGGTGGTCTACGCCGAGGTGAGGTTCGCCCCGGAGCAGCACCTGGAGGCGGGGCTGAGCCTGGACGAGGTGGTGCACCACACGCTGCTCGGGTTCGAGGAGGGTGTGGCCGCGGCACGCGAACTCGGACGCGAGCTCCGGATCGGCTGTCTGCTCACCGCCATGCGGCACGCCGCCAGGTCGCGGGAGATCGCCGAACTGGCCGTGCGGTTCCGGGATCGCGGGGTGGTCGGATTCGACATCGCGGGCGCCGAGGCCGGGCATCCGCCGAGCAGGCACCTCGACGCATTCGAGTACATGCGGACGAGCAACGCGCACTTCACCATCCACGCGGGCGAGGCGTTCGGGCTACCGTCCATCCACGAGGCCATCGCGTTCTGCGGCGCGGATCGGCTGGGCCACGGGGTGCGGATCACGGACGACATCACCGTGGCCTCGGACGGCACTGCGAGCCTCGGCCGGCTCGCGAACTACGTGCGGGACAAGCGCATCCCGTTGGAGCTGTGCCCGAGTTCGAACGTGCAGACCGGTGCGGTGGAGAGCCTGGAGAAGCACCCCTTCGACCTGCTGGCGAGGGAGCGCTTCCGTGTCACGGTGAACACCGACAACCGGCTGATGAGCGCGACCAGCATGAGCGAGGAGATGCTGAAGCTGGTCACGACGTTCGGCTACGGCTGGAGCGACCTGGAGCGGTTCACGATCAACGCGATGAAGTCCGCGTTCATCCCGTTCCCCGAGCGTCTGCGCCTGATCGACGAGGTGGTCAAACCCGGCTACGCGGTGCTGATCGGCTAGCCGATCACTCGACCCGCAGGCGCGCCTCGAACTCGCGCTCGAGCACCCGCCAGGCCTCCGATTCGGCGTCGAACGGCGGGTTCGGTGCCATTCGGGTGGGGTCGGGGTTGAGCGTGTACGAGACGTACCAGCCGAGCGGCGTGGATGCGGCGAGAGCCTGCTCGGTGGAGTCGTCGTCCGCGTAATCGGCTGCGTCGGTGAACAGTTCGACCGCGAGGTCGAGCTGGTCCGCGTCGACCGACTGGGGTCCCTGCGCGAGATCGTCCGCGAGGCCCGGCAACACGTAGACGTTCTCGTCGGTGACCTCGATCTCGAGCGCGCCGTCGACCGCCGCGGTCTGCACGTCCGAGTAGGTGCTCACCTGCGCGAGGTCGTGGTCGTGGTTGTCGGCCAGGTAGCGGGCCAGCGCGCGCTCCGAGGTGAAGACCAGGATGCGGCCCGACCTGCCGAGGAAGATCGGATCGTCGTCGAGGTAGCACCGCAGCGTGTAGTACTCCGCGCCCGAGGTGATGATCTTGATCGGGTCGATGCCGACGGACGCCCAGAACGACTCGTCCTCCGCGGCAAGGGCGATCGGGTCGGCGGTGTCGTCGTCGAGGTCGACCGTCATGAACTCGAGGTCGTCCTCGTCCTCGTCGGATTCCTCCGCGGCGTCCTCTGCGTCGACGATGTTCTCCTCGGCGGCAAGGATTTCGGCCTCGGCGACCGCGACGGCGGCCTTGTCGACCTCTGGGGTCGCGACGATCGCATCGATCGCGTCGAGCACGTCGTCCCAACCGCTCGCGACCGCGGTGCCGATCTGGACCCACAGCTCCTCGCCGTCGCGGCCCGCGAACGCGTTCACCCCGCCGGGCAGTGCCCCGAGGACGGGATGGCCGCCGAAGAACTTGGTGACGGCGTCGAGCTCGCACACCTCGCCGATGGTGCGCACCATCTCGAGGGTCTCCTCGAGCTCGGCGATGGTCAGGGCGTCCGGATCCCCCGCGGCGAGCTCGGGCACGCCGACCAGGTCGTAGACGTGCGTCTCGTCGGGTTCCAGCTCGGAGGCCCCCAAGGCCGACAACGTCGACCAGGACGGGTGCTCGACCAGGTCGTTGTCCGAGTTGGTGCGGGTGAACGCGGCCAGTTCGCCGACCGATTCGAAGGCGTAGAGGTCCTCGTCGTGACCGAGGAACGCCTCCCACTCGTCGTCCCCCTCGCGCCACTGGGGAGCCCACAGCGTGACGAGGTCACCATCGGTGAGACCGAGCTGGATCGGGACGATGTCTCCTGCCATGGCTGGCAGCCTAGTCGGTGAACGCGGCCTGCAGCGACGCCAGTATCCGTTCCCGGCGGTCGGCCACCATCTGGGCTGCCCTTGCCGCGGTGGCGGTGATCATCGCCGCGAGCTCGCGGGAGTCGACATGGGCGATCGACTCGGAGATCCACAGGCCGCTCATCCCGCCGTTCTGGTCGACCTCGACGCTGACCAGACCCGATTCGTGGGTCACCCGGGCCCGCGCGCGGGTGAGGTCGTGCAGCGCGTCCTCGAGGCTGTTGGCCAGGCCGGTGGCACGCTCGACCACGAGGTCCATCTGGTGTCCGCTGTTCACGGCGTTGTCCTTCGTTCGTTCACAGCTGCCGCATCCAACTCGTGGGGGCGGCTTCTTCCTCGTCCTCCTGGTACGCGGCGGCGGCCAACTCGTTCCTGGTCGGCAGGCCGAGCGCGTCGAGCACCTCGGCGGGCACGCCCTGCTCGGTCAGGTCGGCGCGTCTGCGGACCTTCGCCTCCGCCGTGGCGCGCGTGCAGACCTCGAGGATCGAGGCGGCAAGTTGCGTTCCGCCATAACGGAGTTCGCGCTGGTCGATGTGGATCGCCAGGGGCATGCCCTGATCGGTGGCGCGCACGGTGACGGTTCCCGCGCGGTTTCCCACCGTCGCGACAGCGACCTCCTCGGCCGTCGCGACCGCGACCTCGTCGGCGTTCATTCGGTCGGCCTGTAGAAGCCATGGAAGCCCATGCCGATGTTCTCGGTGCGGACCGAACTCACCTGCACTGGATCCCCGGCCTCGACCATCTGACCGTTTCCGATCACCATCGCGACGTGGCCGTCCCAGACGGCGAGGTCGCCGGGCTGCAGGTCGGATTGGCTCACCGGGACGCCCACGTTCTGTTCCTGGGCGAGCCGGGGGATCTCCACGCCTGCTTCGCCGTACGCCCACTGGGTGAGCCCGGAGCAGTCCAGGCCCTGGCCGGGAGTGGTGCCACCCCACTCGTAGGGCACGCCCTGCTGGCTGAGCGCGTTGCGGACCGCGTCCGCGGCCTCCCGGTTCGGTGCCATCGCGGTGCTGCCGTCGGGCAGGAAGATCTCGACGCCCTCGCTGCTGCCCAGCGGGTCCGAGCTGCTGCCGGTTCGCTGGCGGGTGGGGGCCTTGCCGATCTCGGGGGGAGCGGTGCCCGCGCCCCGCCCGAGCGGGTTGCCGCCGCCGAGCCCGCGTCCGGGCTGACCCATCGCGCCGCTGAAGCCGGAGTAGGCGTTGCTCGGGGCGGACGAGGCGGCGTTGCCGAAGCTGTTGCCGAAGCCGCTGAAGGCGTCGCCGCGCTGCTGCAGCGAGGACGCGGGAGTGGTGCCGGCGCCCGCGGATGCCGTGGGGCGGATCGGGGCCTGCGCGGCACCGGGGTCCGCGGGATCCGTTGACTGCTCGGGTGCGGTCAGCGCCGTCATCTTCGCGGTGTGCGCGGTCAGCTCGGCACGGACGCGGGCAACGACCGTCAGCCCACGGGAGAGGTGATCGATCGCGGCGGCGATGATCATGATCTGGCCGGGCGGGGTGGTGAGCGTGGGGCCCGCCGCGACGGCGACCGAGATGAACGACTGCAGGATGCCCTCGAGTTCGACCATCCCGGTGTTCACGTCGCGGGACGCGACCGTGAGGACCCCGGCGATCTCGTTGCCCCGGTCGGAGAGCTGAACCTGCTGGGCCTGGGCCTGGTCCGCCTTCGCCACGGCGGCATCGGACGCGACACCGGTCCACACGCCGCCGAGTTCGGCGATGCCGAGTTTGCCGACCGCGTACGCGGAGTCCAGCGCGATCGAGGCGATCTTCATGGCATCGGCCGGTCCGCCGGACGGCATCACGCCGGTGCCGAACGTCTCCACGAGTTCGATGATGGGGCGGGCGAGGAGGTCGATCCCGATCATGCTCAGGCCTCCAGTCCGTTGCCCGTGGCGCTGAGGCCGGTGGCCGCGCCCAGGTCCGCGGAGTCGTACGCCGCGGCCGAGGCGTGCGCGGCCTCGCTCATGCTGCCGAGTGTCCGCGCGAGGTTCGTCAGCGCGGCCGCGTGGCCGCCGTGCGCCGTCGCGAAGGCGGCGACGAAATCGCCGCCGATCAGCCCGAAGGCGGGTCCGAGCAGAACGGGGCCCGCCGCCGCCGTCCCCATCGCGGCGGTCTCGACCTGCGCCGCCATCGACGAGGCCGTCGCGCCGTAGGCGCGGATGCCCTCGGTCACGGCCGAAAATTCACTCATGTCGTTCCCCCGGGGTCAGAACTGTGCGTTACATGGTTGGACGCCGCCGACGTCGTTCCGGTTCCATCGACGCGAATTCCCCGCATATTCTTTTCGCCATGGACACCCATGTGGTTGATCACCCGCTCGCCGCCTCGCTGCTGACCACGATGCGCGACGCGGGCACCGACAACCCGACCTTCCGCTCCGCGCTGCGCGAGCTGACCCAGATGCTCATCTACGAGGCCATCCGCGACGCCGAGATCGAGGTGTTCGAGGTGCAGACCCCGGTCGCACCCGCCCGCGGGGTCCGGCTGGCCACGCCGCCGTTGCTGGTGCCGGTGCTGCGTGCCGGGCTCGGCATGGTCGAGCAGGCGAGTTCGTTGATCCCGCAGTCGCAGGTCGGCTTCGTCGGCATGGCCCGTGACGAGCAGACCCATCAGCCCGTGCCGTACCTCGAATCGCTGCCCGACGACCTGTCCGGGATCCCCGTGTACGTGCTCGACCCGATGCTCGCCACCGGCGGCTCGATGGTGCGCACCATCGAACTCCTCGTCACCAGGGGAGCGGTCGACATCACCGCGGTGTGCGTTGTCGCCGCCCCGGAAGGCGTCACGGCCCTGAAGGACTCGGGATTCCCGGTCCGGTTGGTCACCGCGAGCATCGACGAGGGACTCAACGACGACGCGTACATCGTCCCCGGTCTCGGCGATGCGGGCGACCGGCAGTTCGGCCCGCGCTGGATCTGAGCGTCACAGTTCGCGCGCGTAGTCGCGCAGCTCGCTCAGTCGGCGCGCGGCCTCGGCCCGCGCTCGGTCAAGGCCGGCGCGGTCGTCGACGTCCACGACGACCTCCAGGTAGCACTTGAGCTTGGGCTCGGTTCCGGACGGCCGCACCACCATTCGGGTGCGTTCACCGCGCAGCACGACCGCGTCGGTGCGCAGCGCGCCGCGCCGGGCCAGCAGGTCCTCGGCGGTGACCACGTCGCCGGCCAGCGACCGCGGCAGGTCGGCACGCAGGCGGGCCATCAGGTCCGCGAGCTCACCCTGGTGCCCGACCCGCCGCGACACCTGGTCGCCCGCGTGCACCCCGAACTCGACCGCGTAGTCGTCGAGGACGTCGGGCAGGGATCGGCCCCGCGCCTTGAGCCCCGCCGCCAGATCGGCCATCAGCACGGCAGCGGAGATCCCGTCCTTGTCGCGGACCGCCTCCGGGTCGACGCAGTGCCCGAGCGCCTCCTCGTAGGCGTAGACCAGGCCCGCGCCCGCCCGGACCAGCCACTTGAAGCCGGTGAGCGTCTCGGCGAACCGGGCGCCCCTTGCCGCCGCCACCTTCGCGAGCAATTGCGAGGACACGATCGTGGTCGCCAGGAGGGGATCAGGCCCCGCGGTGGCCAGCACGTGGTCGCCGAGCAGGACGCCGG
>Ga0105243_10000368_pt1 | contig 48340 bp, 45 predicted proteins | sample KBSM34metaG_FD_81525 | JGI IMG/M metagenome (GOLD analysis project Ga0105243, IMG submission 81525) | Miscanthus rhizosphere microbial communities from Kellogg Biological Station, Michigan, USA - KBS M3-4 metaG | ecosystem: Host-associated > Plants > Roots > Rhizosphere > Soil | place... | reverse complement strand
CGTCTGGCCGAACGTGTCCCACTTCAGGAACGGGCCGACGCGCCCGCTGAGCACCTCGCTGAACGCGCCCGGCGTGACGCCGACGTCCTGCGTGACGAACAGGTTGGGCGAGTCCGCGGTCGGGCCGCTCTTGACGACGTCGACGCCGTAGGGATGCGTGATCTTGTAGGTCGTGTCCGGCACGAGGGCGGTGTTGATGCGGAAGCGGATCCGCGAGAAGACCGCCTGCTGTCCGTCGGTGATCGCGCCTGTACCGCCGAACGCGCCCTCGACGGCGAACTGCGCGAGCACCTTCACGCCGGCGCCGGTGGTGAGATTCGCGGCGTCAGCGTCCATGTAGAAACCCTCTGCTGGCAATATGCCGCCAAGGACTACGGCGACGGTCCGTCGGCGCCCGCGTAAATCATGCGGTCTATTACGCTCTTTCCCCCGATCGGGAGGCGAAACGGGCTCTCGACGTTGCGTTATGGCGTGAGCCGCCCAGGTCAACACGCCACGCCGGCCGAGGATCCGAGCCGGAAGGTCGCTCGCCGTTGTGCGGTCGCCTGCCACGCGCGAAAGCGGCGCGGCGGTTACTGAGGCGAAGCGAAGGCCGACGGTACATCGGCCCGGATCAGCCACCGCCCTGGTCTCACACCCTGGGGGGTGTGCCCCGGGCCCGCGCATCGGAGACCGCGGCGGGGCGCACGGTCGGCGGCCATCCCCAGGACCGCGCCGACCGTGCCCGCCGGTGCTGCTAGGAGCGGACCACGTGCTCGCAGCTGGCCCCGACGCGATCAGTGCGGTCGGCGTGGACGGTGTCGTCCCCGGCGCCGCAGGTGACCGTGTCGCGCCGGCCGTCACGCGCGTTGATGCGGTCGTCGCCGGCGCCGCCCTGCAGGTCGTCGATCCCGCGGCCGCCGCTGAGGACGTCGTCGCCCGCACCGCCGAGCAGGCGGTCGTCGCCCGCGTCGCCGAACTCGAGGTCGGCGCCCGACTGGCCGTTGAGATGATCGTCGCCGACGCCGCCGGTCATCCTGTCGTCGCCGGCGCCGCCGAGCAGGCGGTCGTCGCCCGCGTCGCCGCACATGTCGTCGTTGCCGTCGCCGCCGTTGAGGCGGTCGTCGCCGGCTTGGCCGTCCTGGCGATCATCGCCGACGGAGCCGGTGACGTCGTCGGCGCCCGACGTGCCTGGGTTGTCGCCTCCATGGTCATCGGCCGTCCCCGCGGCGGCCGTGCAGGCCACACCGTCATGGGAATCGGCCGCCCGGACGACGCTCGCGCCCAGCGCGAGGGCGCCTACGAGCGCGAGGGTGAGACACAGTACGAGACCATTCCTGGTCATAACGAGCTCCTACGGTCGGAAGGGGCGTGCACGACCTCGGACGGTCGACACGCAAACCCCAGCCGAGAGCTAGAGCCGGAGATCGTCGCTCGCCGTGAGATTTGGGGCGGTGCGACAGCGCAAGCGTACACGCCGTCTGTGCGCGCCTCCTGACTATCGGATGACGTGCCCGAGATCGGCTGCACCGAGGTCGATCTCGCGGGTGCGGGTGTCTTGGAGCCGGAAACCGCCCGGTGTTGCCGGGCAAGGCGCGATCACCCCAGCGCCCGACCAACAGGAGTCGAGCCACGACCCGAGCGCAGACCCGAGAAGCCCGATCGAGATCGTGCCACGGCGCCTGGCCGACTGAAACGACGCCACGCCCAGGACTTAGACTCGGCGCTGGTGAAGCCGCCTATGAGCGACCACGAGACGAAGCATCTGCGTGTGCTGATCGCCAACGAGCGCAAGGACCGTCTGGCGCTGGTCGCTCCGATCGTCGTCGCCCTCGGCCACGAGGTGATCGCGCGAGAGATCGACGTCGCCGACGTGGGCGCGGTGACCGCCCGAGAGCGGCCGGACGTCGCGCTCGTCGGTCTCGGGGAGAGCTCTGAGCATGCGCTGGAGCTGATCGACAAGATCGTGCGCGAAGCGGCGTGCCCGGTGATCGTGCTGCTGCACGCTCGCGATCCCGCGTTCGTCACGGAGGCGTCCAAGCGCGGCGTCTTCGCGCACATCTCAGACGCCGACGTCGAGGACTGGCAGAGCTCGATCGACATCGTGCTGCGGCGCTTCGCCGAGTACCACGACCTTCAGGGCGCGTTCGGGCGCCGCGCGCTGACGGAGCGGGCGAAGGGCATCCTGATGGAGCGCCACGGTGTCGACGAGGCCAGTGCCTTCGAGATGCTGCGCGCGCAGTCGCGCACGGACAACCGCAAGCTCCTCGACCTCGCCGCCGCCGTCGTCGACGGCCACCGCCTCCTCCCCCGCGAGCCGCAAGCGCCCTCGTAGGGGCGGGCGCGCGGCTTTCGACGAGCCGCGCGGTCGGCACGAGCCCGATCGACGCCGTCGGCGGTTACACCGTCGACACCCCGCACGTCGGGCATCGTGCCCGAGCTGTGCACCGCGACCCGGCCTACGCGGCCGATGCCTGCGTGACGCTGGTGTCGAAACTGGGCAACAGCGTGACTCTCGTGGTCGACCTCCGAGCGGCGGTGCCTGCGCCCGTCGCGCCGATCGCTGGTGCGCCGGTTGTTCGCGCTCCTGCTCCTGCGATCGGCCCCGCGCCGGTTGCGCCGCTCGCGCCGGTCGCGCTCGGCGCCGTTCGCGTGGCGGTCGTCCCGGCGTTCGCCGCCGCAGCGCTCGTCGGCGCCGGCGTGCCGCTCAGGATCAGAGTGCCGGCGCGCGCCCGCGTCCTGCGGATCCGCGTCCGCACCATCGCGGGCAAGTTCCGCGGGGCGACCGTCGCCGTCCAGCGCCGCGAGCTGCTCAGGATCTTCCACTCGCTCACGGTGAGCAGCAAGACGCGGACGATCCTGCTCCGGCTTCGCTCACGCAAGCTCCACGCCGGCGTTCGCCGCGGCCACAGCCTACACGCTCGAGATCACGCCGGCCTCAGCCGGACGCGGCTCGGCAAGCCCACCAGCACGACCCTGCACGTGCGGTAGAGGGACCCGACTGTCGGACCAAGGCTTTCCCCGCCCTCCCCGGCTCAGGCCGGGGAGGGCGTCCTGTGTCACGAGGCGTGCTCGCCGGCTGTGCCGCCTCGGGCTCGCCGGGTCCCGGCGCCGGCGCGTTCGCCCGGGCAGCGCCCGGCACGTGGTCGTCGTCATCGGCCGGCGAGTCGGGCGGCAGGTCGGCGGGCCGCGTCGACCACGGGACACCGGTGAACAGCACGGCGGCGGCCGCGATCGCGATCAGCCCAGCCATTGCGACGCCGCCGATGGCCACGCGTCGCAGGCGCCGCTGCCGACGGCCTCGGTCCTCGTCGACTCGCTGCACCCGGGGGGCCGGTGGCGATCCGGCTTGGAGGATTGCCCTGTCTCGCGGCCGTCCTGGTCCGGCCCCGCGTCTGCTGCCGGACGCCCGGGCGGTCAGCTCTCGTCCGCCGCCCAGCTCTGGGATACCGCGTAACGGGCGCAGTCTGCGCTACAAGACCGTGCTCCTGTGGCCGATCGCGTTGCTCGCGTTCCGCAACCGGCGAGTGCTGGTCGTACTGGCCGGGTTGCGGCGCCTGGCCTTGGCCGCCGGCGTGCTCCTCAGGAGTGTTAGGCCTTCAGACCTTGGAGGCCTCGAGGCCCTCGCCTTCTGCGAACGTGCCCTCGTGCTCGTCGTGGACTCGGGTCTCCTCGCCTTCCGCGAACGTACCCTCGTGGCCCTCGTGGGGCAGGATCTCCTCGCCTTCGGCGAACGACCCGTCGTGCTGCTGATGGGGCAGCGTCTCATCGCCTTCGGCGAACGAGCCTTCGTGGCGTTTGTCGGGCTGCTCAGGCATAACGGCTGAACTCCTCATGATTTCCTGGTTGGGTCGTGTGCCGCGCGAAGCCGTGACGCCTCGGTCCGTCGGATGAAGCTGGGGGCGCGGTCCCGCGCTCCGGGGCGGACCGCGTCCCACCTGTCGCCGGCTACGCGACGACGACGGGCTTGGGTGCGACCGTCGGCGTCTTCTGCACCGCCGTGCCCGGCTCACGCAGCCATCGCACGGCGAGGACCACGAGGCCGATCCCGATCAGGAGCAGGGCGATGCCCATGAGGATCGCGAACAGCGCGACGCTCTCAGCGAAGTAGCTGGTGTTGAGCGCGGTGGTCAGCGCGGTCGCGGTGACCCAGATGTTGCGCGCGGCGTTGGGGACGGGGCCGCCTGTCTTGGGGTCGATCGCGGCCGCGGTCTTGTCGCTGGTCTCCTTGCCGGCTGCCGTGAGGTACTGGCCCATCTGCGAATAGGTGCGTCCGCCGGTCGCCTCGAGGGCGTGGATGCGGATGTAGCTGGCGAAGCACTTGGCTTGCGAGCCTGTGGTGATCGCCGTGTCCGCGACCGAGCAGGTCGGCAGCGAGACGCCCTTCAGACCGGCTTCCTTCGCTTCGGCGGTGATCGCCTTGGGGTTCATGTCGGGCGAGCCGGTGATCTGCTCCAGCTTGAGGGTGTCGTGCACGGTGCCGCGGCCGCTGAGGCCGGTGACGACCGAGCCGATGCCGATCGCGATCAGAACGATGCCCGCAGCGATGCCGGCGTACTTGAAGACCTTCGAGGTCATGTGGGGCTCCAGACGTGGACGTGGCGTCGACGGCCTACGTCGATCACCTTCACCCCGACCGAGATGTGGAGCCGGATGCCAACGCTGCGCCGAGGTTCGAGGCGAAGCGAGCTGCCATCGTACACCTATTCCGAGCAGCCGCGGCGCGCGCGCCGCCGCGGGGACACGAGCGGGAGCCGGCCGGCGCGGACCTCCGCGAAGGATCGTTGCCGGCCGGCCGCTCCCGGATCGCTCAGTCGCCTGCAGCTCCCTCGCCGACGATCGCGGCGATCCGTCCGTTCGAGCTGCCGTTGTGCTCGCTGCCCTCGAGGACGACCTTCAGCGCATTTGTGTTCGCCGCGTCGGCGAACGTGTCGTACGCGGCCATGGTGTCCCCGAGCGCATAGCGGTGGGTCGTGAAGATCGTCGGGTCGATGCGCCCGCTGGCGACGAGGTTCAGCAGCCGCGGGATGGTATGGGTGTCGACGAGCCCCGTCGTGAGCGTCACGTCGCGGACCCAGAGGCGCTCGAGGTGCAGCGTCACCGGCTTGCCGTGCACGCCGATGTTCGCCACGCGCCCCCCCGGGCGGATCAGCTCGGTTGCGAGCTCGAACGTAGCCGGCACCCCGACCGCTTCGAACGCGACGTCGGCGCCGAGGCCGTCGGTGAGCTCCATGACCTGCGCGAGCGCGTCCTCGCGGCCGTTGTTGATCGCCGTGTCGGCGCCGAAGCGCAGCGCGCTATCGAGGCGGCTGTCAGCCAGGTCGATGGCCACGATCCGCCCCGGCGTGTAGAGCTTCGCGGTGAGGATGGCGGCGAGCCCGATCGGGCCGGCGCCGACGATCGCGACGACGTCACCCGGCGTGACCATGCCGTTGAGCACCCCGACCTCGTAGGCGGTCGGGAGGATGTCGGCGAGGAACAGGACCTGCTCGTCGCTGAGCTCGTCCGGGACCCTGTAGACGGAGTTGTCGGCGAACGGCACACGTGCGTACTCGGCCTGAAGCCCGTCGATCGTGTGTCCGAAGATCCAGCCGCCGCCGCCGAGGCACTGGCCGTAGCGGGCCTCCTTGCAGAAGCGGCAGCGCCCACACGAGGTGACGCACGACAGCAGCACGCGGTCGCCCACGGCCACGGTGCTGACGCTTCCTCCGATCTCCTGCACGGTGCCGACGGCCTCGTGGCCGAGCACGGTGCCGGGCGTCGTCTCGGGCACGTCTCCCTTGAGGATGTGCAGGTCGGTGCCGCAGATCGTCGAGCTGTCGATCCGGACCACGATGTCGGTGGGATCGATGATCGACGGGTCGTCGACCGAGTCCCAGCCGCGCTGGCCGGGACCGTGGTACACAAGAGCCTTCATCTGCGCCTCCTAGGTCGGCAGATCTCTGATGGTCGGCGCGAACGAGGCAGCGCTCCGCACCGACGCAGGCGACGAACGCCGGCCGGACGTGTGGTCCGACGGCGGAAGCGAAACGCGTCCGGAAGGACATGCTCGGCTCCTGAGGCTTGCGTTCGGCGCAGACTGCATGACAGTCAAACGCCACGCCGGCCGAGAGTTGGAGCCGGAAGAAACGACCCGCCGAGCTCTGGGGCGGGACCATCCGAAGCGTACCGCAGCGCCGTCAGGCCGCGTTGACGACGACGGGGCGCCCGGGGGAGTACGCGGCGGTGGCCTCGCGCCATACGTCGGCGCGGGAGTAGACGTCTGTCACTGTGCCGTCGACAGTGACCTTCCACCGCGTCTGGTCGAAGACGTGCTCGGCGTCGGTCACGACGGCGCGACGTCGCTCGCGACCTCGGACAGCGCTGCTGCGCAGGCGCCGATCCGCCCCGTGAGGCGGAGTGCGCGCGTTCTGTGTTGGGGTGGCCATCGCTGACCGCCTTCCTGCCCCTCTGAATTTGAGGATGCCGCCCGGGAAGCGAGAAGGCGGGGTCCACGAGCGTCAACGGAGCATACTGGAATCTAGACTGTGGATTTGGATGTCCAGCGTCCAGCCCGTTTGCGCCGTCGCGGATAGCCGGCCCGTTGTGGCCGGTTACGGCATCGCTACGCCGAGGTGCCGCTCCGTTGCGTAGTTCGGTGCGCGCGCGGCGCGGCGGAGTACGGGTGGCCGTGGGCGGCCACGGTGCGAGGGTCGTGGGACTCCTCGAATCGTTAGGCACCGCATGGCCGTCACGCCAACACCCCTCGTCAGCAATCCAGCGCCCGCACCCGACTCCCCGGCCGTTCGAGAGATCGACCCGCTGGCCCGCACCCGCATGACGACCGCCCTCGGCGCCGCAGGTTTCGTCCGGGTTGGGTGGCCATCGGCGTGCTCGCACTGACCGCGACGATCCTCGTGGCAGGCGCCCCGGCCGTGCCAGCGCACGCACGCTACGTAGAAGGCGTGGGCGTCGGCGGCGCCGCCAACGTGTTCACGCCCGCCGCGCTCACCGTCACGGCGGGCGACAATGTGACCTGGAACTGGCAGGGAGGCAAGAGCACTCCGTGACGTCGACCGGCGCGGAGGCGTTTGACTCCGGCTCGCTCAGCGCCGGGAGCTTCAGCCACACCTTCGCGACGCCAGGCACGTTCGGCTACCTGTGCATCTGGCATCCCGGAATGACCGGCACGATCACCGTCGTGGCCGCAGCGCCGGCTCCGGGCGCCGCGACCACGACGCCTGGCGCGTCGACGCCGGGGGCCGCGGGCGCGCCGCAGACCGCGCAGCCCAAGCTCGCCCTCGTCGCTCGCCCCGGCCGCCCGCGACTGGCACGGGTGCGCGTGAGCGGCCGCCAGCTGCACTTCCGGCTGAGCGAGTCGGCCACCGTCGTCGCGTTTGCGTTTCGACCGCACTCGTCACGCGGCATCCGGATTGGCAGCGTCGTTGCGGCGCCTGGCGCGGGCACGCTGGACCTGCGCTTCGATCGCCTCCATCCGGCCCGCTATGCGCTCGTGGTGCGCGCCACCGACCGCTCGAGGACGACCCGGTTCGGCTACCTGCTGACCCGCGGCGTCTGGCAGCGTGCGGTCGACGCCCGGCGCGTGCCGGCCAAGATTCCGCCGATCGCGGCCCCGGCCGTGCCTCCTACGACAGCGCCGATTGCGCCTCCGGCCGTCGCGCCCGCGGCGACCGGCACGGCCACGCCCGTGTCGCCCTCAGACGACGGTGATCATGAAGATGACTCCGGCAGCAACAGAAGCGGCAGCAACACGAGCGGCGGCAACAGAAGCGGCAGCAACACGAGCGGCAGCAACAGAAGCGGCAGCAACACGAGCGGCAGCAACAGCAGCGGCGGCGACAGCAGCGGCAGCAACAACAGCAGCAGCGGCAGCGGCAGCGGCTGATCGACGTCCCCACACGGTAGGTGCGCCGCAGCGGGCGGCAGGCAACTGCCGCCCGCCCGCGCGCCCACGACATCCTCGACACGGGACGGCGATCATGGTTTCGACACTGGCCGCACCTGCTTCGCGGCGGCGGCGCCGCCAGCACGCGGTCGCGTCGGCGCTCGCCGGCGCGACGCTCGTGGGGGGCCGCGGTTACCGCCGCGGGCTGTTCGGCCGCCCCGCGCTCCGGCTCGATGTCTCCCGTCGTCCAGCAGTCCCGGGACGTCGGGCTCGTGCCGCGTGTTGCGGGCAGCCGGGTCGTCCGACGGACGACCGCACGCTCGCACGCGGCCCGGGCGACGGGTCGCGAAACCGGGTCCCTCGCGCACGGCAACGCCGTCCCCTGACAGCGCGGTCAGTCGCGGCGTTGGTGCCGTTGTATCGACGAGCGGCCGAGACGTTCGGCGTCAGCTGGCGCCCGCCCTGCTGGACCCGTCTAACGAACGTTCTAACAAACTGGTCGGGCCTCGCACCCGAGGTGCATCGCTCGGATCGGGAGTTCCGAAACCAGGAATTTGCAGGTACAAAGTAGGTCCCCCGCCGGAGTAGCTCAGTCGGTTAGAGCAGCGGAATCAATAAGCTGCACTCGCGCTCCGGAGACTTGGCCGATTAGCAGGGATTTTACGACCCTTCTAACAAAGCGCCCGGCTCCGTTCTAACAAACTCCACGCTCGCAGCGAGGAGGGTGGACTTCTGAGCGGGACTGGGCCCACGGATTCAGGATCCTTGCGGCTGCGCCGGCTAGATCGCCTTGAGCCGGCTTCCGCGCGACGCGGAGGCAGCGTCCATGACCCGGCGGCTGCGTCGAAACCTGCGCGTCCTCATGCGACCGCTGCCAAGCGGCGACGAGCGGTCTCCGGCGCGCATCGCCTTGGCGTGGATGTCCTCGAACGCGGTGCCGGCGGCGTGGTCGGCGGCGACAGCCGCGGGGTCAAAGGGCCGGCCGGCCGAGTCGGCCTTGAACTCCTTCGAGTTCTTCATCCATGCCTTCGACCACGCCCAGTCGCCGAAGGCGTCCATCTGCAGCTCGACGTGGTTGCCGTCGGGGTCGGCGTAGTAGTACGAGAGCGTAGTACGAGAGCGTCATGCGGTGGTCGAGGCAGAACGCGGGCTCGATGCCTGCCTCCCTGAGGCGCAGGTAGGCCGCGTTGAGCTCTGCGAGGCCGGCGTATTCGTACGCGATGTGGTGGAGCCCCGTGTGCCGCTCCTTGTCCGCGCCGCCGTTGAGCACCGGTGACGCGAGAAGCGCGATGCGGTGGTTCGCCCGGTCGTTCGTCAGCCACGCTCCGACCCGGTCCTGATGGATGACCTCGGCGCCGACGAGTGTCACGTAGAAGTCGATCATCTCCCGCAGGCGCGTCGTCTTCAGGGTCACATGATGGAACGTCGGGTGGATCACGTCGCCGGTCATGGCTTTCTCCGATTCGTGGACGGTGGGCGCCGCGGCAACGCGCCACCAGAATTGTAATGAAAACTACATAAATCGCTATTGGAACGTCAAGTACAATTTTGCCGCATGACCACCTCCGCACCCCGGACGACCGCCGACGTCACGCCGAACCGTCGCGGCGCCCGCTCGCGCGAAGCGGTGCTCGACGCCGCGGAGCGGCTGATTGCGGCACATGGCTACGACGCGGCGACCGTGGCCGCGCTGGTGAAGGAGGCAGGCCTCCCGGCGAGTTCGATCTACCACTACTTCGGCTCGAAGGAGGGCGTGCTAGTAGCCGTGATGGAGCGCGGCGCCGAGCGGTTTTTTGCCGAGCTGCCGGCCCCTGACCGGCGCGTGGGCTCGCAGCGCGAGCACCTGGAGGCGCTGGTCCGAGCCGTCGCGGCGACGCTCGACCGCCATCCCGACTTCCTGCGGATCCTCGTCGTAATGGCCGCGCAGCCCGCCCACGCCGGCGACGGACAGGTGCACCGAGTCGTCGACCGCGTGCGCGAGCTCGCCCTCGAACGCCTGCGCGAGCAGATGCGATTCGTCTTCGGTCCCGACCTTACGCCGGATGCGGCCGACCACCTGGCGCGGTTCTGGCTCGCCGCGTTCGACGGCGCCTTCGTCGCGCATCAATCGCATCCCGCCGTCACGCTGGGCGATCTGCTCGAGCACCTGCCGACGGCGCTGATCGCCATCCGGCGAGAGCTCGGCCGGCGCGAACGACCGGCCGCACGGTGAACCCCTTGGGTCGATCGCGCGAAGCGCCCGTTGCAACCCGGTACGTTTGAATCCAGGGGGACCTCATGACCGAAGACGTCGAAGGAGCCATCTGCGCCCGCGGGCGGCCATGCGACGTGCGGTTCTCACGCTTTTCGCGCGATCGACCCAAGAGCTTCACCGTGCGTACTGGGTTGCAACGGGCGTTCCAGCCGCGCGCCGCGGCTCACGGAGCCGGGCTCGCGTCGGCGTCGGCCGCGTCGCGCCGCCACGGCAGGCAAGCCTGGGCTTGAGCGCCTCGACCTTGGCGTGCGCCGCCTCGCGCGTCTGCTCGCCCCGAGCGCGCATCAGCTCCTGCTGGGCCGCGCGGGCTGCCTTGCGCTGCGCCTCCTCGACGGCGGCGATCTCGGCCTCGACGTCCGCCACACTCCGGCGGTGTGACGGTGCCGCCCAACGCCCCCATGGCGGCGTCGATCACAGCGACCTGTCCCTGGGCGTCGAGCTCCTTGAGCTTCGTCAGCGCGGCGTACGCGTTGACGTCCTCGAAGGCGACGGCAATGACGTTGTAGGTGGTGGGCACGGCGGAGTCCGCGCGGCCCGTGCTGGTGGCGGTGTCGGTCATGTGCGCACGGTCGGGGACGGCTGCGTGATTCGTCCTCGGTCCGTTTGCGGATTCCGTCACTCCGCGACGACGCGCCCGGTATCCGGGCACAGCTCCCCGCCCGCGCCCGGTAGGAGTCCGAGGGGCGCGAGCGGGGGTGTGCGCGGGCCGGCGGGGTGGGGCCGGGCCGGTGGTTCGTGTCGCGGGGGGCAACAGGACACGAACGCCGCGGAGGCTACGATCCGTGCAGCGTCGGTCGACGGCGTGCACTGATCAGGCGATAGGTCCTGCTGCTTGGCGCGCCAGTCGCGGCCGCCGGGGAATCACCGGCCCCAGATGCGCGTGTAGTTCCGCCGGTAGTCGCCTGGAGGATCGAACACGCCGCCATCCGGCACGTCGTCCTTCGTGATCAGGCGCGGCGGCGCGACGTAGCCGGATGCGGCCTGCCGCGCGTGCGCCCGGTTGAGCTCGTCGATGAGCTGCCAGCCCTGCAGATACAACGGCTCGGCGATCGACGCCCGCTGGTAGTCGCCCGAGCGGATCCGCTGGAACTCGGCCGCGTCGCCGTCGCCGGCCGCGACCCCGAACGGCGGGTCGTCGGGGCGGCGGCCCGCGCCGACGAGCCCGGCTCGCGCGCCGGCGATGTACGCGCCGTTGATCGCCAACAGATACCGGAAGCGGGCGCCGAAGCGTTCTACGAGCGACGTGACGATCGCCGGCATCCGCTGCTCGGCGGCGGCGATCGGCGTGTCGATCACCGCGAGGACCGAGCACCTCCGGCACGAGCGCAGCTCGGCCTCCATCACCTGCGCTTTGCGGGCGGCGATCGCGAACTCCGAGTCGGTGAAGATGACGGCTTGCGCGGTGCCGCCGGAGTCGGCGATCGCGTAGCGCGCCGCGAGCCGCGCGACCGCCGTCGGATCGGTGGTCACGTTCGCGAAGAGATGGTCGCGCGGATCGGGGCCGGGGCGAGCACCGGCGTGCCAGCCGACCACTGGGATGCCGCGGGCCCGCGCGCGGCGCAACTCCCTCTTCTGCTCGCCGGCGTCAAAGCCGCCGAGGATGATGCCGCCGGGGTGCAGCGCGATCGCCGCCTGCAGCGCTCGACGGCGCCCGTCCGGACTGGCCTGGCCGTCGAGGATCCGCAACGGCCAGCCGATCGCGCGGGCCGCCTGCTGCACGCCGCGGGCGACGCCTGCTATGCCGCCGTTCGTCAGGTCGGCGGCGACGAACACGACGGCCCGCGACGGCTGTGCACGCGGCCCGTCCGCCGCGCCGCGATAGCCCGCCGGCGATCCGAGCGCACGCTCGACCCCGGCGCGCTGCCCATCCCCGGCGTCGGCAGGGCCCGAGCGGTCCGAGCCGCAGCCGACGGCTACCGCGAGAGCGGTGAGCGCGACCAAGACCGCATGTGCGCGGCGTGTGCGGATCATCCGCTCCATTCCGGCGCCTGTGTGCCGGTCGCACAGTGCTCTGCCCGACCGGTCCCCGGGGGGGACGATAATCCGTCATGTGAAGATGGCGCAACGCGGATCGCCTCGACGGCGCGCCTGGCCCCGCCGCGCCGCACCGCTCGGCGTCATCGCCGTCCTGAGCCTCGCGGGCGGCGCGGCGACGACGCGCGCGGTCGACGCCGACCGTCACCGCGCCGCGCAGCACCGCGCCGACATCGACGCGCAGGAGATCCGCAATGCGCTCGAGCGGGCGCGCACGTTCGTCGTCGGGTTCGGCAACGCGCTCGAGGGCGAGCCCAGGCCGAACGCCCGCCGCTTCGCCGCGCTCGAGGGCAGCGCGACGGCCACCGTCGGGCTGACCACCGCGCTCTGGGTCGAGCAGGTCGCGGGCCGCGATCGCGCCGCGTACGAGCAACGGACCCGTCGACGGATCAAGACGCTGGACGGACGGCGCGTCGGCGGACGTGCTCCCGTCTATCTGCCTGCCACCTTCCTCACCGGCGTGCGGCTTCCGGCGGCCGTCGATGTCTCCGGTCTGCGCGCGCTCGCCGCCACGCTGCGCGATCCCACCGCGATCTTCACGGGGACCGCGACCCCGATGGGCACCCTCGGCGGACGCCGCGGGTTCTTCGTCGTTCAGGGCGCGCGGTTCGGCCGGGGCCCTGGCAGCACCGGGTTCCTCGTCGTGTTCGTGCCCTCGGGCTGGCTGGGCCTGTCGCTCGCCGAGGATCAGCGGCGCATCGCCATCGATCTCGACGGACGCCGGCTCGAAGGCGGTCTCGGCACCGCGCCGGACGCCGGGCAGACGTTCGAGAACCTGACGCGACGGTGGCGCGTCGGCGTCGCCCGGGAACCGGCCACGGCGCTTCAGTCGGCGCTGCCGTGGCTCGCGGTTCTGTGGCCGACTGCCACGGCGCTCATCGTGCTCCTGGTCGGTCGGGCGATCCTGCGGCGTCGCCGCGCCGAACGCCAGGTCGATGACATCTTCACCCTCTCCCTCGACCTGCTCTGCGTCGCGGGCTTCGACGGATGGTTCAAGCGGGTGAACCCAGCTTTCGAGCAGGCGCTCGGCTACACGTCGGATGAACTGCTGTCGCGCCCGCTCCTGGACTTCGTCCATCCGGACGATCGTCAGGCGACACACGACGCGATCGAGCAGCTCGATCGCGGCGCGCAGCTGGGCCGCTTCGAGAACCGCTATCTGCGATCCGACGGCGACGTCCGCTGGCTGCAGTGGTCCGCGCGGGCCCTCCCCGAGCAAGGCATGATCTACGCCGCGGCGCGCGACGTCACGGAGAACCGCATGCTCGTCGGCGAGCAGGCTGCGCTGCGTCGCGTGGCGACACTCGTCGCCGAGGGCAACGACCCCGCAGACCTGTTCGAGGCGGTCGCGGTCGAGGTCGGCGAGGTGCTCGACGCCGACGCGACGCGCTTGCTTCGCTACGAGCCCGACGGGACGGCGTCCGTCGTCGCGGGCTACGGCGCATACGACCCCGCGGTCGATGTCGGTGCCCGCGTCAGTCGCGACAGGGGTCGGCGCCTGCTCGAGGCGGGCGCCGGCGCCGCGGTCGCCGCCCCGATCGTCGTCTCCGGCCGGGCCTGGGGCGTCATCGTCGCTGCCTTCAAGCACGCGGACGCCGTCCGTGCCGACACGGAGGCGCGCATGGCGCAGTTCACAGAGCTCGTTGCGACGGCGGTCGCGAACGCCCAGGGCAGCGCCGAGCTCACGGCCTCGCGGCGCAGGATCGTCGAGACCGCGGACGAGACCCGCCGTCGGCTCGAGCGCGACCTGCACGACGGCGCCCAGCAGCGGCTCGTCCACACGATCGTCACGCTCAAGCTCGCGCGCAGCAAGCTTGGCGATGACGGCCCGTCGGCGGAGCTCGTCGGCGAAGGCCTTGCGCACGCCCAGCAGGCGATCGCGGAGATCCGCGAGCTCGCGCGCGGCATCCATCCCGCCATCCTCACCGACCGCGGCCTCGTCGACGCGCTCACGGCGCTCACCCAGGGCTCGCCGGTGCCCGTCACCCTCGAGGCGCATCTTGACCGGCGCCTGCCCGCGGCGGACGAGGTGACCATCTACTACGTCGTCTCGGAGGCCGTCACCAACGCGGCCAAGCATGCACAGGCGACGCGCGTCCACGTGACCCTCGACGAGCGCGACAGCGAGCTCCGGCTCTGCATCAGCGACGACGGCGTCGGCGGCGCCGACCCCTCGGGCGGCTCGGGCCTGGTGGGGCTCAAGGATCGCGTCGAGGCCGGCGGCGGCACGCTGACCGTGGAGAGCCCTCCGGGGGAGGGTACGCGGCTCGACGTCGCGCTCCCGGTGCGTGTCTCCGGCCCAGCCCCGAGCCGGGCGTCCGGAGTTGGGGGTTCTCCCTACTCTGCGACGACCCCAGGGGGGGGATGATCTCGCCTCCATGCCGGTGACAGTGCTCATTGTCGACGACGACGTCTCGTTCCGCTCGCTCGCCGCACGTTTGGTGCGGGCTAATGGCCTCGCTGTCGTCGGCGAGGCCGGCGACGCGGCCGAGGGCGCCGCGGCCGCGAGGCGCCTGCGGCCCGACGCCGCGCTCATCGACGTGCGGCTGCCGGACGGCGACGGGATCGCGCTGGCGTCCGAGCTCGCCGCCCTACCGTGGTCCCCGCGGGTGGTCGTCATCTCGAGCAACGCGCAGTTCGCGCGGGTCGCCCTCCCCGGCCCGAACGGGACGCACATCCCGTTCGTGGCGAAGGACGACCTGCCGCACAGCCCCCTGCGCCAGCTCCTCGACGCCCGCACGTAGCACGGGAGCGACAGAGCACCCGCGATCGCCGGATGTTGGTGTGCGGCCCGACGGCGAAGTAGGTTGGCCGGAATGGCGGAGACCGTGCGGATCGTCATCGGCGAGGACGACGTCCTCATGCGCGAGGGCATCGCGCGGCTGCTCACTGAGGCCGGCTTCGAGGTCGTCGCCCAGGCCGGCGACGCCCCGGACTTTCTCCGCAAGGCGCTGGCGCACCGCCCCGATGTCGCCGTCGTCGACGTGCGGATGCCACCCGGTGGGCGAGACGACGGCCTGCGCGCGGCGCTGGAGCTGCGCGCGCAGCGGCCGGACGTCGGCGTCCTCGTGCTCTCGCAGTACTACGAGGAGAGCTACGCCCTCGACCTGATCGGCGACCGTCCCGAGCGCGTCGGCTACCTGCTGAAGGAGCGCGTCGGAGACATCGAGGTGTTCACCGACGCGGTCGCGCGGGTCGCGGCGGGCGGCAGCGCGCTCGATGCCGAGATCGTGGGACGGATGCTTGGCCAGCGCGCGCCGGACAGTCCGCTCGACCTGCTCAGCGCGCGCGAGCGCGACGTGCTCGCCGAGCTCGCCGAGGGGAAGTCGAACCATGGGATCGCCAAGGCGCTCTTCGTCACCGACGCGACGGTCGAGAAGCACGTGACGAGCATCTTCAGCAAGCTGCGCCTCGGGCCGGAGCCGGACGAGCACCGGCGGGTGCTCGCGGCGCTGACGTACCTGCGCAACGCAGCCCCGTAGGGCTCCGTGTCGCCAAGGCGGGCCCTCCGCGCGCGGAGTCACGATCCGCGACGTCGCGGCCGACCGCCTCACCACCAGGGCTGGCTCGCCTCGCCCCCGATGTCCGGTGCACCCCCCCACCGCCCCGTGGACGACCGGTCCGAGATTCGGGGCCCTGCCCCTATGTCCATCGGGACGCCACGACGGGACAGTTCGGGCATGAAGGCGAGCGCCGACACGTCGATCCAGCGGGAACCCCGCACCGTCGACGACGCCGGGCCGGGCCCGACCCGGATCGCTCGCCGCACAGGAGCGGGCGTCGTCCGCGTCGCGGTCGCGCACCGCGACCCGGTTGCGCGCGCCACGCTGCGCCAGGCGCTCCAGGACGGCGCCGGCATCATCGTCGTCGGCGAGGCCGCCACCGGCGAGGAGGTCGCCGCGCTGGCCACGCACCTGCGTCCCGCTGTGGTCGTCGTCGACGTCGGGCTTCCGGGCACGGGCTGCGTCGTCGCGACGCAGCGCGCGCGCGGCGCTTGTGGCGCCGCGGTGGTCGTGCTCGCCAGCGCCGACCCCGACCCCCGTGTGCTCGCGGCCCTCCGAGCCGGGGCCGCGGGGGTCATGCGCACGGACAGCGCGCCGTCCGACCTCATCCGTGCACTGACGTTGCTCGGCCGCGGATGCCCCCTGCCCCGGCGACGTCCTCGCCGCGCGCGCCACACCTCGGAGGAAACCGTGCAGTCGCCTAAGGTCATCGAGATCAAGCGTGGATCCGCGCACACCGCGCCGATCGCGCTGCGCGCCGTAGCCGCGTCGCGCGTCCGTCGTGACGGGGGCCAGCGATGGAACTCCGCCACCTGAGGTATTTCGTCGCAGTCGCGGAGGAACTGCATTTCCGGCGCGCCGCAGAGCGGCTGCATGTCGCCCAGGCGGGGGTCAGCGAGCAGGTACGCAAGCTCGAGAGCGAGCTGGGCGTGCAGCTCTTCGAGCGCACGCCCCGTAGCGTGCTGCTCACCGACGCAGGCGTGGCGTTCCTCGAGGAGGCGCGGCGTGTCCTGCGCCAGGTCGAGGTCGCCGCCCAGGCCGCACGTGGATCCGTCGAGCGCACGACGATGCGCCTGAGGATCGGCTATCTACCCGACGCACTGCCCACCGCGTTTCCGCGCGCGCTGCGCCACGTCGCCACGTCGCTGCCGACCGTCCAGGTCCATCTGCAGAGCGGGCCCGCCCTCCGCCTCGTGGCCGACGTCCGCGAGAGGCGCCTCGACGTGGCCATCACGAGCCTTCCCGCGCCGACGAACGGTCTCCGCATGGTCCGCCTCGGCGTGGAGCGCTCGGTGGTCGCGCTGCCCGCGATGCACCGGCACGCCGTCGAGCCCGAGATCACGATCGCCCGGCTCGCCCCGGAGCGCATCGTCGTGCTGCCGCAGGAGGCGAACCCGGCGTTCCGCAACGCCCTCGCCGCCCTGTGTCACACCGAGGGGCTGGCCCCGACCTTCGTCGAGATGGCTGAGGCGAGCGTCGAGCACGCGTTGCTCGCCGTCGCGGCCGGCGCCGGCCCCGCGATCCTCCCGGCGTCGGTGATTGAGCGCTACGAGACCCCGGGCGTCAGGTTCGTCGCGCTCGCCGACGAGCGCGCCGCGATCCAGATCGTCGCCCTCAGCCGGCCGGACCACGGCAGCATCGCGACGGGCGCGTTCCTGCGCGCCCTCGAGTCCGCGACGCCGACGCGACGCGCCGAGCCGTCGCGCGGCCTCGTCGCGGTCGCCGGGTGAGGGAGGCGCGACATGAGGAAGCCTCCGACATCCCAGCGCGACCTCGTCATGCTGAGCCTCATCCTCCGCCCGGAGCCGAGGCCGCCCAAGTCGCCACTGATCCGACGGGACGGCTGGGGGCGATGACGACGACGGCGCGGCATCACCTCATCGCATCCCGCACCGGCGTCGACGCGCGCCCATGATCGTCGACGCTCTCGCCTTCCGCCTCGCACTGGACCGCCTGCGCCGCACCGGCCCCTCCCCCAGGCCAGCGCCGACCGCCGGCGACGGTCTTGAGCGGCGGGGCCGCCTCGACCGGGCGGCTCGGCGGATCGTCCGTCGCCTCGCGCGGCTGCGCTGCCGCGCGGGCCGCGTGCCGGCGGCTGCCTTCGAGCTCGAGGCGGCGCACGAACTCGTGACGAGCCAGCTCTGGGGCGTCTGGACGGTGGCCCACCTCGAGTCCGAGCTGACGCTGCGCGCCTGGCGCCTCTCGGGCACCAAGCATCGCGCGCGGGCGCATCGCGCCTACCGCGCGGCGCTGGAGCGCGAGGCAGGTGCCGCTCGGCTCCTCGCCGAGCGGACGGCCCCGCTGTCGCGCGCTCCCCACCGCAGCTGAGCTCGAGGCCGCTGAGAGCGCGCGCTCAGCGGTGGACGAGCCGCTCCAGCGCGAGCAGGAGTACCCCCGAGCACGCCCTGGACGGCACCGAGGAGGGCAGCACCGACACGGTCGCTCCGGACGCTGGCCTGGGACGAATCCCCAGCTGTGATCTGTCGTCACATGATCGGTGTGATTACCGGGCGCACCACGCGCCGCCGAACCGCGCCGAAGCGTCGCCCCGCGCGCCGAGGCGACCGGCGTCCTCAAGCGGGCGGCGCGTCTGATCACCGCGGTTGGGTGATGCGCATTCACACCGGGCGGCCAGAGGATGCGAGGCATGTTCGGACTCGACGACAGGATCGCGGCGCTCGGTACCGGCGAGTCGCTACTCATCGTGCTGGCGGTCGCGGTCCTCCTCGGCCTGCGGCACGCGACCGATCCCGACCACCTGACCGCCGTGTCGACGCTCCTGGCGGGCGGCGACGGCGAGGAGGGCACCGGCGCGCGCCGCGCCGGTCGGCTCGGGCTCGTCTGGGGCGCCGGCCACGCCACCACGCTGTTCCTCTTCGGCTCGCCGATCGTCCTGTTCGACTCCTACCTGCCCGAGCCCGTCCAGAGCGCCGCGGAGGTGGCGGTCGGCGTGGTCATCATCGCCCTCGCGATCCGGCTCCTCGGGCGCTGGCGGCGCGGCGCGCTGAGCCCCGTACACAGCCACCCGCACGGTCCGGGGGGCGCGCCGCTGCGGACGCGCTCGCCGCTTCAGGCCTACGGCATCGGACTGGTGCACGGCATCGGCGGCTCGGCCGGCGTCGGGCTCCTGCTGCTCGCCGCGATCCCGGACCACGTCGAGGGCGTGCTGGCGCTCGCCGTCTTCGCCGGCTTCACGGCGGTCTCGATGGCGCTCGCGTCGACGTCGTTCGGCTGGGTGCTCCAGCGCGGGGCGATCCGACGCGTGTACTCGGCGATCGCCCCGGCGATCGGGGCGGCGAGCCTGGCGTTCGGCGTCTGGTACGCGCTCGGCGCGGTCAGGGCCGTGCCGTACGTGTTCTGAGGCCTGTCGTCCACGGCACCGTCGCCGGCGACCGCCCCCCGCCCGAGCCGCCCAGGACGGCCCCCCGAACGGCCGGGTCAGGCCCCGCCAACGGTCGGACGGCACTCGGGCGGCGTCCGGCCACGATTGACCAAACGACCACGGGAGAGATCGATGATCACCGAGCGATCACAGGCATTTGGGCGGATCATGCGCACGCTGCGCCATCGCGGCGCGGGCGCCGGCGTCGACGACGAGGTCGCGCGCCTGCGCGACGCGTGCGCCACGCTCGTATCCGAGGACTCCCCCTCGGCTCGCGATCGTCACGCGACAACCGAGGCGATCATCGCGGTCGCCGATCTCGTCGCGCGCGGCAGCGTCACGAGCGAGCTGGCCGCGGCGATCGTCCACGACATCGGCCGCTGTGCTCCGCACCGGCCGGCGCGCCCGCGGCTCTAGCGGCCGCTCGGCCCCGCGCGCCGCGCCGCACCTTGCGCACTCTCAGACACGCGAATGATCGCGGCGGCGCCGGCCGGTCCCCGCCCGCGCGCGAACGGCGACGTCGTCAGCTCACGCGGCTTCGGCCTGGCCCGGCTTGCCGCGCCAGGGCGCGAGGCCGCCGACCCGCAGCGTCGCGCTTGCATCCGTGGGCGCGGGCTCGGAGCGGACGTGGCCGTGCAACCGCTTCAGCGCGTCGCTCTCGATCCGCTGCACACGCGACCGCGTAACGCCGAGCATCCGGCCGATCTCTGCCTGCGTCGCGACGTCGTGACCGCCGAGGCCAAACCGGCGGACGATCACCACGCGCTGGCGCGGCGAGAGCTTGTCCAGCAACTCGCGGACATAGCGACCGTCCACGTCCACCGCGTCCAGCAGGTCGGACGTCGCGTCGGGCAGAAGCTCGCGTAGCGGCACGCCGTCGGCGCCGAGCGGCTCGTCGATCGAGACGACCGGAGCCCCGATCCGACGGAGATGCTCGACCTCCCCGCGCGGCACGTCGAGCTCGACCGCCAGGTCCTCGTCGGTCGGCGCGCGGCCAAGCCGGCCACGCAGCTCCAACTCGAGCCGCTGCAGACGCAGCAGCCGAGCGTGAGCCCGGGCCGGCAGGCGGACGATGCGACCCTGCTCGGCGGCTGCGAGCGCGACATGGTGGCGGATCCAAAACGTGGCGTACGTCGAGAACCGGTTTCCGCGCCGGTGATCGAACTTCTCCACCGCGCGTATCAGGCCGATCGTCCCCTCCTGGATGAGGTCGGCGAGCGGCACGCCGCTGCCCACATAGCGCTTGGCGATGGAGACCACGAGCAGGAGATTCGATTCGATCATCGCCTCCCTTGCCGCCCCGTCGCCGCGCTCGATGCGGCGGGCAAGCGCGACCTCCCGGTCACGGTCCAGCCGGGTGGCTCGCCCGGCCCGACGCAGGAAGTCGGCCAGGCCGTTGGCGTCGCCGCCCATGGGAGGTCAGGCGGCGGAGGCCGCGGCCGGCGCCGGCGCCGGGCGCGGGTGGATGCCGGCGGCGAACGCAAACGCAGCCGCCTCCGCGCGGGTCCGGACGCCGAGCTTCTCGAAGATGTTCGCGACGTGGAACTTGACGGTGTGCTGGCTGACGACGAGCTCGGTGGCGATGTCGCGGTTGCGGTAGCCCACGGCGATCAGGCGGAGGACCTCGAGCTCCCGGTCGCGGAGCGTGCCGATCAGTGCGCTCGCCGACTCGTCAGCCTGCATGGCGTTCTCGACGTGCAGCCGCAGCCGCACCGTGAGACGAGTGCCCCAGCCGGGCGCCGAGTCGAGCTCGAGCGAACCGCCGAGGCCCTCGGTGCGGCGGCGCATCGCGTCGAGGCCGCCGAGCGCGGCCCGTTCCGGGTCGAAGCCGCTGCCGTCGTCGGCGATCGACAGGACGATCTCCTCGTCGGCAAGCGACCAGACGACGCGGGCGCGAGCGGCGCGCGAATGCTCGGCGACGTTCAGCAGGGCCGCGCGGGTGATCCAGCGCGCGGCGTCGAGGACGCTGTTCGCAACGGTCCGCCGCTCCCGCCCGGCGAACGTGCGTTCGAGCTGGATGCCGGCTGCGCCGGCGAGGTCGCCGAGATCGTGGACCAGCGCGGCGAAGGCGTCGTCGGCTCGTTCTGCATGGCCACAGGTCTGACGGCGCTCGCGCAGCTCGACGAGCGCCCGCGATGCCACGCTCGTTGCCGAGTGCATGCGCGCGCGCGGGTCGCCGCCGTTGCCGTCGCGGAGGTGGTTGAGGATCGTGTGCAGGTGCTGCGCGAAGTGGTCGGTGAGCTCGTGGGTGACGCGGTCGCGCTCCGCGGCGACGGCATGCGCGAGGGAAAGCTGCGCGGTGTCCGTCGTCGCGGGGGAGCCGATGCGGGCGCCGAGCACGCGGGCGAGCGCCTGCAGGGCCGGCTCGACGATCGAGCTCAGCACAGCATCCTGATCGGTCAGAACGACGAGGATCGTCACGCCAGAGGACGTGTCGGCACCCGCCACCACGGTCCAGTCGGCGACGTCGCCGGAGCAGTCCGCAGCCCACCACTGGGTGTCCGCCGGAGGCTCGAAGGTCGCGCTCGTCCAGCGCGAGAGTGGCGCGCCGGAGCCATTCGCCGTGACCGCGATCGCGTCGTGCTCGCAGTGCTGATGGAGCCAGCGATGAACGATGCCCGCGCTCTGGTCGACCCTGCCGGACGACAGCTCCCCGCTCACGATGAGTGCCGACAGCTGATCGACGTGCGCCGGAATTGGCGGACGCCGGTCCGCCAGGACGATGGGTGCGTCGATCATGCGCGTACTGAAACAGCGGCCGGGGTGAGCCTTCCATCGCACCGTCTGCATGAACGCAATCCGGTCCAGGCGCCGACGGCGCGCGTTTCGCCGCGGCTCGCGACCGCTACCGCGGCCGGCCGCGGTCGCGAGGCGAACCCGGAAGGCCGCACGGCAGACCGCAGATCACGCGGGCGGTGTGATGACGGCTCACAGCAGTCGGCCCGAGACTGCGCGGCATGTCGACGACCGGCTATGACACGGAGGCGGCGCGGTGATCGCTCCCGCCCAGCTCGCGGCCTTCTGGTCGCGGCTGGCCGACCTCGACGAGGAGATCGCCACCACGCAAGCGGAGGGCTACTGCGCGGACGCGCTGCTCGACGACCGCCTGGACTGGCAACGCGAACGCAGGGAGTTGATGGACCGATGCACCGAAACATGATTCATCTGCAGCGCAACGCCGCTTTGAAGGGCCGCCTCGCTCAGATCGACGCCGACGTGGCCAGGCACCACGCCCGCGGCGACCGCACCGACGTCAACGAGCTGCTCGACGAGCGGTTCGACCTCGTGCAGAGGCTCGCGTTCCTCGGCTTGCAGTCGCTGGCGTGAGACCTCGACGGTCAGCGGGAAGCCAGATGCCCGACCTCATCGTCGAGGACTGGCACACCGAGTGCGGCGCGTGCGGCTACGGCGCCGGCGGCTGGATGGAATCACCGCTGGATGGGGGCAACCCGATCCTCAGCCCGGAGTCGCGTGCCTGTCCCCGCTGCGGCGTCGCGTTCGCGCGAGTGGTCGATGTCTCCACCGGCACGGTGTCGTACCCGCCGGTGGATCGAGCGGCGTAGCGCGCCGACGTCTCAGGTCTCGCGCAGGTACGTCAGGACCGCGTGCACGCGCCGGTGCTCGGTCTGGCCGTGATCGAGGCCGAGCTTGCTGAAGATCCGCGTGACGTGCTTCTCGACGGCCGTCAGGCTGATCGTCAGCGCCTCCGCGATGCCGCGGTTCGACTTCCCCTCCGCCATCGCCGCCATGACCTCGAGCTCCCTGGGGCTGAGGGCCGCGATGGCCGGGCGCTTTCGGCGGCGCCCGAGCATCCGCGCGACCACCTCGGGATCGACCGCGCTCTGTCCATCGGCCACGCGCCGCGCGGCGTCCACGAACTCCTCGACCTTCCCCACCCGTTCCTTGAGCAGGTAGCCGACGCCCTCGGGGCCGTCGGCCATCAGCTCGGCGACGTAACGCTCCTCGAAGTACTGCGAGAGCACAAGCACCGCGGTTTCGGGGCGACGCCGGCGCACCTCGATGGCTGCGAGCAGACCGTCGTCGCCGTTGCCGGGCGGCATGTTGATGTCGGCCACGAGCAGATCCGGCCGGTGCGCCAGTCCCTTGCGAAGGAGGTCGTCCGCGTCGCTTGCACAAGCGACGACCTCGAACCCGGCGACGGTGAGCACGCGCTCGATGCCCTCGCGCAGAAGAACATCGTCCTCGCCGATCGCCACCGACCGTGGCGTAGTCATCGACGTGAGCGTACATCCGCGCGGTAGCGCGCCGCTACTTCTCCGAGAGCCAGGCCTTGAGCGGCACTCTCGCCAGCTCGGCCTTGGGGACGAATGCCTCAGCCCCGGCGCTTCGGGCCTGCATGTCGAAGGTGTCGCTGAACTGCGCCGACGTCACGACGACACGCGGCCTCCACGGCATCACGGTCAACTTCGCGGCGAGCTCGAAGCCGTCGCCGTCAGGCAGCTCGACGTCCACCAGGGCGCTCGCCGGCTGCATGCGAACGGCGGTCGCCAGCGCCTCTGCCACCGTGCCCGCTTCCGTCACGTCCTTCAGGCCGAGGACGCCCAGCAGCCGCCGCGCCAACCGGCGGAACGTCGGATCGTCGTCTACGACAAGGACAGAGAACGTAATGCCACCATGGTTACGCGCTCGCCGGGGGCCGTGGGTAGGGAACACTGCACATCGCGTTGATGGCAAGCCCCCCTTGTGCGGCGGCAGCGCGATGTTCTTACCGCGCGGTGAACGCGCCACGCCGAACCTCCGGGCGGGCGAAACCGCGACCTAAGGTCGGCCATCTGAACGGCGACGCGCTCGCGACGGCGCGCTTCGCCCACATCCCAAGCCAACGTCCGTACGGAGGTTTTCATGAACGACGCCTACGCATTCCCGCCCGACGGCCGCACCGTAGCCGCTCAGGACAGCGCGCTCGCAGCCGAGATGGCCGGCAACACCCGCGACGCCTTCGAGGTAGTGCTCTTCGAGGTCAAGCGCGTTGTCGTGGGCCAGGACGCGATGGTCGAGCGGTTGCTCGTCGCGCTTCTGACCGGCGGTCACGTGCTCCTCGAGGGCGTTCCCGGCCTCGCGAAGACGCTGACCGTGAGCACGATCTCGCGCGCGCTGAGCGTGAGCTTCGCCCGCGTGCAGTTCACGCCCGACCTCGTCCCGTCCGACATCGTCGGCACGCGCGTCTACCGGCCGCAGGACGGCGAGTTCGACGTCGAGCTCGGGCCGGTCTTCACCAACCTGCTGCTCGCCGACGAGATCAACCGCGCGCCCGCGAAGGTGCAGTCCGCGCTGCTCGAGGTCATGCAGGAGCGCCAGGTGACGATCGCCGGACGGACACACCGGGTCCCCGACCCCTTCCTCGTCCTCGCCACCCAGAACCCGATCGAGAACGAGGGCACCTACCCGCTGCCCGAAGCGCAGCTCGACCGGTTCCTGCTGAAGATCGTCGTCGGCCATCTCGAGGCGGCCGAGGAGGCCGTCGTCCTCGGCCGCTCGCTCGGGCCCGCGCCCGAGGTGCGGCCGATGCTGTCCCTCGACGACCTGCGCGCCTTCCAGCGGGTGACGCGCGAGGTGTACGTCGACCCGCGGCTGCTCGCGTACGTCGTGGACCTCGTGAACGCGACGCGCGCGCCCGGCGAGCACGGCTTCGACCGGCTCGCGCCGTACATCGCACACGGCGCCTCGCCGCGCGGCGCGCTGGGCCTCGTGCACGCGGCTCGCGCGCTCGCGCTCCTGCGCGGGCGCGGCTATGTCGTGGGGCGCGACCTCGCCCACCTCGCCCACGACGTCCTGCGTCACCGGCTCGTGCTCAGCTACGACGCGCTGGCCGACGGCGTGACGGCCGACGAGGTGCTGAGCGCCGTGCTGGACGAGCTGCCGCCGCCGCAGCTCGAGCTGAGCTACACGGAGGCAACGGCATGAGCGCTGCCGTCCTCGCCAGTTCCGGCCCGCCCAGGTCCGGCCGGCTCGGGCCGGGGCCGATCCCGGCGGGCCTTGTCGACTCGCTCGAGCTCGCGCTGGTGCGCCGCGTCAGCGGCCTGATGCCCGGCGAGCGTCCCGCGTCGCGCCCCGGAGGCGGGACCGAGCTCGAGCAGTTGCGGGCGTACGCGTACGGGGACGACGTGCGGCACCTCGACCCGGCCGCGACCGCGCGCACGGGCGAGCCCCATGTCCGCGTCCACGTCGCAGAGCGCGAGCTCGAGTCGTGGATCGTGCTCGATGCCTCGCCGTCGATGGAGTTCGGCACGGCCGACCGCACGAAGGCGGACGTCGCTGAGGGCGCCGCCGCGGTGCTCGGCCGGCTCGCCGGTCGCCGTGGCAACCGGCTGGGCCTCGCGATCGCGGGCGACGGCGTCCGGCTGCTGCCGCCGCGCCACGGCCGCACCGGCCAGATGCAGCTGCTGCACGCGTTGCGCGCGGAGCCCGTTCCCGACGGACCGCCGGGGGCCACGCTCGCCGACGCCCTCGCCGCCTGCGAGCGCGTGGCCAGCCGCCGCGGGCTCGTCGTCGTGGTGTCGGACTTCCTCGGAGACGCGTCATGGACCGCGCCGCTCGGACGGCTCGCCGCCCGCCACGCGGTGCTCGCGGTCGAGGTGCACGACCCGCGCGAGAGCGAGCTGCCCGCGGTCGGGCACGTCGCATTCGCGTGTCCCGAGACCGGCGCGCAGCTGCTCGTGGACACCTCGAACGAACGCGTGCGCGTCGCGTACGCCGCGGCGGCGGCCGATCAGCGAGACGGCATCGAGCGCGCGATCCGGCGGGCGGGCGCCCATCACCTCCGGCTGTCGACGGCCGGCGCGTGGCTGCGCACGCTCGGCGCCGCCCTGCGCGGGCCGGCCGCGGGCGCCGCCGGAGGCCGGCGATGACGTTCGCGGCGCCGGCGATGCTGGCCGGCCTTCTCCTCCCCGCGGTCGCGCTGGTCGCGTACGTGGTCTTCCAGCGCATGCGTCGCCGCTACGCGGTGCGGTTCACCAACCTCGATCTGCTCGGCTCGGTTGTCCCGAACCGCTCGCAATGGCGTCGGCACGTGCCGCCGGGGCTGGCGATCGCCGCGTTGGTCTTTCTCGTCGTCGGGGTGGCCCAGCCTGAGGCGTGGATCCACGTGCACCGCAAGGGCGCCCAAGTGATGCTCGTGACCGACACCTCGGGCTCGATGCAGGCCCGGGACGTCGCGCCGAACCGGTTCAGCGCGGCGCGAGCGGCGGCCGACGCGTTCCTGGCGCGCCTGCCGAAGAGCGCGCGGGTCGGCGCGGTGGCATTCAATGACAGGGCCACGACGCTCACGCCGCCCACGTATGACCGCTCGGCCGTCCACCGCGCACTCGCCGGCCTGCAGTCGCAGGGCGGCACGGCGACCGGCGACGCCATCGACGCTGCGCTCAGGAGCCTGCGCACGATGAGCCGGCACGGCGGTTCGATCGTTCTCCTGTCGGACGGCGAAGCCAACGCGGGCGCCGACCCGATGGAAGCCGCGCGCCGGGCGGCGGCCGCCGGCGTGCCGATCTCCACGGTCGCCCTCGGAACCAGGGGCGGCGTCGTGGACGTCACCGACGAGCAGGGTCGGAAGACGTCGATCGCGGTGCCGCCGGACCCCGACGCGTTGCGCAAGATCGCCCGTGTCTCCGGCGGGAGCTTCGTCGGAGCCGGCGACGCCGAGCGCCTGCTGGCGTCGTACAAGCGCTTCGGGGCCGAGGTGGGAGTGCGACGCGAACGGCGCGAGCTGACAGCCGCCTTCGCCGGGGGCGCGCTGCTGCTGGTGACGCTCGGCAGCGGCCTGTCGCTTGTCTGGTTCGGGCGCTTTCCCTAGAACGCAACGGAGGCCCCGGCGACGAGCGCCGGGGCCTCTATAGGCCGAACTCGAGTGACTAGCTGATGCTAGGTGGTCGAGTGCGAGGAGTACAGGCCGCTGCCGGAGCCGGTGACGGTGTCGCCGCTGCCCCAGATCTCGCTCGTGAGCGCGTTGTCGTTGCCGGCCTTGTCAGTGACGGTGCCGGCGTCGATGACGACGCCCTCGAGGGCCTTGATGTCGGTCTTGTTGGCCTTGACGTAGACCTTGTGACCGTCGATCGACTCGATCGAGTCGGCCTGGACGAGGCGGTTGTCGCTCGTGGCCAGGTAGATGCCCGACCCGTCGCTGTTCTCGTTGCTGTCGTCGAGCTTCTCGTCGAACGTGAGCGTGATCGTCTGATCGCCCGCGTTGTGCGAGACGCTGGTGAGGTCCGGACCGGTCGTACGGCCGGAGCGGGTCACGTTGGACGACCCGAGGCTGACCTCGCCGATCGTCGGGACGGTGCCGTTCGAGCTGTCGCTCGTGTCGCCGCTGTTGTCGGCGTTCGCCGGAACGACGGCCGCGGTGATGATGTCCTTCGGGTAGTCCTTGATCTCGGACTTGAAGTCCGCGTGGACCACGTCGCCGTCCGTGGTGATGTCCTCGGCCTGGATCTGCGTCCCGTCATTGGTGTACAGGACGAAGTCGCTCGCCGAGAGATCACCGACGTTCTCGTCGAACTTGTAGTCGTACTGCGTGTCGCCGCTGTCGCGGCTGACGCTGGTCAGATCCGGAGCGTCGGTGGTGCCGGACGTGGTGCCCAGCGGGTTGGCCGTGCCGTTCTGGTCCTGCACGGCGCCGTTCTTGGCGAACCAACGCTGGGCGGTGTCGACCTGGTCGTTCGAGTCGAACTGGACCGTGACGGTCTTGTTGTAGGTCGAGACGACGCTCGAGCCCGTGTGGTAGCCGCCCGCCTTCGAGTAGAAGCCGAGGGAGCCGGCGTCGCCGGCGCCCTTGTCGACGTTCTCGTCGAAGATGAACTGCGCCCGGTTGAGGTCCTTCGAGATGCGGACGCGGAGCAGGTCCGGCCCGGCGGTGCGGTGGTTGCTGCTCGTCGTGTGCGTGTTGTCGAGCGCGACCGTGTCCGCGATGTTCTTCTGGCCGTCGCGGTTCTTCACGACGCCGCCCTGGACCACGGCCATCGTGTAGCTCTTCAGATCAGCACCGCTGTCGAAGCCGGCGATGACGCAGTCGTTGTGGTTCTCGTCGAGGCGCACGTCGCTGGCCGTCATGCCGTCGTCGGTCACCGGGCCGAGGACGGCGAAATCGCCGGCCTTCGACTTGTCGAGCGTCTGGATGTCGTCCTTGAAGCAGTACCGCGCGTACTCCTGCTCGTTGTCATTCACGTTCTGACGAATGACGCGAGCGGAGCTCAGGCGGTTGCCGGGGTCCACGTTCGCCGTGTCGCCAACGCCGCTGATGACGGTGCCGCCGGTGGCCGACCCGTTCGGGCCGATGTTGTCCTCGCCAGTACCCGAGTTGGTCGAGTTGGTCGAGCCCGTCGAGTCCTGCGTCGTGCTGGGCTGAGCGGGCTTCGTGCTGTCCGCCCGCGCCGACCCGAGCACGCCCGCGCCGACGGCGATCAGGATCGCCGCGCCGATGAGCGCCATGAGCATCGGCAGCTTTGCTGCAAAACGTCGGAAAGTCATGTGGTTAACCACCTCCGTAGTTGGGGGATGAGACTCAGGCCGAGCCTGGGTGCTCCTGCGCGCTCGCCCGCCCCCCCGAACGGCGGGATCGCACTGCACGAATGGCGGGCAGCCCCTGCGTCGCCGGCGGCGGACGCTTGTCGGCAACGCACCGATGCAGCGGATCCGCGGATTGACGCAGACGCACGGACGGATCACGCGCGCGCGTCACCGTCGCGACCGGGCGTTCGACCCTCGGGACCTCGCCGACCCGGCGGGCCGCCCGGCGCGAACGAGCCCTCCAGCCTTCGAGCATGAGCCGACCGACCCCGACCGACACCCTGGCCACGGCCGTGGCGCGCCTGCTCCGCGCGCTGCGCGCTGCGATGCTGGCGGCCCTCCTGCGGGAGCGCATCATCGCCGGCGCCTACGTCGACGCCGACGGCATGTGCCCACTGCTCGGTGCACACCGCTACGGGGTGCGCCAGAGCGGCGAGGCCTTCGTCGACGCGTGGGACAGGTTCTGCCGGGTTCGCCGTGGCCGTGGGCGCGACGCGACGGACTCCGAGCGCGCGGTTCTGACAGCGCTGTTGGAAGCGAGCCTGTTCTCCGACCGGCGCGCGTTGGAACGCGCTGCCCCGCGGCCGGTCCCGGCTTGCAGGCTCGGGATCGAGGTCGGCGCGTGAGCCCCGTACCCCGGCAGCCGTCCCGCGCGGAGCGCGCCGAACGTGGCGCCGACAACCGAGCCGGACGGGTCGTCTCGCGGCGGCCGCGGCCCGCGCCGCCGCATAGGCCTCGACCCAAAGTCGAGATCGAGCACGGGACTACTCCCGGTGAGGTCGCGGCGCTACGCACGCAGGTGCTGGGTTTCGTGCTGACGCTGCCGGAGGTCGCGCTCGGCGACAGCCGCCTCGACGCCGACGCCGCGGGCATCTTCGTTCGAGTATCCGGCGACGACGGCACGCCCCCCGAGACGCGGGAGTTCGCCACCCTGCGCAACCATCCCCGCTGGCGCCTCAGCGTGCGCGTGCCCATCGGCGCGATGGTCGATCTTCAGCGCCTCGGCTGGGGCCGCCCCCGGCCCTCCGACGAAGCGGGACCGCTCCTGCTCGAATTGGCAGGCGTGCGCAACGAGGCCGACGTCGCAGCGCTCCAGGGCATCCTCGCTGCGGCGCACCGCGCCGCGGCGAACCCTCAAGCGCCCTCTTAGGGTCGAAAGCGGTAGCCGACGCCGCGTACCGTCTCGAGCCACCTCGGCCGGGACGGATCCCGCTCCAGCAGCACGCGGAGCCGGCGGATGTGGACCGTCACCGTCGACACGCCCACGCCACCAGGCGCCCGCCATACCTCGGCGACGAGCTGCTGGCGTGTGAAGACCTCGCCGCGATGGCGGGCCAGAAACGCCAGCAGATCGAACTCCCGCCGGCGCACGGCTACCTCCCGCCCCGCCACTGCGATCGTGCGCCGGGCGAGATCGATCGTCAGGTCGCCGTAGACCAGCGTCGGCTCGGGCTCGTTCGACTGCGCGCCACACCGCTGGTGGATCGCACGGAGGCGCGCGGCCAGCTCCTCCAGGGCCAGCGGCTTGAGCATCTCGTCGTCTGCGCCGGCGGCGAAGCCGCGCAGCCGGTGCCGCTCGCCGACCGCGACGACGATCCCCAGCCTGGAGCCGGGCAGCGCGCGCACGCGCCGTACGACCTCAAGGCCGGGAAGACGATGAAGGTCGGCGTCGACGACGAGCAGCTCCGGCTGGAACGCGCTGATCGCCGCGAGCGCCTGATGCCCGTCGCGCGCCACGGTCGTGGCCATGCCGAACTCGCGCAGCCCGACCGCCAGCAGCTCGGCGACGACGGGCTCGCCGTCGGCGATCAGAACGCGCCGTTCGGCCGTACGGTGCCCGTCGTCGGAGCTCACGCCGCCTGGAGGCGGTTTTGCGCGCCGGGCCGTCCCTGCTGCACAGCCCGCAGCCGCCGCGAGGGGCTTGCCCCGGCGGCGAGCGCCGAGGGCTGAAGCCGGCGGTGCATCCGCCGGAGGGCCTCGCTCTCGAGCTGCTGGACGCGCGACCGCGTGATACCAAGCGCCCGCGCGATCCCCTCCGCCGGAGCGGCCTCGCGGCCGGCGAGGCCGAAGCGACGCTCGATCACCTCGCGCTGCCTCGGCGAAAGCCCGTCGAGGAGCGCGCTGACGGAGGCCGCGTCCGCGTCCGAGCCGTCGAAGAGATCTTCGGCGCCCGCGTCGGGCAGCACGTCCCGAAGCAGATCGCCGTCGTCGCCGAGCGGCTCGTCGAGGGACGCGATCGGCGCCGCGACCTGCAGGAGCTGCTCGACCTCCGGTCGTGTCAGGCCGACCGAGACGGCGAGCTCCTCTCTCGTGGGCGCGCGGCCGTGCTCGGCACGGAGCTCGCCCTCGGCGCGCTTGAGTTGCACCAGGCGCGCGTTGGCCTTCGAGGGCAGGCGGACGAGCCGTGACTTCTCGGCGACCGCGCGGGACACGTGCTCGCGAATCCGGAACACGGCGTACGTGGAGAAGCGGTTGCCGCGCCGGGGGTCGAACTTCTCAACGGCGCGGATCAAACCGATGGTGCCCTCTTGGATCAGATCGGCCAGCGGCAGCCCTGGATGGCGATACCGCTTCGCCACGGAGACAACGAGCAGCAGGTTTGCCTCGATCATGCGCTCCCTCGCGCGCAGGTCGCCACGTTCGATGCGCCGGGCGAGCTCGAGCTCCTCCGCCGCGGTGAGCAGCCTCGTCCGCGCCGCGAGGCGCAGGAACGGGCCGATGCCGTCGGGGTCGGACGACGGGGCGACGGCTTCAGGCCGGGAGGGGGCGGGGTCGGGCGCCAGGCGAACGCGCCGGTTCAAGGGTGATCGTGCATGCGTCATGGCGCAGCACTGCAGCAACGCGGAGGGTGAGCGGTCCATCACACCGCCTGCATGATCCCGGCGGCCGGCGCTGCCCGGCGGCGATACGCAGCGCCCGTCGCCCATCAAGCAGGGACGATCAAAGCCGCATCGCCGACCGTCACCGTTCCTCCGCATGACAAGCGATCGAGCGGACGCGTACCGGCGCGTCCTGACCACCCTGCACGACATTGGGCCGGCGAAGCTCTGGCCGTCCGAGCAGACCTGTATCCGGGAGGCCTCCGACACGCTCCTCTTCTCGGGCGGACTCGACGGCGAGGACGCCCGCACGGCCTTCGCCGCCGTCGCGGAGTTGGTCAACCGTCTCGTCGAGACCGGGCGATGGACCGACTCGCGCGCACGCGAGCTCCTCGACGACGTCTGGGCCTGCGGCCCCGGGGCTTCGGGCCTCGAGGCGATCGCCGCCTGAGACGTTCTCGATCGCTGGCCGGAGCGGCGCGGCTGACGACGAAGCAGCGAGCCGGCAGTAGGCGGATGGGCAGGCCCGCAGCCCCCTGGGGTACGGAACACCGGACACGGCGTGGGAAGTTCGCGGGCCTGCTGCTTTCGGGCCGAAGGGTATGTGCGGAGGCCGGGACTCGTGGCATCGTCGCCGCATGTCGTGGAACCGGTATCAGAGCGCATGAACGACGTTGCCATCCAGCAGCAGCCTGCCGGCAACGCCGCCCTCCGGTCGATCGACGCCGGCGCAGCGGTCCTGCGGCTACCGCCGCTCGGGCCTGGGGCCGAGGTCGTTCCGCTGCGCCCTGGTGCAGCAGACGCACTCGGCGCCGTCCACCCGGCCGGCCGCGGCGACTACGAGCCTTTGATCCAGAGGCAGGCGCTGTTCGGACGGCTCGCCGCCGCGGCCCCTGTGACGGTCGTGTCCGGGCCGGCCGGCAGCGGAAAGACATGGTTGCTTCGCTCGTGGCTGGCTGAGGCCGGCTTCGACGGGCGCGCGGCGTGGATGACGGTCGGGCGCGACGAGCGCGACGGCCAGCGCTTCTGGGGGTCGGCGATCCACGCGCTCGCCCGCCTCGCGGAGAACGACCGCGCGACCGCGATCAGCGAGGCGCGCGGGTCGCGCAGCGAGGCACTGGCAGAGCAGCTGTTGCGAACTGTGGCGGCGATCAATGCGCCGGCCGTCCTCGTCGTCGACGATCTGCAGGAGCTGCACTGCCCCGACGGGCTCGCACTGCTCGAGCGGCTGGTCGCGCACCTGCCCGCGCAGCTGCGAGTGGTGCTGATCACACGCGCGAATCCCGGGCTCGAGCTGCATCGCCTCCGGCTGGCGGGTGCCCTGACCGAGATCCGCGCCGCGGATCTGTGCTTCTCGCTGGAGGAGACGCGGGACCTGCTCACGGCGAGCGGGGTCGCGCTCTCGGACGACGCCGTGGCCGTCCTGCACGAGCGCACGAAGGGCTGGGCGGCCGGGCTACGGCTGGCGACGATGTCGCTCGCCGGTCACCCCGACTCGGAGAGGTTCGTGGCCGAGTTCTGCGGCAGCGAGCGCATGGTCGCGACGTTCCTGCAGGCCGAGGTGCTCGACCGCCAGCCGCCCGAGGTCCGCGACCTTCTCCTGCGCACCTCGGTGCTCGACGCCGTCAACGGACCGCTCGCCGACGAGCTCACGGGCCGCGCGGGATCCCTGCGCATCCTCGAGGACCTCGACGAGGACAACGCGTTCGTAGCCGCGGTCGACGTCGGGCGCTCCTGGTTCCGCTACCACCCCATGTTCGCCGAACTGCTCCGCCGGAAGCTCCGACGGCTCGATCCGGCCCTCGAGGCGCCGCTGCACCGGGCCGCCGCCCGGTGGTTCGAGCGCCACGGGCAGGCGATCGAGGCGGTTCGCCACGCGCAAACGGCCGGCGACTGGGCCTACGCCGCGCGGCTGCTCGCCGACCACCAGCTCGACTTGACGCTCGACGACCGCGTCGCGGAGGTCCGCGACCTGCTGGCCGCCTTCCCGCCGGAGGCGCTGGCCGATGACGCCGAGCTCGCGCTGACGCTCGCCACGGCACTCCTCGCCGACGGCCTCTACGAGGATGCCGCCGCGCAGATCGAAGTCGCCGAACGTCTCGCCGCCACCGTCGGCGCGGATCGCCGGCCGCGGTTCGAGCTCTCGCTGGCCGCGACCGTGCTGCGGGTGGCGTGCGCGCGTGGCGACATGGGCCGCGTGCCGTGCGCAGCGCGCGCCATTGAGGCCGCCCTCGGGACCCAGCTCCCGAGCGACGTCCGGCGCACGCAGGCGCATCGGGCGGCGGCGCTCGTCGATCTGGGCATCGCCGAGCTGTGGTCGCTGCGGTTGGCCGAGGCGCGCTCGCACCTCGAGCACGCGCTCGACCTCGCCCGCCGGGTCGAGCGACCATCGATCGAGATCGCGTGCCTGGCCTACCTCGCGCTCGAGGCGACGCTGAGCGGCCGGCCTGCCTCGGTGGCGCGCCCGCTCGTCGAGCGGGCGGCGTCGCTCATCGAGGGATGCCAGGCTCACACGCACGAGAGTGCAACCGCGGCGTTCGCCGTCGGCACCCTGACGGCCGCCTGGCTCGGGCGCCTGGTCGAAGCGGAGCAGTGGCTCGAGCAGGCGCAGGGAGCGCTCACGCCGGCGACGGCGCCCGCCCTGGCGCTGCTCGTCCGGCATGCCGAGGCGCTGCTGCGCCTCGGCCAACAGCGCTTCGACGACGCCCTCACCGCGATCAGGGACGCGGAGCGCCTGCAGGCGCGGCTCGTCAGCGAGCACCCGCTCACCCTCGACCTGCGTGGGCGGCTCCTCCGCAGCCAGGTGCGGCTGGGTGAGATCGCCACGGTGCGCAGCGCGCTCGACGCGATGGACGAGGACGAACGGGGCCGGGGCGAGATCCGCATCGCCGCGGCCGCGCTCGCGCTGTCCAACGGACGCGCGCAAGAGGCCCGGGACGAGCTTCGGCCGGTCATCGAAGGGACGGGACCGGCGCGGTGCTACGCGTGGGCGGCGGTGATGGAGGCGCGGCTGTACGACGCCGCCGCGGCGCGGGAGCTCGGCGACTCCGGCGCCGCCGAGGCGTCGCTGGAGTGCGCGCTCGCGGTGGCCGAGCCCGAAGGCACGTTGCTGCCGTTCGCGCTCGTCTCCGTCGGCGAGCTGCTCGAGCGCCACGGCGGCCACCGGACCGCTCACGCCACGCTGCTCTCGACGATCCTCGACCTGCTCAGCGGGACCTCGGGCGCTCGCGACGCCGCGCGGCTTCTCGATCCGCTCAGCGACGCCGAACTGCGCGTCGTCCGCTACCTGCCCGGCAACCTCAAGGGGCCGGAGATCGCGGCCGAGCTCTGCATCTCGCCCAACACCGTCCGCACCCACCTGCGGCACATCTACGCCAAGCTCGACACCCACACGCGCAGCGAGGCCGTCGCGCGGGCCCGCCAGCTCGGACTGCTGGCGCCCGCGTAGCCGACGCCGGACGCAACGGCGGTCAGACCAATGACCTCGTATCCCGTCTCCGCCAGCAAGGCCGCCGCTGCGAAGCGCGCCCGTCTGTTGCGCGCCGGCTGGCCGGACCGCCGTGCCGTGCGATGACGTGCGCGGGGAAAGCGTCAGAGCACTCGGCTTCGAGCCGACCGGCCATTCACCCACTCCGGATGACGACCAGTCACACCGCCCGCGTCAAAGCTCTGCGGACGCCGCGCCGCGGCATCCACCACTGACGAAGGAATGAACGCATGGACATCATGAATACCTCGCGCAGCGCCGACACCGGGAGCGCGACGGCCGAGAAGAAGCGCAACGTCGCTCTGTCAGGCTTCGCGGGAGGGCTCAGCGCCTGGCTCGGCGGCGTGGCGTTCTGCGTCGGCTTCGGCGTCGTCGCCCCGACGTGGGTCGCACTCGCCGTGACGGTGCTCAGCGCAACCGCCGCGGCACTCAGCCACATGCTGCTGCGCCGCACCGAGCGCACCGCCGATCGCCCCACCGCCTAGGCCTTCCCGTCCGACGACGACCGGCGGTGGACCCAACGCCCCGTCACGGCCTCGGAGACGCGGACGAATTCGCACGCGCGGCACCGGCCCGCGGCGTAGGATCGGCTCACCCGCTCCGGCGCTCGCCCACCACGGACGAGAGGAACGCCCAAGTGCCGAGGCTCATACCGCGTCGCTCGACAGCTCCCGCTGCGCGGGTCGGCATCCTGGCGCGGATGCGCGTGGGGACGAAGCTCCTCGTCCTCGTCCTGCTCCCGACGTGCGCCCTGGTCGCCTTCGCGTCCGTCGCGGCGATCCGCGACATGCGAGCGGCCGACCGGCTGCGCGAGTTCCACAGCGCGACACGCCTCTCGGTCGGGTCGGCCGACGCGGCCGAGGCCCTCGCGAACGAGCGCACGGCGGTGGCGCTCGGTCGGCTGGGCGTGCGCTCCGCCGACCGGCCGCGGATCACCGCGGCCCGGCGTACCGTCGACGCGGCATTGCGGCGCGCCGCTCCGGCGCCGGGCGAGCACGCACCCGTGGACGTCGCGGGCAGGCTCGGGACGGCGCGTCGCCGGCTCGACGCGCTGCGCGCGCGGGCCGCGACCGGATCGCTCGGTTCAAACGAGATCGTCGAGGACTACGGGGTGATCGCCCGTGGCCTGCTGGGCATCGTGCGCGACCTGGACTCCGGGCGGCCGTCACGGGCGACCGGGTCAGCGGCCGACGCCTACGTTTCGCTGGTGCAGGCGGTCGAGGGGGCCGACATGGAGCGCGCGACGCAGGCGGCCGCGCTGGTCCGCGGGACGCAGGCGGTGCGCGTGCGCGGGGTCGTCGTGGAGGCCAACGCGCTCGACGACTTCCGCCAGAACGCCGCCCGCGGCCTGGTCGCCGAGCTCGACGCGCTCCGGTCCGAGCCGGCCGACGCGACCGTGCAGCACGTCCGCGACGTGATGGTCCGGGATCCGGCACGTGTTCGGAGGCAAGTGTCGCTGAGGCAGTGGCTGGCGGCGTCCGCGACGCGGCTTCGCGCCCTGCGCCGCCTGCAGCGTGAGAGCGCCGCCGAGCTCGACACGACGACCTCCGCGGGTCTCGGTGCCGCGCGGGCCAGCGTCCGTCGCGAAGTCGCGGGCTCCCTTGTCGTGCTGATCCTCGTGGCCGGCCTCGGCCTCGTGCTGCGCCGATCGATCACACGGCCCCTCGAAGAAGTCTCCGACGGAGCGCGGAAGCTGTCGGCCGGGGAGCCGGTCTCGGTGACCTACGCGGGTCGCGACGAGATCGGGGAGGTCGCGGCGTCGTTCCGCGACCTGCAGGTCACGACCGAGCGCCTCGCCGAGGAGATCCGCGCGATGAACGTGGCCGTCGAGGACAATCGGCTCACGCATCGCGCCGAGGTCGCCGCCTTCGACGGCGGGTGGGCCGAGCTCATGGGCGGCATAAACGACACGATGGCCGCCTTCGGCGAGCTGCAGGGGCGGCGCGAGCGGGCCGAGCGCGACGCCGACCGGATCTTCGACCTGTCCCTCGATCTGCTCTGCATCGCCGGGTTCGACGGCTACTACAAACGCGTCAACCCCGCGTTCGAGCGCATGCTCGGCTACCCGACCGAGATCCTGCTATCGCGGCCCACTCGCGAGTTCATCCACCCCGACGACCGCGCGGCCCGCGACGACGGGCACGCGAGGCTGGAGGCCGGAGACGACGTCCTGCGGTTCGAGCTGCGACAGCTGTGCAGCGGTGGCTCGGTCCGCCGGGTCGAGTGGAGTGCGCGCGTCATGCGCCAGGAGCGGCTCATCTACGCCGTCGGGCGCGACGTCACCGACGTCCGGCGCGCCGCCGACGAGCAGACGGCGCTCCGCCGCGTCGCAACCCTCGTTGCCAAGGGCGTCGTGCCGTCTGAGATCTTCGCCGCCGTCACGCGCGAGGTCGGGCGCCTGTGCGACGCCGATGTCGCGCGGATGGAGCGCTTCGAGCCCGACGGCACGGTCATGGCGATCGCGGCCTGGGCGGCGGACGAGCGGGCGCAGCTTGCGACGGACACCCGCATCGCCCTCGATGGCGCGAGCATCGCCGCGCAAGTTCGACAGACCGGGCGCCCCGCGCGGATCGATTCCTTCGTCGGCGCGACGGGGCCTATCGCCCGCGAGGCGCAGGCGCTCGGCATTCGCGCGTCCGTCGGCTGCCCGATCACGGTCGACGGTCGGCTATGGGGCGTCATCGCCGCGTCCACGATGCGCCATCAGCCGTTCCCGGCCGACACCGAGGCCCGGCTCGTCCGCTTCACCGACCTCGTCGCCACCGCGATCGCAAACGCAGAGAGCCGCGCCGAGGTCGCCGCGTCCCGCGCGCGCGTCGTGACGGCCGCCGCCGAGGAGCGCCGGCGGGTCGTTCGCGATCTTCACGACGGGGCGCAGCAGCGACTGGTGCACACGGTCCTCACGCTGGAGCTCGCCTGCCAGGCGCAGGCGGAGGGTGACAGCGAGGCGGCGGCGCTCCTCGCGGAGGCACTCCAGCACGCGCAGGACGCGACGCAGGACGTGCGGGAACTCTCACACGGGATCCTCCCCGCGGCGCTCACCACCGGCGGCCTGCCGGTGGCCGTGGAGACGCTCATCTCCCGGATGCCCGTGCCGGTCGCAACCGACGTGTCGGTCGCCCGCTTGCCACCGGTCGCCGAGGCAACGGCCTACTTCGTCCTCGCGGAGGCGCTGACGAACGTGGTCAAGCACGCCGGTGCGACGCACGCCGACGTCAGCGTGGCACTGGAGGACACCACGCTGCGCATCGCCGTCCGCGACGACGGCGACGGCGGCGCCCGGCCGGATGGAAGCGGCCTCACCGGCCTGCGAGACCGGCTGGAGGCCCTCGACGGCCGGCTCCGAATCGACAGTCCGCCGGGGCGCGGCACCCTCCTGGTGGCCGAGATCCCGCTGTCTGATCAGCCGCCCGCACACGACGAGCCAAGGCCCCGATCCGCAACCCCCGCCGAGACGTGACCGTCAGCTGGAGTCCGGGCTCGAGCCTGCCGGTCGGCTCGCGTTGAGCGGAACCTTGGCGAGGAGGCGCGTGCCGAGCCCGGGGCGGCTCTCAAGTGTGAGCGTGCCGCCGGCGGCCTCCAGCCGGTCTTTGAGTCCGACCAGCCCGGAGCCGTGGGCCAGGTCTGCACCGCCGACGCCGTCGTCGCTGATCGAGAGTCGCAGGTCACCGTCGGCCGTGTCGACCGCGACGTGAACGGACGAGGCCTTTGAGTGCTTGGCCGCGTTGGTGAGCGCCTCGGAGAGCACGAAGTACGCCGTCACCTCGACGAGCTCAGGGAGTCGACCATCCGCGCTCATCTCGAGGCTCAACGGGATGGGTGACTCCCGGGCGAGCGCGTCGAACGCCTGACGGAGACCACCGGAGACGAGGACGCTCGGATGGACGCCGCGCGACAGTTCGCGCAGTTCCTCGTTCGTGCGCTCGGCGTATCCGAGCGCTTCGGCCACGAGATCGGGGCCCTCCCCTCCCACTCCGTCGAGTGCGCGGCGGGCGAGATCGAGCGTGAGAATCGTGTATCCGAGCCCACGTTGAGCTCCGTCGTGCAGGTCGCGCCCGATGCGGCGCCGCGCCTCGTCGCCGGCCATGACGACGCGCGCGCGCGAGGCCGTGAGCTGCGCGCGGCTCTCGATGTTGGCGATCGCGGTGGCGACGAGCTCGGTGAACCTCGTCAGGCGCTCCTTCGCGTCGGGTGGCAGCTCGGCCTCCGGCGAGCTCGCCACGATCGCGCCCCACACTCGGTCCTCGACCACGATCGGCGCGCTCAGCGAGCCCATCGTCGCGCCGCACTGCGTGCCCGACTCCGCCGGAGCAGAGCCGACCGCGGTGGCGGCGCCGTCGGCCTCGTAGCGAACCACCTGCGCCGCGCGCGCGCCGAGCAGGTGGGCGACCGCTCTGGCGACGGAGCTGAAGAGCACGTCGGCCGGCGCCAGCTCGGCGACGAGCGTGGCCACACGCCGCAGCGCGGCCTGCTCCTCGCGGTTGCGACGGCTCTCGGTGACGTCGCGCGCGGCGGCGTAGATGAGCCCCTCCTCGCGCACGAGCAGCGAGCTCCACTGAAGCCACCGCACTGAGCCGTCGCGATGCAGGTATCGGTTCTCGAACTGCGAGACAGCGTCTCCGCGGCTGAGGTCCGACAGCACGCCGCGCGTGCGTTCGCGGTCGTCCGGATGCACGAAGTCCATGAACGGGCGCGCCAGCAGCTCCTCCGCTGCGTAGCCGAGGGTTCGCTCGAACGCCGGGTTCACGCGCTTGAAGTAACCGTCGGTGTCTCTGATGCAGAGCAGGTCGAGCGACACGTTGAAGAACCGGGCGGCCTCGCTCTCGGCTCGGAGCCGTCGATGATGCACGTCCGAGAAGGTGGCGATCGTGTCGTTCGTGCCGCTCAGCAGCTGGGCCCAGGCGCCTTCGAACGCAGTGACGTCGGCGCGATGGTCAAGCCGGTTGTCGCCGATCGCGACGTTCATCTCGCTGATCTCCCGCGCCACGCGATCGGCCGTGACCCGAAGGTGCCGGAAGGCGTCGGCGACGTCGCCGATCTCGTCACGGCCCGCGTAGGTCACGCCGAAATCGAGGTCCCCACGGGAGAGCTTGTGGGCTCCCTCGGACACTTCCTGGAGTGGGCGGGTTATCGACCGCCACAGGGCAACGGCGAGCACGATGACCGCGAGGAGGATCGCGAGCGAGATCGCCAGTTCCCTGTTGACCCGCGTCAGTGCGGCGTCGAGATCGCGGGACGCAGCCGCGGCGAGGTCGCCCCTCGCCCCGCGCTCGAGGCCAAGCAGGGCGGCGATGCGACCGCCCGAGACGTCGAGCCATCCCTCCGCGGACATCGCCTCGACGGTCCGGCGAGGATCGCGGGCCAAGCGCTCGCGGATCGCGCGGACGGCCCGCCCTGACGGCGCGAACAGCAGGGCCTCGAGCTCGGCGGTGAGCCGGCCGGTCGCATCCTGGTGGAAGACGTCGAGCTCCGCGCTCTCGAGCGTCGCCCACGGGAGGGGAGTGGGCGGCGTCCCGCCGTGGCGAGCGCCGATCTGCGCGGTGACCGCGGCACGCTCCCGCGCGGCCGCGTCGATCGCGCGCAAGAGCGCCACGTACGCGTCGGCGGCGCGACCGGAGGCGCGGGCGGGCCGGCCGGTGTCGAGGTCGGAGGCGATCCCGATGGCGCCCCGGGCGATGACGCCGTAGCCGTCCGAGATCGCGTCCGCGGTGATCAATCCGCTGTTCACCTGGAGCCGCAGTGCCCGGACCTGGCGACCGATTGCATCGAGCCGGCCCGCGACATCCACCGGCCCGTCGTGCCCGGCCGACCGTTCGCCGGCCGTGCGCAGCGTCTGGTCGACGCTGCGGCGCGCCGACGCGAGTTCCGCGGGCGCGGCCGGGTCTGTGCGCAGCCGGTAGACCACAGTCCGGACGCCCTCGAGCTCCACCGCCCGGGCGACGGCCGCGACCGGAAACGACAGCTGCGTCGCGGCGCGAAAGTCGCGCAGCCGGGCAGCGTCGCGCCAGTTCTCGCGGGTCGCCAACGCGGTCACCGCAAGCAGCCCGCAGACCGGCAGCAGGACCAGCAGCAGGAGCTTCGTCCCCACTCGCAGGCGCGCCAGCACGGGAACGCGGGCGTCGGTGGGCGTTGCGCGCCCCGGCATGCTCAGGGTGCTTCGGTCGAGCGGTACTCGCCGTGCTGCGCCATATCGCGGTCGACGCGCCTGGCCGCAGCGTCGAGCGCGGGCTTCACGGGCTCGCCCTGGCGCAGGATCCGGTTGGCCGCCTGTCGGAACGCGGCGGTGATCGCGGGGTACGCCGCGGTCTGGGGGCGGGGCCGCGCGACACCCGACTCGAGCTGCTCCAGGTAGAGGTGCTCAGGGCCGCCGGCCGCAAACTGCGGCGATCGGCGAAGCGCGCCACGCGTGCCCGGGATCGCGCCATTGGCGCGGGTCATCCTGACGACCTGGTCCGAGCTGAGCAGGTACGAGAGAAACTGCCAGGCGGCGTCGCCATCGGTCGCGTTCGCCGTGATGCCCCACTGCCACGAGCCCATGCCCGTGGCCGTTCCCGTGCCGAAGTCCGGGAGCGGCACGATCGTCATGTCGCCGCCGGACGCGCGACGGTACGGCTCGTAGAGCCAGTGCCCGGCCCAGGAGATCGCCGCGCGACCGCGTTCGAACGCCTTGCCGTCCCGGTCGGGGTCGACGTATCCCTCCTTGACCCAGCGCTGGAGCGTCCCCATCGCCCTGACCGCCGGCGGGCCGTTCAGCTCTCCGTCGACCGTGCGGTAGTCGCGGCGGTCGACGAGGTCGCCACCGGCGGACCAGATGGCCGGGGCGAACCCGTACATGGACCATTCCGAGACGGGTCCGACCAGATAGCTGAGCTTCAGGTCCAGCGGCCGGCGGTAGCCGGCCGCCCGAAGGCGCCGCAGCACGTCGTCGAATTCGTCCACCGTCCAGGCGTCGCCGGGTGTGCGCGGGATCCGGATTCCCGCCCGCTCGAGGATCGACGTGCGCACGTACAGCCCGAGCCCGGAGTCGAAGGTGCCGGCACCCCATCTGCGTCCGGCATACGTGCCCTGCTTGGCGAGCGACGGGAGCAGGTCCGCCCGCTGCTGACGGGTCAGGCACGAGTCGATCGGCTTCAGGCGGCCCGACCATGCGTAGTTGTAGAGATTCGGTCCGTCGAAATCGAGGACGTCGGGCAGGTTCCCGCTGGCGGCGGCCGAGCGCACGTAGTCGTTGTAGTTGCCCTGCGGGAGCGTGATCAGCGTGGCCTGCACGCGGCGGTGCGAGGCGTTGAATGCCCTCACCTGACGGCGCAGGACGACGCGCTCGGCGTCCGCGCCGCCGCCCACGTGGAACCAGACCGTGAGGTGCGTGGTTCCGTCAACCTTGCCGTCACACGTGGTGTCGTGACGCTCGCTCCGCTTTGTCGCACCGCCGCCGCAGGCGGCGAGCAGCGCGGCGGCGAGGACGATCGACACGACGACGATCCAGGCGGCGCGCACGCTCACCGTCTCCTCACGCACAGCACCGTCCCCGGTGCCGGAGTGGAAGACGGATCGGATGGAAATGCGCCGGCATCGAAGGCGGACGAAGACGCGCCGGACCGTGCGAAGAGCGTTGATGCGACAGTAACCGATCGGGGCCTCGCCATCCCGGGCTGGACCGAGGCCCTTGAGGGGCGAGGCCGCGGTCCGGCCGAACGCGGAGAAGCAGGTGCGCTCAGTGTCCCAACGGCAGCGTCACGGCGATGCGCGTCCCGCTGCCCGGTGGGCTCCTGACCTCCAGATCGCCGCCCAGCGTCACGACGCGGTCGCGCAGGCCCAGCAGCCCGCTTCCGTCAGGGCGCGCGCCTCCGACACCGTCGTCGCAAACGTCGATCCGCAGGCTGCCGTTCTCGACCCGGGCCGCAACATTCGCGCGGTGCGCCCGAGTGCTTGGCCATGTTGGTCAGCGCCTCGGCGACCACGAAGTATGCGCTGGCCTCGATCTCCGAAGGGAAGCGGTCCTCGGGCACGGACACGTCCACGGGAACGCCGAGTCCCTGGACGATCGAGTCGACCCCGGCTGCCAGACCGCCCTGGGTCAGGACGGGGGGCAGCAGGCCGTGTGCCAGCTGACGCAACTCCTCGTTGGCCTCTCTCGCGTGCTCGAGCGCCTCGGCGACGAGCGCCCTGGCGCTCTCCGCGTCGTCATCGAACGCCTGGAGTGCGATCTCGAGAGTGAGGATGCCGTGGACGAAGCGCCGCTGCGCGCCATCATGGAGATCGCGCACGACGCGACGTCGAGCCTCGTCGCCAGCCCTGAGCAGACGCTCGCGGGAGGCGAGCAGTTCGGCGCGCGCCTCGGCGTCCGAGATGGCCGTGGCGACGAGCTCGGTGAAGTCGCCGATCCGCGATTCCGCGTCGGCGGGGAAGGGCGTATCGCTCGTCGTGGACGCGGCGATGACGCCCCACAGCCGGCCGTCGACGGTGATCGGGCAGCCGACGGACGCGCGAATGCCGAGGGCCTGCGCCTCGCGCGCGATCGGCCCCGTCGCGCCGACGAACGAATCGACGCGCGCCGGCCGCCCGGTCTGTCGGACCTGCGCGGCGATGCTTGCGCCCTCGACGGCGAAGGGGGTGCCGGTCGCAACCCGCGCCCGGTCGTCGCGGGCCCAGGCAGCGATCGCCATAACGTCACCGTCGGACTCGAAGCGCTCCATCCGCGCGAGATCGGCCTCGCACAGCCGCCCGACCTCGCGCGCGACGGCCTCGAAGGCCTCCCCGGTGGGTCGCCGTTGGGCCACGAGGGTCGCGACCCGCCGCAGCGCCGCCTGCTCGTCGGCGAGCATTCGTTGCGAGGCCCGCGCCTCCTCGGCCTCGCGGGCGCGCGCCCGCGACTCCCGGGCGCGCGCCTGGGCACGCCGCGCGACCGCGCTCACGACGTACGCCGAGGCAAGTGCGATCAGCAACCCGACGGCCGCCTCGGGGCGCGCGATGTCGAACGAGTGGACGGGCGACAGGAAGAAGTACTCGAAGGTGAGATACGAGGCGAGCGCGGCGACGCCGGCCTGCCAGAAGCCCCAGCCGATCGCGATCGGAAGAATCGCGAACAGATAGAGGCCGGCCATCGCCGACGGGTCCGCCAACGGCTTCAGGGCGGCGACCGCGAGCGACACGGCGGCGATCGCCACGACGGCGGCCGCGACGCCCAGTGCTGCGCGCCGGGCGGCCGGTCGCACGGAACGGCCGTCCGCGCTCAGGCTGATGGAACGCACGCGGCGAGTCTCCTCCCCGGGCAGTACGTCGATCAAGGCTCTTTCGGGCCTCCCCGTCAGCGCCGCCGTCGCTGAATCACACCGAACGGACCACGGCAGATCACACCGTCCGGGCCCACACTCGGGACGCAAAGACCGGCAGCGCGTGGCGGGCCGGTCGACTCACTACCTCAGGAGACTCCGACCCATGAGTGCCCCACCTTTCCCGGAGAATCTAACCGGTGCTGACCTGAAGGACAACCTCCACGACATCCAGGACAACGTCGTGGCCCCGATCCTGATGAGGTATGGGCGCCACATCTTCGTGAAATTCCACGATGGCGCCAATGCGCGCGCATGGCTGCGCGCTCTGTACCAGCGCGTCAATCTGCGCTCATCAGAGCACGAGGCCAGAAAATTCACGGTCAACATCGCTTTCACCTACGAAGGGCTGAAGGCGCTCGGGCTGTCTCAGCGTTCGCTGGACAGCTTCCCCGAGGCGTTCCGGGTCGGGATGCGAGGCCGCGCACCCGCGGTCGGTGATGTCGGGCCGCACGCGCCAGAACACTGGGAGGGCGGCCTCGGCGGTCCTGACATCCACGCGATGGCCTGGATTCGCACCGACTCGGACGAGGGCCGCGAGGAGGCGATGGAGATCCTTCGCGCCGAGATGGAGGCGCTCGGCGGCATCGAGATCCGGTTCGTCCAGGACACAAAGGCGCTCGCGCACGAGAACGGGATCGGGTCCGAGGGCCAGCACTTCGGCTATGCCGATCCGATCTCGCAGCCGGCGATCGAGGGGGGGCCTGCCCCACACCATCCCGGCGACGGCGTGCTGGAGGCGGATGGCACGTGGCGTCCGGTGAAGCCCGGCGAATTCCTGCTCGGCTACGAGGACGAAGTCGGCATCGAAGGTACGCAAGCGCCCGAGCCGCAGGAGCTGAGACTGAACGGAACCTATCTGGTCTTCCGCAAGCTCTATCAAGACGTGGCCGCGTTTCGGCGCTTCCTGGTGTCGGCCGCGACGTCCCTCTACGGCTCCGACGACGAGGACCACCAGGAACTGGTGGCGGCCAAGCTGCTCGGTCGCTGGCGCAGCGGCTGTCCGCTCGATCTCTCGCCCGATTCCGACGATCCCGAGATCGCGGCGGACCCCGAGCGTCGCAACGACTTCACCTATGAGGGCGACGACGAGGGCCTCCGCTGTCCGCTCGGCGCGCACCTGCGTCGCAGCAATCCGCGCGCGACCCCGCTGACACGCGCGACCGCGGTGAGGCGGCACCGGCTGCTCCGGCGCGGCGTCGAGTATGGCCCGCTGCTCGCGGACGCGGCGCTCGAGGACGACGGCGTCGACCGCGGCCTGATCAACATGTTCATCAACGCCGATATCGAACGGCAGTTCGAGTTCGTGCAGAACGAATGGATGAAGGGCGGCGAGTTCATCGGCCTCGATCCGGAGGAGCAGGACCCGATCAATGGTGTCGGCGGCGAAGGCTCGCTGCTGTCCGTCCCCGGGGCCAAGCGACCGTTCGTGTTCGATCTTCCCACCTTCGTCACCGTCAAGGGCGGGGAGTACCTGTTCGTCCCGGGGCTGAACGCGCTCGACGGCTTGATCGAGCAGAGGTTCTAAGCAGGAATCGAATCACACCGAACGGACGATCTGGATTCACACCGTTCGGACGTAGAACTCGCTTCGCAAGGACCCGCCGCCATGCGGCGCGCCGGTCGACTCACCACCAAAAAGGAATACCAATGTCGCAAATCGACGTGGCGGGACCCAGCTCGAGCGGCGGTGCCTGGGGCATGCGCTACCCGGGCCTTACCATGCAGACGGCCGGGCGCAACACCGTCAAGGAGTTCACCGGCATGTGGCCGCTGAAGCCCGACGCCGACCTGGAGGCGCTGCAGGCAGCGTTGGTGCCGGGCGGAACCTGGACGCCGCCTGACACGAATTTCGCGGAGTCGACCACGGCGCTGGGGCTGATCCGCACGGCGCGCTGGTTCGTCGCCAGGACCCAGGACTTCGACGGTTACACCTTGTTCTTCGTCACCCAGTTCGACGGCAGCCTGCCGAAGTACTTCGACGACTTCGTCCTGAACGGCAAGGAGAACCTGCTGGCGGCGTGGGGCCAGTGCCTCGGGTGCCCGGACGGCCCCGACGCGACGGCGGCCGACGTCGTGGAGTTCATCGCGCGCGGTCAGATCAAGACGCTCGCCTGCTACGACTTCGTCCCGGAGCTGAGCAACAGCCAGATCTTCAAGGCGCAGGACTGGTACCTGAAGGCCCAGAAGTTCCAGCGTGCGCTCGCCACGGGCGACGGCGACCTCGAGGCCAAGGTCGACGCCTACCTCAAGGAGCTGGCCGAGCCCTCCCCTTCCGTGCCCAGCGTCGCGGTCATCGATACCGATGTGGCGCAGCAGTGGCAGTACGAGGACGTCGCCGAGTACCTGTCGCGCTGACAGTCGCGGCCGTTTCCGGCACATTCGACGCACACGGACCGGCCGCCTCTGGCGGCCGGTCGACCTCTTGACCCAAAAAGGAAGCGAATGTCTGATCACTTCTCGGGCCCCCGGGCGCTCGCCGGCCCGGCGGCCGACATCACCGACCTGTGGGCGTTCCCCAGCCCGCAGCGGCCGGATCACCTCGTGCTGGCGATGGGCGTGCAGCCCGCCGCCATGCCCGGCGCACGCTTCTCAGAAGCCATCACCTGCCGCTTCCGGCTGCGGCCGCTCACCATCTCGGGCGCATCCTTCCCCTTCGCGCCGGAGGCGGAGGAGCTCGTGGTCGACTGCGGGTTCGCCGCTCCCGGGCCCGCGGGCTCGAACGGCACCCTGGTGCAGGACGCGTGGTGCAAGGTCCCGTCCGGTGAGACCGTCCGGTTCGTCGTCGGCGATGCGCAGGGCGCGACCGGCGCCGGCGTGCGCGCCTACGCCGGCCTGCGGGCCGACCCGTTCTTCCTCGACGTGCCGGCGTGGGGCGAGTCGGTGCAGGCGGGACAGCTCAAGTTCAACGCGCGCGGGACGAACGCCCTTACGGGCCTCAACCTCCTCGCGCTCGTCGTCGAGGTCGACACGCGACCGTGGGCCCGGGCCGGCCGCGGGCCGCTGTTCGGCGTCGTCGCCGAGACGATCGCCGCCGGCCCGCTCCCCATCCGCATCGAGCGCTTCGGCCGCCCGGAGATCAAGAACTTCATCCTGGCGCAGAAGAGCTACGACAAGGTCAACTCGGAGATCGAGCTGCGCGACCTCTACAACCTCGAGGACGCGTTCCACATGAGCGGCGACTACCGCCCCGCCTACGCGGCGCGGATCGACGCCAACCTCGCGGCCTACGACCGGCTGGACGGCAAGACGGATTGGGAGCTCGGCCCCGACGGGCGCCATCCCCTCACCGATCTGCTGCTCGACGACTACATGGTGGTCGACGTCGGCAAGCCGTTCGCCACCGACAGCTACTTCGAGCTCGAGAACGCCGTCCTGGCCGGCCGCGCGCACCAGACGTGCGGGGGCCGGTGGCTCGACGACGACGCGATGGACACCATGTTCACCTTCATGATCAGCGGCGTCGACGGCGCGCGGATCAGCGACGGCGTGGACGCGCCGTGGTCGCCGGCCTCGACCACGTTCCCCTACTTCGCGTCGCCGAACCCGAATCCGCCGGCGAACGTGGCGGCGCCGGTCGCGCCGGAGGAGGTCGCCTGATGAGCCTCGGACCGACCGTGGCCGACGTCGCAATCGTCGGCTACGGCCCGGTCGGGCAGGCGCTGAGCGCGCTGCTCGCGAGCCAGGGCCATCGCGTGTGCGTGGTCGAGCGCCATGGTGGGCTGTACCCGCTGCCGCGCGCGTTCCGGTTCGACGGCGAGGCCATGCGGATGTTCCAGCGCCTCGGCATCGTCGATGAGCTCCGCGCCGGGCTCGGCGAGATGGACCGCTTCGCATGGATCGGGGCTGACGGCGCGCCGACGCTCGAGATCGACACGTCGTCCCCGCACGCCTCGGGCTGGCGCCGCGACTACCTCTTCTACCAGCCGGCGCTCGAGGGCGCGCTCGATCGCGCGGCACGCTCGCACCCGACGCTCGACCTGCGCCGCGGATGGGCGTGCGAGCACGTTGCGCAGCATGATGATCACGTTGCGCTGACGATCCGACGCGGATCCGAGCCAACGCCGGGCCACTGGGTGGCGGGCGACGAGACCGCGACGGTGCTCGCCCGCTACGTCGTCGGGGCCGACGGCGCGCATTCGATCG
>Ga0105243_10000354_pt1 | contig 48985 bp, 46 predicted proteins | sample KBSM34metaG_FD_81525 | JGI IMG/M metagenome (GOLD analysis project Ga0105243, IMG submission 81525) | Miscanthus rhizosphere microbial communities from Kellogg Biological Station, Michigan, USA - KBS M3-4 metaG | ecosystem: Host-associated > Plants > Roots > Rhizosphere > Soil | place... | reverse complement strand
GCACCCGGGGCTCCGGGGCAGCGATCCGGTACTCCGGGCGCACGCGGCCCGGGATCGATGGCGGGTACTCGGCAGCGCGACCACCGGTCTGGCCGGAGCCCTCCCGCTGCTCGCCGCCACCAGCACAGGACAGCGAGGTCTTCGATGACAGAACAGGTTTCGGCCGAATCCAGGCTCTACGAGCTCACCCCCACCACGCAGGGCCCGCTCTATCCGCCAAGCGAGGCGGTCGACCGCGACGGCAATTTCGTCGTGGTCGGGTGGATCACCCGGGACGCAGGCGACGGCTCCGTCAGGCGGGAGTGGGGGAGCGCGATCGTCGATGCGGGGACCCCGGTTCCCGAGTTCGGGGGCGTGGAGCCGTACACGATCGTGCGCGAACTCGGGACGGTGCTGTCGGCGGAGGACGGGGCGACGGTGCTGCACACCCTGCCGCTCCCGTTGCCCGCCAACAACTATCCGATCGTGTTCGCGCCCGACCAGGTACCCGAGGCCGCGCAGGTCCGGCGGCCCAGTTACGCGTTCCACGAGACGCCGATCCCGGACCTCCGGTACGAGGACGGTAGGCGTCTGACCCGACCGGTCACCCTCGAGGACTGGCTGCAGGCGCGGGGCACCGTGCGGGTGGGGGTCAGCGCGGACGGCAGGGACGGCGAGTTCTCCTTCGAGTTCTCGGGTCTGATCCCGGAGTCGCTGTACACCGTGATGTCGCTGCGCCAGCGGGACCTGGACCCGGCCGCGCCGACGCGACCCGGGCCGCTGGGGGTGCCGAACGTGTTCGTCACCGACCGGGACGGTCGCGCGACCTACCGGGCCTCGCTGCCCAACGCGTTTCCGGCCCCGGACAGCCCGGGGGCCAATCGCATCGTCAGCGTCGTGGTCCTCTGGCAGAGCTATCAGCAGAACTATGGCGGTGCCATCGGTCAGTTCGGTCTCGGCGGCGACATCAACGCGCAGCTGAAGATCCCGGTTCCCGGCTTCGAGGAGTTCACCACAAGGGCCTGAGCCGGGGGGCATGCATCTGCGAAGGACAGGCCGGCGAGACCACCGTGGAAGGTGTGGTGTCGCCGGCCTGCGGTCTCTGGACTCGAGGAGGAGGTCCGCTCGCGGGCTGCAGCGCCGGCTCGTCAGTGGTGGAACAAGCGCGTTCCGGTGTGGATCAGGGTCAGTCCCAGCTCTCGGCATGCATCCACGACTTCGTCGGCTCGGGTGGAGCCGCCGGGTTCGACGATGTAGCGCACTCCGAGTCGGCTTGCGTGGTCGATGTTGTCGCGAAACGGGATGTATCCGTCGGAGACGAGGGTGGCATCGGTGAGTCGAGCGAGCCATTCCAGACGGTCGGCGTTCTCCACCTCTGCGACCTGGGCTGTAGAGGTCACCTGAGCGGTGAGCGCCGTCCGCTGGGAGTCCGTCACAGCGTTCTCGGCAAGGCGAACCTGCCAGTTCAGCCGGTCCTGCCGGGACGTCCCCTCGGCGAATTCGAGTGACTGAATGGCAGGCAGGCGGCGCAGCCACCAGATGCCGGCCTTCGCGCCGGCGAGCCGAGTGCAGTCCACTCGGGACTGCTGACCGGCACCGACGCCTATCGTCATTCCGTCCTTCACGTAGGCCACGGAGTTCGACTGCGTGTAGCGCACTGTGACCATGCCCAACAGTGCGTCGCGGATGGTGTCCGGGCGCGGCGCAGAACCATGCACCACCCGCAGTAGGTCCGCCGTGATCGGCAGCCGATCGCGTTCTTGCTCGAGCACCATTCCGAACACCTCGCGCTGTTCCCATGGCGGCGGCTCGTAGGACGCATCTGCCTCGAGGGCGAGGAATGTGCCGCGCTTTTTCCGCGCCAGAATCTCCACCGTGCCCGGCTCGAACCCCGGCGCGATGATTCCGTCGGAGACGACACCCGCAAGTAGGTCCGCCAACTCACGGTCCACCGGCTCCGAGACTGCGATCAGATCCCCGAACGATGATTTCGGGTCGATGTCCCGCGCACGTACATAGGCAGCGGTAGCGTCGCCGACCGCACCGTCGCCGAGATCCCAAGCGCGGCGCATGGTCTCGTCCAGATCGCCCGCCAGGGCAGCGCCGGCTGGGGAGACATGTTTGAACGAAGCTGCTGCTGCGTCGCCAGTGACCGCCGCAGCCTCTCGAACCAACTGCCAACCGTTCAGCGCATCGAGGTAGTTGATCAACGATGGGGATCCGTGAATGACTCGAACCGGTGGCGCCGGTGAGGTGACGCGGGCGCGCTGATGCGGGTTCATTCCGTACCGCAGTTCCATGTGGGTGCTCCTCAGTAGTCAACTGAGGAGCACCCAGGCGTACGACGCTCCGAATTCGCTTCCTTGTGGTGTCCCACCAAACGCCAGTCGCGATACGCGCGACGTTAGCACTCTTGCCGCTTCCGGCTCAGTCGATCCTCGCCGCCACGTAAGCGAGGGCGGCGCCCGCGAGGGCCACCGCGGCCATCGCGCCCGCGACGGCCCAGTAGCCGACCCCGGCGAGCAGATTGGCCACCTGCGGTCCGGCGCTCGCGCCGACGAACAGCGTGAAGGTGTACAGCGAGGTGGCCGCTCCGCGCGCTGCGCCAGCCCGCTCCGCGATGGCCTGCACCAGTGCCGGCGCCGCAACCGCGATCGCCGCCACGAAGATCAGCAGGCACAGCGCGACCCACGCGTTCCCGAACGGCGCCGCCGTGGCCGCGGCGGTGATCGCCGCCGCGAGCAGCGCCGACACCACCCGGGTCGTCGGAGCCACCCGAGCCAGCCGGCCCGCCAGCAGCGGGACCGCGATCATCGCGGGCAGGGCGCTGGCCCGGAGCGCCAGCATGCCACCGCCGTCGATACCGTCCGGGGGGCTGAGCTGGATCCCGGTGTACAGGCCGACGAACACACCGAGAACGCTGACGCCGCTGACGAACAGCAAGGCCAGCACCGGGTTTCGCAGCAGGGCGACGAAGGGACCGAACGAGGCGCGCAGGCCGCGCGGCTCGTTAGCGGGCGGGCCGGGGACCGGTGCCCGCGGCGCGAGCACGAGCCACGCCGCCACGCCGAACAGCACGAATCCCAGGCTGCTCAACAGGAATATCGCGCTCGGGCCCCAGGCGGCCGCGACCGCCTGCGAGGCCACCTGCGCGAGCACGCCCGCCGCGAGGAAGGAGCTTGTCAGGCAGGTGAGCGCGAGCACCCGACGCCGCGGGTCGATGTGCTCGGCGAGATAGGCGAACGCGGCGGGGGCGAACAGCGACGCGGTCGCGCCCTGCGCGATCCGGGCCGCGAGGCCGAGCTCGAGACTCGGGGCGAGTGCCACGAGCAGGGTCGTCACCGAGGTCGCCAGCAGCCCGCCGACGATCACCGGGCGCCTGCCCCAACGATCGGAGAGCGGACCCGTGACGAGAAACCCCAGCGCGTACGCGAGCCCGAAGCAGGTCGTCGTCCACGTCACGGCCGAGCGCGTCGCCCCCCACTCCCGCGACAGGTCGTCGAGGAGTGGGAGGACGACGTACAGCTGCCCGACGACGAGGGTGCCCGCGAGACAGATCAGGCCGATCGTTCGTCCCGTGGGTGCCCAGCGCGGCTCCGCCGCCGCAACGGCGGGCACCGCCGCGAGATCAGAAGCCGGCTGCGAGCTCACGTGCCCGCTCCTGGGCGACGGCCAGGCCCACCGAGGGGTCGGGCGTCAGGACCGTCGGGGCGTACCGGATCTCGGCGACCGAGTCGATGCCGACGAAACGCAGCCAGTCCTCGACGAACGGGGTCGCGAAATCGGCTCCGAACTCCAGGGGGACGCCGGGGCTGTGGACACCGCTGGTGTAGACGGTGACGGCGCGCTTGCCCGCGAGCAGCCCTGAATACCCCTTCGCGGGGTCGAACTCGAACGCCCACCCCGGCTGGGTGACGAGGTCGATCCACTGCTTGAGGATGTACGGGATCCCGGAGTTCCAGATCGGGATGCTCAGGACATAGAGGTCGGCCGCCGCGAAGCGGTCGAAGACCTCTCGGGCCTGGTCCCAGGCCCGACCCTGTTCGAGCGTCTGCTCCTGGCCTGTGAAGACGGCGAGTTTCGCGCCCGCGGCGGCGGTGCCGAAATCGGGCAGCCGCTCCTCGAACAGGTCGAGCGTGTCGACGGTGAGCGACGGGTCCTGGACGGCCAGGGCGTCCAGGAACGTCGTGGCGATGCTGCGCGAGTCGCTCGATTTGCCGCGCGCGGAGGCGTTGATGTGCAGGGCGTTGGTCATCGAAGGGTCCTTCCATTGTGGGCAGGACATACTTCTACCAACCAGTTGGTTGGAGCACAAGGGTTCCGCGATCCCGGAAATGTTGCGGATAGGATTCGCGCATGAATGAGCATGCCGAGGGATCATCGACGCGACGAAAACTCCTGGACGCGGCGCGTTCTGAGTTCGCGGAGACCGGCATCGCCGGCGGTCGGGTCAACCGGATCGCCGAGCGCGCGGGGGTCAACAAGGAACGCATTTACGGGTACTTCGGCAGCAAGGAGAAGCTGTTCGACGCGGTGATCATGGAGGCGCTCACCGAGCTCGGGCAGGCGCATCCGCTCACTCCGGAGACCGACCTCGACGACTACATCGGGGCGGTCTTCGACTTCCATCGCGCGCGCCCGGACCTCCTGCGGCTGTTGATGTGGGAGTCGCTGCACTACCGGAAGGAGGACCTGCCGAGCGACGAGGCGCGCGGCCAGGTGTACCTGGACAAGGTGCAGAGCCTCGCACAGCTGCTCGGCCGCGAGGCCGACGCGCGCACGGCGATCTCCCTCTTCACGCTGATCGGGATCGCCGCCTGGCCGTCCACCGTGCCTCAGCTGCTCACGATGGTGACGGGCGGGACCGAGCCCGCGGTGGACGAGGCCACGCTCCGGGCGTCGATCATCGAGCTCGGTAAGCGTGCCATCGGCACCTAGCGCAGGCTCTGGCCGCCGTCGACGCCGAGTGTGACGCCCGTGATGTACGTGTTCGCCATCAGGAAGAGCGCGGCGTGCGCGGCCTCGTCGGCCGTGCCGACCCGCCCGAGGGGAATGGAACGTCCCGCGGCCGACACCGATTCGTCGTCGACCGGGCCGCCCGCGTTGCGGGTGAGCGCGCCGCGCAGCATCGGGGTGTCGATCCGTCCCGGCCGGATGGCGTTGACGCGATTTCTCGGCGCTACCTCGAGCGCGAGCCCCCTGACGAACGTCTCGAGCGCGGCCAGTCCGGCGGCGACGACGCTCGTATCGGCCGCGGGCCGGACCGCGAACCCGCCGGAGGTGAAGACGAGCGAACCCCCGGGCGCCAGTGCAGGCGCCGCGCGTTGCGCGACGGCATAGGCGGTGGCGAGCCGGTCGGTGTACGCCGGTTCCAGCGCAGACCACGGGGTGGTCCGAGTGGGGCCGGTCGCGGCGAATCCCGCCGTCAGCAGCACGTGATCGACCGTGCCTGCGCGAGTGAAGATCGACTCGAGTCCGGCCGGATCGCGAACGTCCGCGGCGATCGGTAGCAACCGGTCGGTATCCGATTCGTCGATCGCGGCGAAGGACCGCTTCAGGCCCGCCTCGTCCCGGGCGACGCCCGCGACGGAGGCCCCCGCCCGGTATGCCATCGCGGCGGCCGCGCGACCTATCCCGCTGCTCGCGCCGATGACGAGTATTCGGCCGTCGGGCACGAAGGGGTTGACCGGAGGCCAGCTGGATTCGTTCACCTCGCGAACACTACTGAATTGGGCTCGGGTCCATTGTTTTCACGGTGATCCGAATTATCGGGAACCGTTTCGGCAAGGTAAATGTGCAGCGCTGGGCGGGTGCGGGAAGGCCGGCGCGGGGCGAGGCGGGCGGCGAACCCAACCGAACGGTTGACACGTCGTAGGGGCCCGGATACCTTCTCTCCCAACGGTCATGAGTATCAGCTGATAGCCCCGGCTTGCTGATCGGCAACCCTCGCGGAGCGGTGGGGTGCCCCGGGTGAGGACCGGGCTGTATCCACGCGGATACGGCAAGCGCCCCTACTGTCGCGAAAGCTGAATACGTTGATTGTCACCACGGAGTGTAGAAGCCGATCAGTGTGAGAACTGATCGGTAATTCGAGTCGAGCGCTCGTGTTGCGTTGCGCAGACCAGTCGAGAATCCCAAGAGGCGGATATCGACGTCGATGCCCGCCTTTTCGAATGGCGGGCCGAAATCGGCGATCGGATTGTTTGGCAATGCCGCCGTCCTTTCAGTTCGCCTTCCTATTCCCATTCGCCGCCACGACAACGAGGTCGTGCGCGGTGGCTTCCTGTCTGTCGCGGCGCGCTCGCGTGGACGAATACCCGGAGGAATTCGCAGAATGAGTACCAATCCAGCTGTCCCCGGACGCACCCGCAGGTTAGTGGCGGGAATGGTCGCCTCGGTGTCACTGCTCGGCTTGACCGCCGCGTGCAGCGACTCGGAGGCGGCCACGGCCGGCACCGTCTACTTCGGTGTGTCGGGACCCAAGACGGGGCCGTCGGCAGAGTACGGGCGACTGTGGCAGCAGGGCTTCGACCTGGCGCTGGAGGAGATCAATCAGAACGGCGGCATCGACGGGCGCAAGGTCGAGCTCAAATGGGAGGACTCGCAGTCCGATCCGAAGCAGACCGTGCCGATCGCGACGAAGTTCGTCGACGACCAGTCCGTGATCGCCGAACTCGGGGACTTCTCCTCGCCCGCGTCGATCGCCGCCTCCCCGGTGTACAACCGGGGCAAGCTGGTGCAGTACGGATTCACCAACTCCGCGGTCGAGTTCACCAACGGGGGTGAGTACTCGTGGAGCCCGTCGATCACCCTCGACGTGTTCCAGGAACGCAACGCCGAGTGGGTTTCCCGCAAGGCGAAGAAGGTCTCCGTGGTCTATCTCGAAACCGACTGGGGCAAGCAGGCATTCAAATACTTCTCGCAGTTCGCGGCAGAGAAGGGCATCGAGATCGTCTACTCGTCGCCGATCCTCCCGGACTCGACGGACGTCAAGCCGATCCTGATCAAGGGTCGTGAGGCGGCGCCGGAGGCCTTCGTGCACCTCGGCTACGGCCCCGACGGCGCCCTGGTGGTCAAGCAGCTCCGGGATGTCGGGTTCGACAAGCAGTTCTTCGGTGGCCAGAACACACCGCAGTTCATCACGCTGGCGGGCCCGGCGGCGGAGGGCGACATCGTGAACGGGATCTTCAGCCCGGCGGACACCGATCCCCGTATCCAGGACTTCGTCGGCAAGTTCCGGGCGAAGTTCGGGGTCGACCCGGGCGACTTCAACGTCTACGCCTATGACGCGCTGAAGGTCCTCGTCGACGCCGCGAACCACGGCGGTGCGACGAGGGAGGGTGTCCTCAAGGGCCTGAAGGAATCCGAGTTCAACGGAATCGGGCTGGGCGAGTTCGCCTTCGATCAGCAGTCCCGCCGTCCCGATGGCGTGGCGCCCCGCGAGCTCGTGCTCCAGAACGGGAAGTTCGTACCCACCACATGATCGACACCCTGCTCGCCGGACTCATCCACGGCAACGCCTATGCGCTGATCGCCGTCGGGATCACCCTGATCTTCGGGGTCACCAACGTGATCAACTTCGCCCACGGCGCGGTGTTCGCGTTCGGGTCGATATTCGCGTGGTGGCTGATCGCCGAACTGGGGCTGTCCCTGTGGACCACCATCGTGGTGGTGGTCGCTGTCTCGGGTCTGCTCGGGTTCGTCGTCAACGTCGTTGCGGTGCGACCGCTGAGCCGGGGTCCGGCCGTAGCGGCGCTGCTGGCCACCGTCGCCGCGGGCATGATCATCGAGAACCTCGTCCAGATGATCTTCGGCCCCGAGACACGACCGTTCCCGCAGGTGCTGCCGACCAACAACTTTCAGATAGGTGGAGTGCGGTTCGGGACTTCGGATCTCGTGATGTTCGCCATCACGATCGTGGTCATGGCCGGCCTCGCAGGCTTCCTCAAGTACGGCAGGTACGGGCTGGCGATCCGGGCGACGGCGCAGGACCCCGATGCGGCGCTGCAGATGGGGATCCCGGTACCCCGCGTGCAGAACCTGGCGTTCATCATCGCGTCGGGCCTCGGCGGTCTGGCGGGAATCTTTGTCGGACTGTACAACTCGAACATCTCGCCGACCAGCGGCACGATCGCCGGGATGAGCGGATTCGTCGCGGCGACGATCGGTGGACTGGGATCGATCCCCGGCGCGGTGCTCGGAGGCTTCGTGCTCGGCATCATCGAGGCCGTGGGGATCTACCAGTTCGGGGACGGATACCGGGACCTGATCACCTTCGGCGTGCTGATCGCGGTGCTCGTCCTGAGGCCGGGGGGACTGCTGGCGAAGGCGCCGTCGATCTCGAGCGAACCGTTGACCGGCACCTTCCTCGGCTCGGGTCGACAGATCCGGGTGCAGTGGTGGCAGGCGGCCGCCGCCTTCGCCGTCGTCGGGATCGGGGTGCCCCTGGTCTCGGGCAGCTACGGACTGGTGGTCGGGACCCAGATCATCGCCTACGCCATAATCGCGGTCTCGATGACGCTGGTGGCGGGCTCGGCCGGTCAGCTCACCATCGGCCAGGCCGGTCCGATCGCGATCGGTGCGTACACCTCGGCCATCCTCACGATCAGCTACGACTGGCCCTTCCTGGCGGCGGTGGCCACGGCCGCGCTGACCGCCGCGATCGTCTCGTCCGTCCTGGCGGCTCCGGTCTGGAGGCTCTCCGGTCACTACGTGGCGATCGCAACGCTCGGGATCGGTGTCGTCACGGTCGCCATCATCCGCAACTGGGAGTCGGTGACCCGGGGCAGCTACGGACTGTTCGGGATCCCGCCGCCGCGGATCTTCGGGTACGAGTTCTCCACCGCTACCGACCTTTTCCGCCTCGATCTGGTGTTCCTGGCCCTGACCGTGGTGGTGGTGGCCGCGATCCAGCGGTCACACCTCGGCACGGTGCTCAGGTCGGTCGGGTCCGACGAGGTGGCGGCGAGGTCGTCGGGCGTGCGGGTGCGCGACTACAAGGCGCTGGCCTTCGCGATCAGTGCGATCTTCTCCGGCATCGGGGGAGCGCTCCTCGGACACCAGTACTCGTACATCGATCCGACGGTGTTCAACCTGGGGCTCTCGCTCCTGGTGGTCACCATCATCGTTCTCGGCGGGACCGGGTCCCCCTACGGCGCGATCCTCGGCTCGGTTGTCCTGATCGGCGTCCCGGAGCTGTTCCGGCTGGCGCCCGAGGTCCGCATTCTGCTCTACGGGGTGATCCTGCTGTTGATCATCCGATTCAGGCCACAGGGAATCTGGACGAGGAGGGACCGTGTCAGCGCAGCAGTCTGAGCAGATCCTGTCGGTGGCGGGGCTGCGCCGCGCCTTCGGCGGCGTGCGCGCCGTCGACGGGATCGACTTCGAGGTCAACAGGGGTGAGTTCGTCTCCATCATCGGGCCCAACGGGTCGGGAAAGAGCACTACGATCAACCTGGTGTCCGGCGTTCTCCGTCCCGACGCCGGACGGATCCTGCTGCGCGGCAATGCGGTACGGCCCGGATCCCCGGAGGCGGCTGCCGAGGCGGGCATCGCGAGGACCTTTCAGAACGGCCGGGTCTTCGGGAACCTCACGGTGGCCGAGAACGTGGAGGTGGGGCTGCACAGCACCCTCCGGGCCGCGCGACCGCTGCGCTCCCTGGTCCGGTATCCCGTGATCCGTTGGGTTCCGATTCTCGCGGAGACGGCGCTCGCGCTGGTGCCAACCCGGAAGGTGCGGGCCGAGCGGGAACTCCTCCGCGCCGAGGTGGACTCCGGGCTGGCGAGATTCGGGGAACGGCTGGCTCCCCGCGCGGGCGACCCGGCGTACACGCTGTCCTACGCGAACCGGCGACGCACCGAGATCGCAAGGGCCCTCGCCCTCGACCCCGTCCTGTTGCTGCTCGACGAACCAGCGGCGGGCATGAATCAGAGCGAAACCGCCGAGGTCGCACGTCAACTGGCCGAGCTCAAGGCGCACGGGCAGACCATCGTCCTGGTCGAGCACAAGCTCGAACTCGTCAACCAGCTCTCCGATCGGGTGATCGTGATGGACGAGGGTTCGATCATCGCGGTCGGGACCCCGGCAGAGGTGCAGGCCGACGAGCGGGTGATCGAGGCCTATCTCGGTCGTCGCCGGCTGCGACCTGCCACGGTCGGCGCGGAAGGACAGGTGGACTCCGATGGCGGTCGATGAGCACGCGCCCCCGATCCTCGAACTCGACGGGGTGAGCGTGTATTACGGACGCTCGCGAGCCCTGAACGAGGTGTCCATCCGAGTCCGGCCGGGCGAGATCGTGTCCCTGCTCGGGGGGAACGCCTCCGGCAAGTCGACGACCATGAAGACCGCCCTCGGGCTGCTGACCCCCACGACCGGGCGGGTGCTGATCGACGGGGAGGACGCCACCGCGGTGGCCCCAGCGGGCCGGATCAAGGCCGGGTTGGCCTCGGTTCCCGAAGCGCGGCGGGTGTTTCCGGAGATGACGGTCGAGGAGAACCTGTACGTCGGCGGCTATGTGCACCGCGAGCGGCGCTCGGTGCTGGCCGAGCGGGCAGCCGAGTTGTTCGATCACTTCCCGCGGCTGGCGGAGCGACGCAGGCAGCACGCGGGGACGCTGTCCGGTGGCGAGCAGCAGATGCTGGCGTTCGCCCGGGCACTGATGAGCCGGCCTCGGCTGATCTGCATGGACGAACCGACGATGGGATTGTCCCCGCTGTTCGTGGACCGGGTGCTGGACGAGATCGTCCGGCTCAACGAGCGGTTCGGGCTCGCGATCCTGATCGTCGAGCAACAGGCCGAGCTCGCGCTGTCCATCGCGCATACCGGCAATGTCCTGGTGAGCGGCGAGATCGTGCTGCACGGCGAGGCCACCGATCTGTTGGGCAATCCCGCGGTACGAGAAGCATATTTGGGAAAGGTGGCATGACGTGACCGGGAGCAAGCGGCTCGGATGGTTCACCCGGCTGGTCGGTGACGAGAGCCGGGACGCGGGAGATCTCTACTGCGACGCGCTGGCGCAGTTCGCCCTCGCCGAGGAGTTGGGTTTCGACGTCGGCTGGGTGGCCCAGCATCACGTCGATCCGGCGGAGGGTGGCCTGCCGTCGCCGTTCGTCTTCCTGGCGCACGCGGCGGCCCGGCTGAGCACGATCCGCCTCGGAACGGCCATCGTGACGCTCGGGCTGGAGGACCCGATCCGGGTCGGGGAGGACGCCGCGGTCCTCGATGCCCTGTCCGGCGGCCGGCTCGAACTGGGTCTCGGCACCGGGGGGTCGGCGAGCGCCTTCGCGTTGTTCGGTCATGCCGACGCCGATCGACGGGCCCTCTACGACAACAAGATCAAGCGTCTGACGGCCGCATTGTCGGGGGCCCCGACGGGCGACGGCAAGGCGCTGTACCCGCGGGCGTCGGGGCTACTCGAGCGTCGCTGGCAGGCGACCTTCTCGGGGTCGGGCGCCGTGCGGGCTGGCGAATCCGGGGACGGCCTCCTGCTGTCGCGGACCCAGCCGAGGGAGCCCGGTCTCGCGGATGCCTCCCTCGGACAGGTCCAGGGGCCGCTGATCGCGGCATACCGGGAGGCGCTCCCGGCGGGCGCGCGGCCGCGGATCGGCGCCTCGCGCAGCGTGTTCGTCGCCGACGACCACGAGGCGGCCTGGGAACTCGCGCGCCGAGGCGCGCTGCGTTTCCGGGCCTACCTGCAGGAGATCGGCCTCGCCGACGGCAGCGAGAGCGCCGAGGAGATCCTGCGTGATTCCGTGGTCGGCACCCCGGACGAGGTGACCGACCTGCTCGCCGCCGATCCGGCGGTGCAGCAGTCGACCGACCTGATCTTCCAGGTTCATCCGATCGACCCCGACCAGGCGGCCACGTTGCACTCCATCGAACTCATCGCCACGAAGGTGGCCCCGCGCCTCGGCTGGAATGGCGCTCACCGGAAGGAATCACGACCATGACGAGGTCATCGACCCAAGCCCCACCGAACCCGACGGCGGACGTGCTGGACAGGGTGATCGGCGCCCCGCTTGCAGACGCCGTGTCCCCGCTCAGATCGGCGAGGCCCGCGGTCGCGGAGCACACCCAGCGGCTGCACGACGCATTCTTCGGAGCGCAGTCCCCGCACCGCGAGCAGCTCACCGCGATCGCGTTGCGGGTGACGGTGCTCGCCGCGCAACCCACACTCGTCGAACACTATTCGGCGCTGCTGCCCCCGGACCTCGTCGCGGCGGTGACGGCGGGAACCGTCGACGACCCGGAGCTCGCGGCGTTGCTGCGGCACGCAGAGCTGCTCACCCTCGACCCCGCCGCCGCCACAAGGGAGGCAATCGAGAGCCTGCGCTCGGCGGGCCTGACGGAGGCCGCGATCGTGACCGCGTCCCAGCTGATCGGCTACGTCAACTACCAGATCCGGCTGGTCGCCGGGTACACCCTGATCGGAGAATCGGTATGAGCGAGGTACGCGAGGTCGAGCAGCATCGCCGCCCAAGCGATTTCACCCAGGACCACCTGGACTGGGTGCCCTGGCTGGAGCCGATCCGGCTCGAGGACGCGACCGAGGAGCAGCGGACGCACCTGGTGGGATTCCGCGGCGAGAGCCCGTACTTCCGGCTGCTGGCCCGCGACCCGGAAGTGCTCGGCGAGCGGAGCGCGAACGACAAGGAGATCTTCTACGGGCACGGTGGGCTCTCACGCACCGAGCGGGAGCTCGCGGCGACTGCCACCTCGCGGCTCAACGGGTGCGTGTACTGCACCTCGGTGCACGCACGTTTCACCTCCGAGCTGTCGAAGCGGCCCGCCGACGTGCAGAAGATCCTCGACGAGGGCGTCACCGCCCGCGTCGACGATCGGTGGGACGCCGTCGTCGACTTCGCGGCGGCGCTCGCCGCACAGCCGCCACGCGCCGACTCGGGTCACCTGGCGCGGCTTCGTGCGGTCGGCATCACCGACGAGGAGATCGGCGACCTGGTCCTGTCCACCGCGTCGTTCTCGTGGGCGAACCGGCTGATGCTCAGCCTCGGCGAACCGGAGGTCCCCGCGCAGGCGGAGTGAGGTCCGAGCCGGCGCGGCGACAGCACCACAGGACGCGTTTTCCCGGGTGAGACCCCTGCCGGTGGCAGTATCGGCTTGTGACCACCAGGGATCGAGCACCGTCACGGGTGCGGTCCTGGCTGTTCGAGAACATCACCGAGGAGCCGTCCGGGCACCAGGGGCCGTTCCGGGTGGTGTCGAAGCCGGAGCACAAGCACCCGTGGTGGAAGGTCATGTGCCTGACGGGCGTCGACTACTTCTCCTCGCTCGGGTACCAGCCGGGCATCGCCGCCCTGGCCGCCGGTGTGCTCTCGCCGATGGCGACCGTGGTCCTCGTCGCGCTGACGCTGTTCGGCGCGCTGCCGGTGTATCGCCGTGTCGCGCAGGAGAGCCCGCGCGGTGAGGGCTCGATCGCCATGCTGGCCCGACTGCTTCCGAAGTGGGGCGGCAAGATCTTCGTCCTGGTTCTGCTGGGGTTCGCGGCGACCGACTTCATCATCACCATGACGCTGTCCGCCGCCGACGGTGCGGCGCACGTCGTACAGAACCCGTTCGCGCCCGCGGCCCTGCGCGGGGAGAACCTGCTGGTCACGCTGGTCCTGCTGGGTCTGCTCGCGGCCGTCTTCCTCAAGGGCTTCGCCGAGGCGATCGGGATTGCGGTCGCACTCGTCGCGGCCTACCTGGCGCTGAACCTCGTGGTGGTGGCTGCCGGACTGTGGCACGTGGCGACCGCGCCCTCCGTGGTGACGGACTGGACCGCTGCCCTGACCGCCGAGCACGGCAACCCCTGGATGATGGTCGCGATCTCGCTGCTGGTCTTCCCGAAGCTCGCGCTCGGCCTGTCCGGCTTCGAGACGGGGGTCGCGGTGATGCCCCAGATCGAGGGCGATCCGAGCGACACCGGATCCGCGCCGCGCGGCCGGATCCGCGGGGCGCGGCACCTGCTGACCACCGCCGCGCTGATCATGAGCGCATTCCTCATCGTGACCAGCTTCCTGACCACCGTGCTGATCCCGGCGGACGAATTCAAGGCAGGGGGACAGGCCAACGGGCGCGCGCTGGCCTACTTGGCCCACGAGTACCTCGGCAGCGTCTTCGGAACCGTGTACGACGTGAGCACCATCGCGATCCTCTGGTTTGCAGGCGCCTCGGCCATGGCGGGCCTGCTCAACCTGGTCCCGCGGTACCTGCCCCGGTTCGGGATGGCCCCGGACTGGGCGCGTGCGGTGCGCCCGCTGGTGCTGGTGTTCGCGGCGATCGCGTTCGGCATCACCTGGTATTTCGACGCCAGCGTCGACGCCCAGGGCTCGGCCTACGCCACCGGTGTCCTGGTGCTGATCACCTCCGCCTCCGTCGCCGTCGCGCTGTCCGCATACCGGCGGGGCCAGCGACGCAAGGCGATCGGCTTCGCGGTGGTCGCGGTCATCTTCGTCTACACGACAGTCGTCAACATCGTCGAACGCCCCGAGGGCCTGCATCTGGCGATCCTGTTCATCCTCGCGATCCTGGGCGTCTCGTTCGCCTCCCGCTTCACGCGGGCCTACGAACTGCGTGCCTACTCGGTGAGCTACGACGCCACGGCGCGGGAGCTGATCGACGAGGCCGCGCGGGGGGTCATCCGGGTCATCGCGCACGACGCCGACCGTCCGGACCCGGCGGCGTATCGGGCGAAGGAGTCGGCCCGGCGCCGGGTCAGCCGGATCCCCGCCGCCGATCCCATCCTCTTCCTCGAGGTGAGCGTGACCGATGCGTCGGAGTTCGCCACCGACCTGCGGGTGCACGGGCACCGCCGCGAGGGGTTCCGGGTGCTGACGGTCCGCAGCGCGGCCATCCCCAACTCCATCGCCGCGATCCTGCTCGACATCCGGGACCTGACCGGGACCGTCCCGCACGTGTACTTCGAGTGGACGGAGGGAAACCCGGTCCGCAACCTGCTGCAGTTCCTGTTCTTCGGGCACGGTGAGGTGGCGTCCGTGACCCGGGAGGTGCTGCGGCGCGCCGAGCCCGACGTGGCCCGCAGGCCGCACGTGCACGTCGGATAGGCTCGATCACCCCATGCGAGTCGACGGACGAGAGATCCCGGTCCAGGGCAGCCTCCTGCAGCCTTTGCGTCGGCGTACCAATGATCAGCTCCGTGTCGTGCTTGCGGCGCTGTGCTTGGGCGCGGTGATCGCCACCTCGCTGATCACCCGCGGCCGCTGGGAGGCCGTGGAGAACTCGGTGTCGGACCTGATCGGCGTCGCGTCGCCGGAGGCCTCGACCCGGATCTACCTGCTGTACGGCGCCGCGATCGTCATCCTCCCGTTCGCGATCCTGGTCGGCCTCGTCCTCGGCCGACGCTGGAAGCTGCTCGCGGGGTACGCGACCGCGGGCTTGCTCGCCGTCGCCGCGCTGTCCATCACCGGCACGGGGGTGTCCGCGCCGAAGTGGCACCTCGATCTGGACGGGCACCTCGACACCTTCCTGTCGCAGTTCCTCGACGACCCGCGCTGGATCGCGATGCTGGCCGCGATGCTGACCGTGTCCGGTCCGTGGCTGCCCGCCCGCTGGCGTCGGATCTGGTGGCTGCTGCTGTTCGCCTTCGTGCCGATCCACCTGTTCGTCAGCGCCGTCGTCCCCGCGCGGTCGGTGTTGGGGCTGACCGCCGGCTGGCTGATCGGCGCGCTGGTGGTGCTGTTCGTCGGCACTCCCGCGCTGGAGGTCCCCGTCGATCTCGCGGTCCGGATCCTCGGCAGGCGCGGTCTGCGGGTGGACGCGCTGTCGGTGCTCAGCCCCACCGGGCCGGGCCCGCTCGTGCTCGCCGCCGACTGCAGCCCCGGTTGGCGGAAGGTCGATCTCGGGGTCGATCTCAGGAAGGCGGGCGCGGACGACGAGGTGATCCTCGAGCTCTTCGGGCCGCACCAGCGCAGCGAGGGCGCGCTCCGTCAGGTCTGGCACTGGCTCACCTTCCGGAGCGCGGAGACGCCCGCGCCGTACGCGTCGCTGCGCCGGGCGGTCGAGCACCGGGCGCTGATGTCGACCGCGGTCGGACGGATGGGGCTGTCGTCCAGCCTGGCCGTCGCGGTGTCCCCGCTCGAGCGGGGCTGGATGCTCTACGCGCATTCGGTGCCCGCAGGGACCCCGCTCGAGCAGGCGCAGCCCGAGCACCTCGAGGCGGCCTGGTCCGGCCTGCGGGTCTTGCACGCGAATCAGGTCGCGCACGGCGACCTGCGCCCGGACAACCTCCGGATCAGCGGGGACCGAGTGCATTTCGAGGGCTTTGCGCACGCGGAGGTCGGTGCCTCGGACGCGCAGCTCGAGTCGGACATCGCCCAGTTGCTGCTGACCACCGGGGCGCGGTTCGGGCCGGAATCGGCGGTGCGGGCGGCGCTCGAGACGCTGGGCGAGGACGTGGTCCTCGCGGCGTCGGGCAGGTTGACCAAGTCCGCGATGCCCAAACGGGTTCGCCGGGCACTGCCGGATGCGGACAAACTGATGTCGGCCACCCGGCACCAGGTCCGGACCCAGACCGACTCCGAGGTGATCAAGACCGAGCAGGTCACCCGCTTCAGCCGGAACCAGCTAATCCAGCTGGTGCTGTTGATCGGCCTGGTCTACGTCGCCTACCCGTTCGTCAGCCAGGTGCCGACATTCCTCACCGAGCTGCGGACCGCGAACTGGTGGTGGGCGCTGCTCGGTCTGGTGGTGTCGGCGTCGACGTACATCGGGGCGGCGGTGGCGCTGTGGGCCTGCGCGTCGGAGTCGGTCCGGCTCAAGAACCTGGTGATCATGCAGTTCGCCAACACCTTCGCGGCCACCACCACGCCCGCTGGGGTCGGGGGCCTGGCGCTGAGCGTGCGGTTCCTGCAACACAACGGGCTCGGCGGGGTGCGGGCGACCGCGGCCGTCGCGCTGCAGCAGACGGTCCAGGTGGTCACCCACATCGGTCTGCTGATCCTCTTCAGCATCGCGGCGGGCAGGAGTGCGGACCTGTCGGGCTTCATCCCGAACGCGACGGTCATCTACCTGGTGGTCGGTGTCCTGCTCGGTGTGGTCGGGGCCTTCATGATCGTGCCGAGGTTGCGGCGCTGGCTGATCGACGAGCTGCGTCCCCAGATCGCCGACGTGAGCACCGAGCTGCTTGACCTCGCGCGCGACCCGGGCCGGTTCCTGCTCATCGTCGGTGGGTGTGCGGGCACCACCCTCGGTGCCGCGCTCGCTCTCTGGGCGAGCGTCGCAGCATTCGGCGGCGAGACCAGCTTCGTCACCGTCACCATCGTGACGATGATCGGCGGCACGCTGGCGTCCGCCGCGCCGACCCCCGGCGGCGTCGGCGCGGTCGAGGCGGCGCTGATCGGTGGACTCGCGGCCTTCGGAGTGCCCGCCGCGGTCGCGGTGCCGTCGGTACTGCTGTACCGGGTGCTCACCTGCTGGCTGCCGGTGTTCGCCGGCTGGCCGATCCTGCGCTGGATGCAGAAGACCGACCTGATCTAGGTTCCCCGGAGCGAGTCGACCACCGCGGTCAGCAGCCGGACCGCGCCGTCCTTGTCGAGGGGGTCGTTCCCGTTGCCGCACTTGGGGGACTGCACGCACGACGGGCACCCCGCCGTGCACTCGCAGGACCCGATCGCGTCCCTGGTGGCGCGCAGCCAGCGCAGCAGCTCGGCGTGCCCGCGGTCCGCGAACCCGGCGCCGCCCTGATGGCCGTCGTAGACGAACACCGTTGGCAGCCCGGTGTCCTGGTGCAGCGCCGTCGACACCCCGCCGATGTCGCCGCGGTCGCAGGTGGCCACCAGCGGCAGCAGTCCGATCGCGGCGTGTTCGGCGGCGTGTAGCGAGCCGGGGAACCGGTCCGGGGTGATGCCGGCCCGTTCCATCAGTTCCGGTGTCACCGTGTACATCACGGCCCGCGTGTTCAGGCGCTGCGGCGGCATGTCGAGCTCGATGGAGTCGAGGACCTCGCCGGACGGCAGCCGCCGGAGGTAGCCCACCACCTGGTGGGTGACCTCGACCTCGGTCAGCGCCACCGTGACCGGGCCGTGCTCGCTGTGCTCGAGGAGGGAGGTGATGACGATCTCGGTGGTCTCGCGCGCCGAGGTGCTCCACTCCGGGGTCTCGGCGTGCACCAGCGCCAGGCCCTCCTCCAGATCCAGCATGTCCACCACGAAGGACTCGCCCTGGTGCAGGTGCACCGCCCCCGGGTGGGCGGTCGCGGGGGCGCGGCCGCCGTCGACGGTGCCGAGCATCCGGCCGGACTCGGCGTCGACGATGGCGACCTGCTTGCCGATGCCGCCTCGGATGTCCACGGACGCATGGGGGTTGGATTCCGCGGTGACGAACCAGCCATGCGCGCGACGCCGGATCAGACCCTGCTCGGCGAGCCGGCCCAGCAGCTCGACGGCGCCGAACTGCTCGACCTCGGCGTCGCTGAGCGGCAGCTCCATCGCCGCGCACAGCAGCTGCGGGCCCAGCACGTACGGGTTCGACGGATCCGTGACGGTGGCCTCGACGGGTTTGTCCAGCAGCGCGGCCGGATGGTGGACCAGATACGTGTCGAGCGGATCGTCGCGGGCGACCAGCACCACAAGGGAGCCCTCGCCGCGGCGGCCGGACCGCCCGGCCTGCTGCCAGAACGAGGCGACGGTGCCGGGGAAGCCGGCCACCACGACCGCGTCCAGGCCGGCGATGTCGACCCCGAGCTCGAGGGCATTGGTGGTCGCGGCGCCGAGTAGGGTCCCGTCCGCGAGCGCAGCCTCCAGCTCGCGTCGGTCCTCGGCAAGGTAGCCGGCCCGGTAGGCGGCGACCCGTTCGGTCAAGTCCGGGGCGGACTCCGCCAGCAGCCTTTTCGTGCCCATCGCGGTCAGCTCGGCGCCGCGGCGCGAGCGGACGAAGGTCAGGGTCCTGGCGCCCTCGATCATCAGGTCGGCCATGATCCGGGCGGCTTCCGACCCGGCGGCGCGGCGGACCGGGGCGCCGTTCTCGCCGGTCACCTCGGCCATCAGCGGGGGCTCCCAGAGCGCGACCGTTCGCGGGCCGTGTGGCGAGCCGTCGACGGTGACCTCCGCGCAAGGGGCGCCGATCAGCCGGGACGCCGCGGCCCCCGGTGCCGCTGTGGTGGCGCTGGCGAGGATGAACACCGGGTCGGCGGCGTAGCGGCGGGCGATCCGCTTCAGCCTGCGCAGGACCAGCGCCACATTCGAGCCGAAAACGCCTCGGTAGGAGTGACATTCGTCGATCACGACGTAACGCAGGTTGCGGAAGAAGTGGGCCCAGCGCTGGTGCGAGCGCAGCATGCCGATGTGCAGCATGTCCGGGTTGGTGAAGATCCAGCGCGAGTTGGTCCGCACCCACTGGCGTACCTCGGTCGGGGTGTCGCCGTCAAAGGCGTTGGGGTAGACGGTGGCGAGCGATTCGGCCTGCTCGGTCAGCGCGATGGTGGACCGGATCTGGTCGGCCCCGAGGGCCTTGGTCGGGGCCAGGTAGAGGGCGGTCGCGCGCGGGTCCTCGGCGAGCGCGGTGAGGATGGGCAGCTGGTAGGCCAGCGACTTCCCGGATGCGGTGCCGGTGGCGACCACGACGTGCTCTCCCGCCGCGGCGAGCGAGGCGGCGGCCTCCTGATGTGTCCACGGCAGCGGGATTCCGTTGCCGCGCATGGCATCGACGACATCGGCGTGAATCCACGGTGGCCATTGCGTGAACTGGGACTCGCGTGCCTGCAGTTCCGCCACGTGGGTGAGCGGGTCCTCGCCGCGAGGGGTGCCCGCCAGCACCCGATCGAGCAATGACTGCCCGTAGCTGGCTGCGGCGGCCGGTTGGCTCACTGATAACTCCGAGTTCGTTGGGTGGCCGCGTACACGTGCCGGTTCACCTGCGGTTTTGATCGTACTTGCCGGGATGTGTTTAACACTGTGCAGCCCTTGTCAATAACTTGACGAGTGTCCAATAGAGCGGTTGCCGACGCGTCGTCGGATACAAGATCAATTCTTTACGACCATTGTTGGATTTCGACTGTTGTCATCGCGCGAACCGTGCTTGACTTATAAGTGGTCGCAGCTTCTGTGTTCGTGTACGCGCTCGCAGGATCGATGTTGCGAGCGCGGTGGCGATGCTTTTCCTGAGGGGGAAATCAGCGGTACAGCGGTCGGAACCGGCCCGGTGGACTGTTGACTGCTGTTCACCGAATCCGGTGTTAGAAAGTGAAGGAAAAGCATGGCACAGGGCACTGTGAAGTGGTTCAACGCGGAGAAGGGCTTTGGATTCATCGCCCCCGAGGACGGCTCCGCTGACGTCTTCGTCCACTACTCCGAGATTCAGGGCAGCGGGTTCCGCACGCTCGAGGAGAACCAGCGCGTCGAGTTCGAGGTCGGTCAGGGCACCAAGGGTCCCCAGGCCACCGGCGTTCGCGCGGTCTGATTCATTCGTTCCTCGAGACGGATCAACTCGTCCCCCACCACCGTGAGGTGGTGGGGGACGAGTCGTTTCCCGCCCGGCGCCGCGCGTGGTCCCGCCGTGTCAGCGCGGCCCGAGCGGCCGGATCTGTCCTACTGTCCTCTTGTGAACCAGCTGTCCTTCTTCTCCGCGGAGGCGGTGCCGCCCGCGGTATCGGACCTGAGCGGTCTGCTGGCCGCGCAGGGGCAGGTCTCCGTCGCCGCCGGCCGGGCCAGGGTCTCGGTGGTCGTCGACGCCTCGTGGCGGGCGGACGCCGTCGCCGAGTTGATCGAGGAGGCCGGCCTGGCCGCCGAGATCACCCGCTCCGACGAGGGTAGCCCGCTGGTCCGCACCGCATCGGTACCCGAGTTGGCCGCGCTCGCCGCTCAGTGGACCAAGGGTGCGGTCAAGGCCGTGCCGGTGGGCTGGATCCCGGACTCGCGTGCCCTGCGGGCCTGGGTGCTGGCCGCGGGCAGGTCCGAGGGTGAGGGCGATCGGTTCGTGCTCGGGCTGGACCCGCACGCCCCGGACACCCACCCGATCCTCGCCCAATCGCTGATGCGGGCCGGGATCGCGCCCACCCTCATCGGCACCCGCGGAGCGGGCCCCGGGCTCCGGATCGTGGGGCACAAGCGGCTGATGCGGCTGGTCGAGAACATCGGTCAGGCCCCTGACCGGCAGGAGGCGCGAGAGGCCTGGCCGCAGGTGTAGAACAGTCGACACGGGATTGATCTGCAAGGATGGTCTCGCGGTGTGTCACTCTGTTACTGAAGTGATCGCCGATTCGAGTCGAGGAAGGTGCAGGCAGCAAGGTGGCAGCTCGGGAGAAGGACACGGCGGGCGACAGCCCCGCCACAGCCGACCAGACGCGCCGTCTCGTGATCGTCGAGTCGCCGACCAAGGCCAGGAAAATTGCCCCCTACCTGGGCAAGAACTACGTCGTCGAGGCCTCGGTCGGTCACATTCGCGACCTCCCGCGGGGCGCGGCGGACGTGCCCGCCAAGTACAAGGGCGAGTCGTGGGCCCGGCTCGGCGTCAACGTCGACCACGACTTCGAGCCGCTCTACGTGGTGAGCCCGGACAAGAAGACCAAGGTCGCCGAGCTCAAGAGCCTGCTCAAGGACGCCGACGAGCTCTACCTCGCCACTGACCCCGACCGCGAGGGCGAGGCCATCGCCTGGCACCTGCTCGAGACCCTCAAGCCGAAGATCCCGGTCCGCCGGATGGTCTTCCACGAGATCACCAAGCCGGCCATCCTGGCGGCCGCGCAGGACACCCGCGACCTCGACCAGGACCTGGTGGACGCGCAGGAGACCAGGCGCATCCTCGACCGCCTCTACGGCTACGAGGTCAGTCCGGTGCTGTGGAAGAAGGTCATGCCGAAGCTTTCGGCAGGCCGCGTGCAGTCGGTGGCGACGCGCGTCATCGTGCAGCGCGAACGCGAGCGGATGGCCTTCCGGTCCGCCGAGTACTGGGACATCTCCGCCACCCTGGACGCGGGCGCCGAGGCGAATCCGCGCAGCTTCGGGGCGCGCCTGGTCAGCGTCGACGGCAGCCGCGTCGCCGCGGGCCGCGACTTCGGGGCAGACGGCCAGCTGAAGTCGACCGGCGTCACGGTGCTGGACGAGGGCTACGCCCGTCGCCTCGCCGAGGCGCTGCACGGCACCGATCTCACCGTCTCGTCTGCCGAGGACAAGCCGTACACCCGCAAGCCGTACGCGCCGTTCATGACCTCGACGCTGCAGCAGGAGGCGGCACGCAAACTGCGCTTCACGTCCGAGCGCACCATGCGGACCGCGCAGCGGCTGTACGAGAACGGCCACATCACCTACATGCGTACCGACTCGACGACGCTGTCGGCGTCGGCGATCGCCGCGGCAAGGGCGCAGGCCACCGAGCTGTACGGCGCCGAGTACGTCAGCCCGTCGCCGCGGCAGTACACCCGCAAGGTGAAGAACGCGCAGGAGGCGCACGAGGCGATCCGTCCCGCGGGTGACGTCTTCGCCACCCCGGGGCAGCTGCACTCGCAGCTGGCCGCCGACGAGTTCAAGCTCTACGAGCTGATCTGGCAGCGCACCGTCGCCTCGCAGATGGCCGACGCGCGCGGCACCACCCTGACGCTGCGGATCACCGGCACCGCGGGCACCGGCGAGGAGTGCACCTTCTCCGCGTCCGGCCGCACCATCACGTTCGCCGGCTTCCTCAAGGCCTACGTCGAGAGCGTCGACGAGGAGGCGGGCGGCCAGTCCGACGACGCCGAGTCGAGGCTGCCGGTGCTCGTCGCCGGGCAGGCGGTCACCGCCACCAAGCTGGATCCGGACGGTCACACCACGAACCCGCCCGCCCGCTACACCGAGGCCAGCCTGATCAAGACCCTCGAGGAGCTGGGAATCGGTCGCCCGTCGACGTATTCGTCGATCATCAAGACGATCCTGGACCGCGGCTACGTCTACAAGCGCGGCAGTGCCCTGGTGCCGTCGTGGGTGGCGTTCGCCGTGATCGGGCTGCTGGAGGCGCATTTCGGCCGGCTGGTCGACTTCGACTTCACCGCGGGCATGGAGGATGATCTCGACGAGATCGCCGGTGGCCGCGAGCAGCGCGGGAACTGGTTGTCCAGCTTCTACTTCGGCGGGGAGCGCGGCGCCGAGGGCTCGGTCGCCCGCTCTGGCGGTCTGAAGAAGATGGTCGGCACCAATCTCGAGGACATCGACGCCCGCGAGGTGAACTCGATCCGGTTGTTCGCCGATTCCGAGGGCCGCGATGTCGTGGTGCGGGTCGGCCGGTTCGGGCCGTATCTCGAGCGGATGGTCGCTGATCCCTCCGGAGAGGGCGGCCCCGATGCGAATCTTGTTTCGCAGCGCGCAAACCTGCCCGACGACCTGCCCCCGGACGAGCTGTCGCCCGAGTACGCGGAGAAGCTGTTCGCCACCCCGCAGGACGGTCGCAAGCTCGGCGTCGACCCGCTCACCGGGCACGAGATCGTCGCGAAGGAGGGGCGTTTCGGTCCGTACGTGACCGAGATCCTGCCCGAGCCGGAACCCGAACCCGAGCCGGACATCGTGCCGGTGACGGCCGAGGGGGAGGGTGCCGTCACCACCAAGGCGCCCGCGAAGAAGGCCGCCGCGAAGAAGACCGCCAAGAAGGCCGCCGGCCCGAAGCCGCGGACCGGCTCGCTGCTCAAGTCCATGGATGTGGCGACCGTGACGCTCGAGGACGCGCTGCGGCTGCTCTCGCTGCCGCGCGTGGTCGGCATCGACCCGGAGTCGAAGGAAGAGATCACCGCGCAGAACGGGCGCTACGGCCCGTACCTGAAGAAGGGCACCGATTCTCGTTCGCTGGAGAACGAGGAGCAGATGTTCACGGTGACCCTCGAGGACGCCCTGAAGATCTACGCGGAGCCCAAGCGCCGGGGCCGCACGGGTGCGGCGACCCCGCCGCTGCGTGAGCTCGGCAACGACTCGGCGACGGACAAGCCGATGGTGATCAAGGACGGCCGCTTCGGCCCCTACGTCACCGACGGCGAGACGAACGCGAGCCTGCGCAAGGACGACGATGTCGCGACCATCACCGACGAGCGTGCCTCGGAGCTGCTCGCCGACCGGCGTGCGCGTGGCCCGGTGAAGAAGAAGGCGGCCGCGAAGAAGGCGCCTGCCAAGAAGGCGGCGGCGAAGAAGACCGCGGCCAAGAAGGCGCCCGCCAAGGCGGCTGCGAAGAAGGCCGCCGCGAAGAAGTCCTGACCGGTCCACACTGAGGTGGTGTAGACGAGGTGGCGTATCGGGAACTGCGAGCGGAAGTTCCGGGAGCGGTCGCCTGGTCGGTGACGTCGGATCCGCCAGGCCGGTCGAGGCCGGACGAGGGCGCCCTGGTGCTGCCCGACGGGTGCATGGATCTGATCTGGCACGAGCGCGGGCTGCTGGTGGCCGGTCCGGACACCCGGGCGCACCGCACCACGGCCGCGGGTAGCAGGGCGATCGGTCTGCGGTTCGCGCCAGGCGTCGGACCGCACGTGTTCGGTGTCCGCGCCGACGAGCTGCGAGACGTGCGGGTGCCGCTGGAGCAGCTGTGGCCGGATGCGATGGTGCGCAGCCTCTTCCATGCCGCCGAGCCGGATCCGCTGCGGGCGATCAGTGCGGCGGCACGCGACCGTCTCGTCGGGGTCGGGCGTCCCGTCGAGACCGCGATCGCGGCGCAGCTGGCGCGCGGCGTCACGGTGGCGCAGGTCGCCGCGAGCCTGGGCTGGAGCGAACGCCGCCTACATCGAAAGTCCTTGTCCGCATACGGGTACGGCCCGAAGACGCTGGCCCGGGTGCTCCGCTTCGACCGCGCGCTCGGGCTCGCCCGAGGGGGCATCCCGCTCGCGCGGGTCGCGGCGGATTCCGGGTTCAGCGATCAGGCGCACCTGGCCAGGGAGGTCCGGGCGCTGGCGGGGACCTCCCTGACCGGGCTGCTCGGTCAGCCGGGCAGTGCCGCGAACAGTTCGATGCCGTGGCCGTCCGGGTCCCTGACGACCGCGTAGCGCTGTCCCCAGAACGCGTCCCACGGCTTCGATTCACCGGTGCACCCGGCCTCGGTGAGCTCGGTGTACTTGGCGTCGACGGCCTCGGGCGTGCCGCAGTCGAAGGCCAGCGACGGGCCACCGGTCCCGGGGGTGAAGTCGGGGGCGAAGCCGCGGATGACCTCGAGGGTGTCCCAGCCCACCCGCAGGCCGCCCGGCAGGGTGATCTCGTGGTGTTGCTCCTGGCCGGGATCGGCGGGCAGGTCGAGGCCGAGGCGTCGGTAGATGTCGAAGGAGCGGGGCAGGTCCGCGACGGCGAGACCGATCATGGAGAGCTGTGGCGTCATGCCCGCGACGGTAGTTCCCCGCGGTCCGGACGGTCTTGAACGTTTCGGACGCCCGCCCGGCGGCGTCGGACCCGCCCGATAGGCTCGGCCCGTGGCGGGAGTATTCGATCGACTGGTCGGCCAGGAGCATGTCGAGATGGAGCTGACCGGTGCCGCGAGGGCGGCACGGGGCGGCGCCGCCTCGGCAGGTTCGCTGATGACGCACTCCTGGCTGTTCACCGGGCCGCCCGGCTCCGGGCGCTCCGTCGCGGCGCTGTGCTTCGCCGCCGCGCTGCAGTGCACCGACGAGGGCGAGCCCGGGTGCGGGCGATGCCATGCCTGCACCACCACGATGGCGGGCACCCACGGCGATGTGCGCCGGGTGATCCCCGAGGGCCTGAGCATCAGCGTCGCGGAGATGCGCGGCATCGTGCAGACCGCGTCGCGTCGCCCCAGCACCGGGCGCTGGCAGGTTGTGGTAATCGAGGACGCGGACCGGTTGACCGAGGGCGCGGCCAACGCGCTGCTCAAGGTCGTCGAGGAGCCGCCGGCGCGGACCGTCTTCCTCCTGTGCGCCCCCTCGGTGGACCCGCAGGACATCTCGGTGACGCTGCGGTCCCGGTGCAGGCACGTGGCGCTGGTGACCCCGTCGGTGGAGGCGATCGCCGGGGTGCTGCGCGAGCGCGATCAGCTCGACGCCGAGACCGCACTGCTGGCCGCTTCGATCAGTGGCGGCCACGTCGGCCGGGCCCGACGGCTGGCGACGGACGAGGAGGCGCGGGCGCGCCGCGGCCAGGCGCTGGGCATCGCGTCTGCCGCGACCCGGCCTGCCACCGGATACGCGGCGGCTGACGAGCTGGTCCGGGCGGCGGAGGCCGAGGCCAAGGAGATGAGCGCGGCCCGCGACGAACGCGAGACCGAGGAGCTGCGCACCGCCCTCGGCGCGGGCGGTACCGGCAAGGGCGCGGCGGGCGCGCTGCGCGGCTCGGCCGGCGCCCTCAAGGACCTCGAGCGCAGGCAGAAGTCGCGGGCCACCAGGACCGGCCGCGACAGCCTCGACCGTGCCCTGATGGACCTGGCCGGGCTCTACCGGGACGCGTTGGCGGTCGCGCTGGGGTCGGGGGCACAGCCGAACCACCCGGACAAGGCGGACCAGGTCAGGAAGATGGCCGCGGCGGGCAGCCCCGAGGCGCTGCTGCGGTGTGTGGAGGCGGTGCTCGAGTGCCGCGAGGCGCTCTCGATCAACGTCAAGCCCCGGTTCGCGGTGGCGTCCATGGTCGCCAAGCTGGGTGCCGAGCTGAAGTAGCGGGGGCAATTTTCGCATCCGCGGGGTGAGCCGCTAGACTCCCTCTGGCTCGACCGCGAGGTCGGGCACGCCGCCTTAGCTCAGTCGGTAGAGCATTTCACTCGTAATGAAAAGGTCAAGAGTTCGATTCTCTTAGGCGGCTCCACTCGAAAGGCCCCTCACCCGCACCCGCGGGAGAGGGGCCTTTCGAGTTTTGCGCGAGAGTGCGGGAGACTCCTCGCATGACCTCCACCGAACCCGAGCCGACGAAGTCCACCCGCGCATGTCGCCGCGTCGTGACGGGGGCCGTGGTGGGCGCACTCATCGCGCTCGGGTTCGTCGTCGTCAACCGGTTCCGGGCCCGGCCGCCGGTCACCCAGACCCTCTGGGATGCCGACCCGATCGGCCCGGACGACCTCGCCGGATAGCCGGAAACGCGCTCAGTCGGTGACGGCGGCCAGCGCCTCGAACTCGCTCGCGTCGTGCGCGCAGATGATGGTGACCTCGTCGCCGTGGGCGGCGTGCAGCTCGCGGAGCCTGCCCTGGTTGGCGATTCGCGACCGGCGATCCATCTCCATCAGGACCTGTGTCGCCCGCAGGCCAGGCGGGCACGAGGGCGGGGTCAGCTTCTCGTCGGCGAAGTAGTAGCCGTCGCCCGCGTGCAGGTACCAGCCGCCGCCGGGACGACGCACCGCCACCGCGCTGTGCCCGAAGGTGTGTCCACGCAGTGGAATCAGCAGCACGTCCTCGCTGACCGCCTGCACCGATTCGAACCCGAACCACCGGTCACCGCCCGGACGGTGCTCGACCCAGGTCGGATCGTGCGCCCACTGCTTCGCGCTGTACCGCGTCTTGTCGAGCAGGGTTGGCCGTGCGCGGGCGGTCGCGAGCTCGTCGGCGTGTACGTGCACGCGCGCCCACGGAAAGTCGCCGAGGCCGCCCGCGTGGTCGCCGTCCAGATGGGTGACCACGATGTCGCGGACATCCGACGGGTCGTAGCCGAGCGCGCGCACCTGGGCGATTGCGGTGAGCGCGAGGTCCATCCTGGCGCCGACCGACATCACGAACGGCCGGCCCAGCCGGCCGATCGGATCGGCGACGTCGGCCGTGCCGAAGCCCGTGTCCACCAGCGTCAGGCCGTCGGGTCCCTCGACCAGCAGGCAGTGCGCGACCAGGCGAGACGGGGCGAGGCCGGGCACGAGGCCGGCGCTGGGGCACATCGTCGCGCAGCTGAGGTGGTGGATGCGATGGCTCACGGGGGACCACTCTCCGGCCTGGGTGTGCTCGGCGCAACCGCGGGCCCAAGGACTTAAGTAGTCAGACTTAAAGAATAAGTATCAGGCATTGACCTCGGTGATGTGTGACCCTACCTTTGAGCGGTGAAGGTCGGGGAAGGGCTGCGGGAGGGATCGGCTCCGCACGCCATCATGCGTGCCGCGGAGGTGCTGATCGCCGAGGCCGGGATCGACGTCCCGCTGCAGGACATCGCCCGCGCGGCGGGTCAGCGCAACAAGTCGGCGGTGCAGTACCACTTCGGTTCCCGCGACGGCCTGATCGCCGCGATCGTCGAGTATCACCTCCGCGGGCTGGAATTCCGGCGGATGGAGCTGCTCGCCGAGTGCGAGGGTGCGCCAGGGGGCGAAGACATCCGGGCACTGCTGACGGTGCTGGCGCTTCCCCTCGTAGAGGTGGTCGATCAGCCGGGATCGACGCATTTCGCCCGGTTCTTCGAGCGCGTGCGCCACCACCGCTCCGTCGCGGACGAGATGAACCTGGACGGCGACAGTCGGCCGACCGTCCGCATCGTCATGTCGCGGCTCGATCACCTGATCGGCGATCCGCCCGCCGTCGCTCGCCGGTACCGGCTCGAGTCACTGGCGACTGTCCTGCTCGCATTGATCGCCGACTACGAACGAATGTCCGACGCCGACCACCGCGGCCGGCCGGAACCCGACGACGTGATCGACCTGCTCGTCGGATTGCTCACTGCGGCCCATTCGTCCACGACGGGCTAGGCCAACGCCGGAATGCCAGGCCGCGGAAAGGATTCGACGATGAAGTTGATGTACGCCCTGTGGGGGTCGCGATTGCAGGAGGCGTTGTTCGCGGAGCGTCTCCGCGAGCAACTGGCCGCGCTCGGCGCCACCAGGCTCCAGGTCAACATCGCCGACGCCGACGTCGCTCCCGCCCAGCTTCGTCTCACGACCTATGAGCAGCCGGTGGGTGCGATCGTCAGCGTCTGGATTCCAGACGAATTCGCGGCCGTCACCGGCCTCCTCACGGCGGCGGCCGACCGGGTCGCGGGATGGGTGGTCGACGAACGGACGCCGATCCCGCCTCCGGAGTCGGACAACGGAGTTCGCGCCGACGCCCTCGCCGGTCTCGCGCTGTTGCGGATACCCGCTGGCATGGATCGGTCGGAATGGCTCCGCCGCTGGCAGGATGACCACACCACAGTGGCGATCGAGACCCAGGCCACGTTCGGCTACGTGCAGAACACCGTGATCGAGACGCTCACCGCCGACGCTCGCGCCGACGCCCTTGTCGAAGAACTGTTCCCGATGGCCGCGATGACCGATCCGCACGCGTTCTACGGGAGCGGCGGGGACGACGCGGAGCTCGGGCGCCGGGTGTCACGAATGATCGAGAGCACGTCCACGTTCGGCGCGAGCACCGACGTGGACGTGATCCCCACGAGCCGATATGTGTACGACCTGACCGGAGTTCGGCCTACCGGGTGATCTGCTCGAGGATCACCCGGTGCACGTGCTGCGCCTTTTCGATGCCGCGGAAGTCGGCTTCATAGGTCTGCTGGCCGATGTCCACGGCAATGCTGCTCGACGAGAAGAAATGTCCGGCCCATGATTTGTTGCTGAGAAAGGACACCGACCGGACATTCTTGTACGGAATGGACGTGATCGCGGTTCGGCTGCCGACGAAGCTCTTGTCCTGAATGACGAGGCGAAGATTGGTCAGTCCCATGAATCCGGTGCCCGCACCGATGCAGTCGTAGACGGCAATGATCGTCTCGCCCGCGAGAATTGCCTGTTGTACCTGCTTGAGTTGTTCGGACTTGTCGAATATCGGTTCGGTCATGTCTGTCTCCTTGTCGCTGCCGCACGTCTCGCAGTCTCAGGAGCCGACGTCGGAGGCCCTCGACGGTAGCGATCCCGGCGTCGGTGCCCGTGCTTTCGGATCAGGCGAAATGTAGCCCCCGCGAACCGGACGGACAAGGAACGTGGCCGAATGTCGTTCGGGGCTATGGTTTGGGAAGTGAACCACCACCCTGCGGACAGGAAGTGGCGCCATGTCGGACCCGAATCAGCCCCAGCAACCCGATCCCGCGCAGCCAGGCCCGCCGCCGGGTCCTCCTCCGCCCCAGCCCCAGTACGGCCAGCAGCCGCCGCAGTACGGTCAGCCGCAGTACGGTGCCCCGCAGTATCCGCCTCCGGGCCAGCCGCCCTACGGTGCCCCTCAGTACCCGCAGCAGCCGGGCTATCCGCCGCCGGGCCAGCCCTACGGCGGTCCGCCGCCGCCCGCCTATCCGTATGCCTCCTGGTGGTCTCGGGTCGGCGCATATCTGCTCGACCGGATCGTGGTTCCGCTGCCGGGCTACCTACTCGCGGGCCTCGGGGCATTCATCGCGTTCAAGGACGCGAGATCGGTCACGACCACCTACTCGGGCGACTACTACTACGACTCAGACAGCGAGCTCACGAACGTCAACGGCGTCGGTATCGCCATCATGGTGGCCGGCATCCTGCTTGCGCTCGCGTTGCTGGTCTGGAACATGGTGTTCCGGCAGGGCAACACCGGGCAGACGCTCGGCAAGAAATGGCTGAGCATCTCGGTGGTCCGCGAGGCGGACGGACGCCCGCTCGGCCCGGGCATGGCATTTGTGCGGTGGTTGCTGCTGTGGATCCTCGGCGACCTCTGCTTCCTGAACTTCTTGTGGCCGCTGTGGGACCCGCGGCACCGGTGCTGGCACGACATGCTGGTCACCTCGGTCGTGATCAAGGGCGCGGTGACCGCACCGCAATGAGAGTGAAAGTGACGCGATGACGGTGACCCGATGACGATGACCAAGCCGGAGACCCGGGCCCGCTCGCTGCGCGCGCCGCTCGCGGTCGCGGCGGCGGGCCTCGGCGCGGCGACCCTGCTGTACCTGCGGGACCCGCACCGCGCGGGTGCCTACGGCTTCTGCCCGTTCCACGTGATCACCGGCTGGTGGTGCCCGGGCTGCGGTGGGCTGCGCGCGGTGAACGACCTCACCCACGGGGATCTGATCGGGTCGCTGTCGAGCAACGTGCTGATCCTGCCGCTGGTCGTGGTGCTGGTGGTGGCGTGGATACGCTGGCTGCGGCGGCGATGGGGCGGAGTCGACGACCGGATGATCGTGCTCGGCCGGTCTGCCACGGCAGGGATACTGGTGGTGTTGGCGGTGTTCACCGTGGTGCGTAACACCCCGTGGGGAGCGGTGCTCGCCCCGACGTGACGGCGAGGCGGTCCTCGCGCCGACCTGACGATCGACGAACTCGACCCGGAGGTTCCGATGGCAATGCAGATCTTCTCGCTGATCGTGCTCGTCGGCGCGCTGGTCGTGCTGATCCCGATCGCGCGTCGGGTGTTCCGCAAGCACGACGACTGATTCGGCGCGTCCGGTCGACAGGGCGGCTGCTCTGGTCAATGCTCAGCTATGGCCGATTCGCTGAAGGACCGCGTCCGGGAGAAGCTGTTGCGTCAGATCGCCGAGGACGGCGGCTATCCCTCCGAGCGCGGCGAAGGCAACGATCCGCGACTGGTCGCGCTCGACGACGACCTGGCCGCATTGGATGAGGCGCTCGACGACGATCCCGTGATCGAGCACCTCGCGGCCAAGTACTGGGTCCCCTAAACCCGCACCCGAAATGCCACCCACCTGCGGTGGTGCCGCCTGCGGTCAGTATAAATACATCTTGTGTCTAAGTTGCATTCGGCGGCGGAGGTCGTCTACCGCGAGGTGAAGGAGCGGATCCTGTCCGCCGCGCTGCCCGGTGGTGAGCTGATCAGCGAGGGCGAGATCGCCGCCGAGATGGGCACCAGTCGCACCCCCGTCCGCGAGGCCTTCCTCCGGCTCGAGGCCGAGGGCTGGATGCGGCTCTACCCCAAGCGCGGGGCGCTGATCGTGCCGGTCGCCGACGGCGAGGCCGAACACGTCGTCGCCGCGCGCAGGCTCGTCGAGACGGACGCCGTCCGGACCGTCACCGGCCACGAGACCGCCAGGACCGAGCTGGTCGCGGCCCTGCGCGCGAACCTCGTCGGCCAGCGCGAGGCGGCGGCGAGCGGGGACGTGGACGGCTTCAGTGGCCTCGACGCCGACTTCCACGGATTGATCGTGCGCGCGGGCGGCAACCCGCTGCTCGTCACCTTCTACGCAGGCCTGCGCGAGCGGCAGCGCCGGATGACCGCTCGCTCGCTGGCCAGGGACCCACTGCAGCTGGCGTCGATCATCGACGACCACACGGCGCTGGCAAACCTGGTCGAGGCGGCGGACGCCGACGGCTACGACGCCGCCGTGACGGTGCACATGCGCCGCGTGCACGGCCTGCCGCTGCTGCAGGCCGGTGCCCGATGAGCGTGCGGACCGACCTCGCGGCCGAGACGGCACCGGCCGCGAACGACGGCCGTTCGCGGAAACGGGTCGTGGCGCCGTGGGCGCTCGTGTCCGCGGCGATGTTCGTCGTCGCGTGGGGCGGCAACGAGTTCACCCCGCTGCTGGTGATGTACCGCCTCGACCACGGCTACTCCCCGGTCGTGGTGGACAGCTTCCTGTTCGCGTACGTGTTCGGCATCGTGCCCGCCCTGCTCATCGGCGGCCCGCTGTCCGACCGGCTCGGGCGGCGGCCGGTGATGCTGCCCGCTCCCTTCATCGCGGCGGCCGGCTCGCTGGTGCTCGCCACCGGCGCCGACAGCTCCGCGCTGTTGGTCGCGGGCCGCATCCTCAGCGGCGTCGGCCTCGGCATCGGCATGGCGGTCGGCGGCAGCTGGCTCAAGGAACTGTCGACGTCGCCGTGGGATCGGCGCGCGGGCACGGGTGCCGGAGCCAGGCGTGCGGCCATGAGCCTGACCGCGGGGTTCGCCCTCGGCGCCGGGGTCGCGGGTGTGCTCGCGCAGTGGGCGCCGTGGCCGAGCGCGCTGGCGTACCTGGTGCACATCTCGATCGCGGCGGCGGCGGGGGTCGCGCTGTTCGCGGCGCCGGAGACCCGGCCCGCGGTCCCGGCCGACCAGCGGGTACCGCTGCGCGAGGACCTGCGGATCCCGGCCGCGGGGCACCTGCGGTTCCGGTACGTCATCGCCCCGCTGGCGCCGTGGGTGTTCGGCTCGGCCAGCTGCGCCTACGCGGTGATGCCCGCGCTGATGGCCCCGCACAGCGGCGGTCGCCCGGTCGCGTTCTCGGCGCTGCTCTGCGTGGTCGCGCTGGCCGCCGGGTTCTCGATCCAGGCCGTGGGCAGGCGCATCGACACCCCGCGCAGCGCAAGGGCAGTCGCCGTCGCGCTGGCGATCCTGGTGGTGGGCATGACCGTCGCCGCGGTCGCCGCCGACCGGCTGACGGTCCCGCTGGCGCTGGCCGCGGCCGTCGTGCTCGGCGGTGGCTACGGCATGGCGCTGGTGTCCGGGCTGCAGGAGATCCAGCGGATCGCGCGCCCCGACGACCTCGCCGGGCTCACCGCGGTCTTCTACTCGCTGACCTACATCGGGTTCGCGGTGCCCGCGGCGATGGCGCTGTGCGTGCAGGTCTGGCCGACGGTGTTCAGCTACCCGATGCTGTTCGTGATCGGCGCGGTGGTCGCCGCCGCGTCCCTGGTGCTGGTACTGGCCAAGAGCCGATCGCACCTGCCGACCCGCTGATCGTCGGGTGGCGAGCTGGGTGAGGGCGGCGCGGCCACACCGACCTGTTCAGCGCCGTGCCGACGCGCCTTGGCCGGACCGACCACTCCTCTACGATTCGTGCATGCCTCGCGGTCCTGTCTTCGACCCGCTCGATCGAGAGCTCTTCGACACACAACGGCAGCGCTTCGACTGGAGCCTGTTACAGAACGGATCCGTCTACAGGTACGACACTCGATTCGGGCTCGACTGCGCTTCTAGGCGACTCGACGAACTCGGTTACCTGGTCCATCGGATCGATCTGCAGCACAGCACCACCGTCGTCGACGTCCACGCGGCGTTGGCCGGTGCACTGTCGTTCCCCGCTTTCTACGGCAAGAACCTCGACGCCTTCAACGATCTGATGTACGACGTCGGCGAGTTCCGATACGGCAGCGACCCGGACACCGCCGGCACAGTCCTCGCCCTTGCCGGCTACGACGCCCTGGTGAACCTGGACCGCCGGACGGCAGATGTGCTGCTGACCATTTTCGCGAAGCATGCGCGCCTGGCGGCGCTCTTCTCGCACCCGATGCTGTGCATCGTCGAATCGACCGCCCACGATCTCGGTCCCGTCAATGGACGACCGGTCCAGACCGGGAGTCTCTGGGACACACCACCGAGTTCCTGGCCGATCACAGCGAAGGAGATCGTCGAGTTCGAATTCGAAACGACCAACGCTGACGCCGCGGGGATGATCGAGGTCATCGCGTCCACGCTCGAGGAGCGCGTTGGCGGGTGGGCGAGGTGGCAGATCCTCGACCCGGTCCAACTCGACGGTTCAGCTGAGCATCTCGCAGAACCGCAGCGACAGCGTTGCGATGTGGTCGTGTCGGTGGGTGTGCGAGGGGAGGGCGACCTCGTTGAGATCGACGAGGACATCTATCGGGCTTTGGATCATGCAGGCCTGAGAGTGGGTTCTTCAAGCGGTTCGGGCTACCCCTTCGGTGCGGAGAGGGAGCGTGTTCTCGGTAAGTACAGCGAGCTGCGCGATCTGTCCGAGGATCAGTGACTGGTCAGGATTGAGCCACCCTCGACCTCCGCGGGCGATCCGCAGCGCTGCGGTTCCATCAACAACTCGTGCGGCTAGGGCATCGCCTTCTGGAACAGCCACGCGTCCCACAGCGGGCGCAGCGAGCGATCGGTGTAATGCGCTGCCAGGTCGGTGAATTCCTCGGTGGTGACGGTGCCGTGGCGGTGCTTGGCGGTCCACTGCCGGAGCAGGTCGAAGAAGGCCCCGTCGCCGAGCGCGGTCCGCAGCGCGTGCAGGGTGAGGGCGCCGCGCTTGTAGACCCGGTCGTCGAACATCAGCTCGGGCCCGGGGTCGCCGAGCAGCACGTCGTACGGCAGCCCGGTGAGGTTACGGTGCGCCTGGGTGGCGATCTCCTCTGCCGACGGTCCGCCCGAGTTCTCCGACCACAGCCATTCCGCGTAGCACGCGAAGCCCTCGTGCAGCCAGATGTCGCGCCACGACCCCAGCGTCAGGCTGTTGCCGAACCACTGGTGTGCCAGCTCGTGCGCGACCAGCCGTTCCGCGCTGCGCCTGCCGTCGCAGTGGTTCGCGCCGAACACCGAGATGCCCTGCGCCTCAATGGGGATCTCCAGTTCGTCGTCGGTGACGACGACGGTGTAGTCCGCGAACGGGTAGGGCCCGAACAGCCGGACGAAGGTCTCCATCATCTGCGGCTGCCTGCCGAAGTCGTGCTCGAACGCCGTCCGCAGCCGGGGCGGGAGCACCGCGTACATGGGCAGGCCGTCGTGATCGGCGTGCCTGCGCTCGTAGTGCCCGATCTGGATGGTGGCCAGGTAGCTGGCCATCGGCTCGGTCTGCTCGTACACCCAGGTGGTGTGGCTGGCCCGGACCTGCTTGCGCACCAGCGCGCCGTTCGCCAGCGCGAAGTACGGCGAGTCCGTGGTGATCGAGATCTGGTAGCTGGCCTTGGAGCCCGGGTGGTCGTCGCAGGGAAACCAGGACGCGGCGCCGTTCGGCTGGCTGGCCACCAGCGCGCCCTCGGTCAGCTCCTCCCAGCCCACCTCGCCCCAGAGGCTGCGGATCGGCCTCGGGGTGCCCGCGTACTGCACGGTGACCGACAGCGCGCCGCCCGCCGGGATCGCATGCGCCGGGGTGATCGTCAGCTTCCCGTGCTGGTGGGTGTATTTCGCAGGCCTGGCGCCGTTGACCGACACCTTCGACACCGACAGGCTCTGCGACAGGTCGAAGGCGAACTTCGTCCGGATCTCCGTGGTGGCGGCCGTGATCGACGCCTTGCCGGACAGCCGGTTGCCTGCCACCTTGTAGGTCAGGTCCAGCTCATAGCGCGACACCCGATAGCCGCGGTTGCCGACGTGCGGCAGGTACGAATCGAGCGGTTCCTCGTAAAATTTGCCGGCACCGCCGGCGGCGAACTTCCCTGGCTTGACCATCGTCACGCCCACGGGGTGATCGGGTTGCCCTGCCAGCGGGTGTTCGGCGGCACCGTGTCGCCGCGCATCACCAGGGACGCGGGGCCGACCGTGGCGCCGTCGCCGATGCCTGCCGCGGGCAGCGCGACGCAGTGCGGTCCCAGGGTTGCTCCGTTGCCGAGGGTGACGGTGTCCATGGCCATGATCCGATCATGGAACAGGTGGGTTTGCACGACGCAACCCCGCTCGACGGTCGCGCCGTCGCCGAGGGTCACCAGGTCGGCCTCTGGGAGCCAATAGGATTCGCACCAGACGCCGCGGCCGATCGTCGCACCCATGCCTCGAAGGTAGACGGTGAGGACGGCGGTGCCGGTGGCGGCGCGCGCGAACCAGGGCGCGGCGACGGTCTCGACGAACGCGTCCGACACCTCGTTGCGCCACACGAAGGAGCTCCACAGCGGGTGCTCCACCTTCCGGATCCGCCCGACGACGAGCCACTTCGCCACGATCGAGGCGGTGCCCGCCACCGCGCCCGCGACCAGCAGCACGATCCCGCTGAACAGGGCGGCGAACCAGAAGCCGATCGCGCCCGCCATCGCCTGCAGCGCGAACAGCACGCCGAGGCCGATGCCGAAGGTGATCATGACCGGGATCAGCCGGCACGTCTCCACCACGGCCCTGGCGATCTTGAGCCGCAGCGGCGGTTCGAACGTCCGGGAGGAGTCGGTGTCGTTGGCGGACCGGCGCAGCCGCACCGGCGGGCTGCCCAGCCACGACGAGCCGGACTTGGCCTTGCTCGGCGCCGCGGACAGCACCGCGACCAGACCGTTCTTCGGGACCCGCCGACCGGGCCCGGCCATCCCCGAGTTGCCGAGGAAGGCGCGCTTGCCGACCTTGGCCTCCTTGATGTGCAGCCAGCCGCCGCCGAGCTCGTAGGAGGCGACCATGGTGTCGTCGGCGAGGAACGCGCCGTCCGCGACCGTGGTGAACTTCGGCAGCACCAGCGCCGTGGAGATCTCGGTGTTCTTGCCGATGTTCGCGCCGAGCAGCCGCATCCAGACCGGGGTGAGCAGGCTGGCGTACAGCGGGAACAGCAGGGTCCGCGCCGAGTCCATCAGCCGCTCGGTCGCCCAGACCTGCCATCCGACGCGACTGCGCACCGGGTGGTAGCCCTCGCGCAGGCCGATGCCGAGCGCGCGGACCGCGATCAGGGTCAGCGCCGCGAACACGGCGAGCGTCAGGATCGTCGCGGCGGGCAGCCAGGCGAGCGCCAGGACCACAGCGGCGCCGAGGTCGGGGGTGTCGCGGACACCCCAGCCGATCAGCGCGATCCCGGCCGCGAGCGCGAAGATCGGCATGCCTGCGATGACGACGGAGGTGAGCCCGAACACCGGCACCCACTTGGTCGCCAGCGGCGGGCGCTCGGTCGGCCACGGGTGGGCGGCCTTGCCGACCTTCACGGCGGGGGAGCCGGCCCAGCTCTGCCCGGCCTTGACCCGCCCTGTCACCGCCGAGCCGGGCGCGACCTCGGCGTTCTTGCCGACGCGGGCGCCGGGCAGCAGCGTGGAGCGGGCCCCGATGGCCGCGCCCGCGCCGATCCGGATCTCCCCGATGTGCACCACGTCGCCGTCGATCCAGTGCCCGGTCAGGTCGACCTCCGGCTCCACCGAGCAGCCGTCGCCGAGCACGAGCATCCCGGTCACCGGCGGCAGCGTGTGCAGGTCGACGTCGCGGCCGACGGTCGCCCCGAGGGCCCGCGCGTAGTAGATCATCCACGGGGCGCCGGACAGGTTGGCCGCGCCGCTGGCCTCGGTGAGCCGGTGCGCGACCCACAGCCGCACGTGTTCGCTGCCGCCGCGCCGGTAGGTGCCGGGGCTGAGCCCCCGCAGCAGCAGCCGGCACCCGGCGACGGAGATCGCCATTCGGCCGATCGGGGTGATGAAGGCGACGAACGCGGCCAGCAGCACCCACCAGGACACGGTCGGCGCCCACGGCACGTCGGTGAACAGGGCGAAGACGTTGTTGACGATCGCCAGCCAGGTCACCCACTGCAACCCGGTCAGGGTGGTCAGCGGGATGGTGAGCAGGATCTGCGCGAGCTGGGTAGACCGCGGGGTCGGCTCGACGTTCCTCGGCTCCGCGGTGACGCTCGGGGCGAACTCGTCGAGGAACCCGGCCAGCGAGCCGAGCCGCGGATGGTCGTACACCTGGGCGACGGTGACCTCGGGGAAGCGTTCCCGCAGCGCGGTCACCACCTGGGCGGCGGCCAGCGAGCCGCCGCCGCTGGCGAAGAAGTCGTCGTCGGGGCCGGTGATCTGCGCGCCGAGGATCGACGCCCACAACCCGGCCACCCAGGCCGCGGTGCCCTCGAGCCCGGCGGCCTCGGCGGCGTCCCCGGCGCCCGCGCCCGGCAACGGCCACGGCAGGGCCGCGCGGTCCACCTTGCCGGAGGTGCGGGTCGGCAGCTCGTCGAGCAGGGCCAGCCTCGGCACCAGCGCCGCGGGCAGGCGTTCGGCGAGCAGCTCGCGGGCCGCGGCGACGTCGAAGTCGGGGTCGGTGCTGGCCAGGTACCCGACCAGGATCGAGTTCCCGGCGGCGGTCTTGCGGACGGCGGCCGCCGCGCCGCTCACCCCGGGCAGGTTCTGCAGCGCGTTGTCCACCTCGCCGAGCTCGATGCGCCGACCCCCGAGCTTGACCTGGTCGTCGGCGCGACCCTGGAACAGCAGCCCCTCCAGCTCGAGGCGGACCAGGTCGCCGCTGCGGTAGGCGCGGTCCCAGCCGAGCGAGGGCATCGGCGCGTACTTCTCCGCGTCCTTCGCCGCGTCGAGGTAGCGGGCCAGGCCGACCCCGCCGATCACCAGCTCGCCGACCTCGCCGACCGCGACCGGGTTGCCCTCGCCGTCGACCACGGCCAGGTCCCAGCCGTCCAGCGGCAGCCCGATGCGCACCGGGCCGGTGCCGTCCATCAGCGCGCCGCACGCGACGACCGTGGCCTCGGTCGGGCCGTAGGTGTTCCACACCTCGCGACCGTCGACCGCGAGTCGTTCGGCCAGCTCAGGCGGGCAGGCCTCGCCGCCGAAGATGAGCAGCCGCACCGCCTCGAGCGCCTCGGCGGGCCACAGCGCGGCCAGCGTCGGGACGGTGGAGACGACGCTGACATCTCGCGAGACCAGCCACGGGCCCAGGTCCATGCCGCTGCGGACCAGCGCGCGCGGCGCGGGCACCAGGGTGGCGCCGTGCCGCCAGGCCAGCCACATCTCCTCGCAGGAGGCGTCGAAGGCCACCGACAGCCCGGCGAGCACCCGGTCGCCCGGCCCGATCGGCGCCTGCTGCAGGAACATCCGGGCCTCGGCGTCGACGAACGCCGCCGCGTTCCTGTGGCTGACCGCGACGCCCTTGGGTGTCCCGGTGGATCCCGAGGTGAAGATGATCCACGCGTCGTCGGCGACGGTGGGGACCCGCGGCGCGGGCGGGTCCTCGCGCTCGGGGGCGGTGCCTGGCTCGATGGAGTCGCCGGTGATGATCGCGGCGACCTTGGCCTCGCCGAACACCAGCTCCGCCCGCTCGTCGGGGTCGTCCGCGTCCACCGGCACGTAGGCGCCGCCCGCGGCGAGCACCGACAGGATCGCCACGTACAGCGAATACGAGCCGGACGGCATCCGGATGCCGACCCGGTCGCCCGCGCCGACCCCGGCCTCGCCGAGCTGCTGCGCGCCGCGGTACATCTCCTCGAGCAGTTCGAGGTAGGTCAGGGTGGTGGTGCCGTCGTCGATGGCGAGGGCCTCGGGGTTGGCCTCGGCGGTCGCGATGACGATGTCGATCAGGGTGCGTGGCGCGGGAGCCAGCGACGACCGAAGGTACTCGGTCGGGATCAGCTGGGATCGGTCCGTTTCCGGTTGGGACTGCAGTGGCACCCGGATTTCCTGTCTGAGTCGGCTGATTGTCGAGTCGTTATCTCATGACAAGTTTGCTAGCTGGTGAACTCGCGGACGAGCGCGGCACGCAGTGGAGGGGTATCGGAGCCTGCGCAACGACGGAAATTGCCGCTGAGACATGCGAGCAGACTACGCCCGAAAAATTCTTCGGCCGTGGTGTCGTATCCGGGGTGGCGCCTTCGTCGCCTGGGTAGAGAGGCTTCCCGGCCCCTCACCCACACGGAAGGATGACAACCATGTACTACCTGGCATTGCTGGCGGGCGAGGAGAACGGTGCGGTGTCGACCCCGGGGACCCCGGAGTTCGGGGATGCGGTGGCCCGGCACGAGAGGTTCTGGGAGGCCGCGGGCACCGCGCTCGTCGGTGGCGGCGCGCTGTACCCGACCGCGGAGGCGGTCACGATCCGGCACGAGAACGGCGGCACGCTCGTCACGGACGGCCCGTTCGCCGAGTTCTCCGAGGTCGTCGGCGGGTTCTATGTGCTCGAGGCCGACGATCTGGACGCGGCGCTGGAGCTGACCCGGCAGATTCCGGACGCCTCGGAGGGATTCGTCGAGCTGTGGCCGATGGTCTTCTGGCGGCTGGAGGACGAGCACGCCGGGTGCTATCTGGCGGTGCTGCGCGAGCCGCCGGGTGCGGCGAACACGCCGGGGTCGGCGGAGTGGGACGAGGGCATCCGGGCGCACGGCCGGTTCGGGGAGTTCGCGGGGCAGGCCCTCCGCGGCGGTGGCGCGCTGCACCCGCCGTCGTCGGCCACCACGGTCCGCGTCCGTGACGACGAGTTGCTGCTGACCGACGGACCGTTCACCGAGGCGGCCGAGATCGCGAACGGCGTCTACCTGCTCGCGGCCGCGGATCGGGAGGCGGCGACGGCCCTGGCGGCGCGCATCCCGCTCGGCCCCAAGGGCTGCATCGAGCTGCGGCAGATCGTGGACGAGTAAATGCACGTCGACCCGGTGTTTCGGGCGGAATCGGGCCGCGCCATCGCGACGGTGGCGCGGCTGGTCGGCGATCTCACGCTGGCCGAGGACGCGGTTCAGGAGGCCTTCGCCGAGGCGATCCGGAGCTGGCCGCAGACCGGGATGCCAGAGAACCCGGGCGCGTGGATCACCACGGTCGCGCGCAACCGCGCGCTGGACCGGCTGCGGCGGGAGTCGTTGCGGGGCAACAAGGAGCTCGACGCCACGCGGCTGTTCCCGCCGACGGAGGAGGAGGTGTGGCCGGTGCGCGACGATCAGCTTCGCCTCATCTTCACGTGCGCGCACCCCGCGCTGGCCCCGCAGGCGCAGGTCGCGTTGACGCTCCGCCTGGTCTGCGGCCTGACGGTGGCGGAGATCGCGCGGGCGTTCCTGCAGCCCGAGCCGACGGTGTCACAGCGGCTGACCCGCGCGAAGAGCAAGATCCGGACGGCCGCGATCCCGTTTCGCCTGCCGCCGGAACACCTTCTCCCGGAGCGCGTTCCGCAGGTGCTCGCGTGCATCTACCTCGTCTTCACTGAGGGATACTCGGCGACCTCGGGGAGCTCGGCGATCCGTGACGAGCTGTGTGAGGAGGCGATCCGGCTGGGTCGCTTGCTGTGCGAGCTGATGCCCGACGAGCCGGAGGCGTGGGCGCTGCTCGCCCTGATGCTGTTGCAGGACAGCCGCCGGGGAGAGCGGATCGCCGCCGACGGTGCGGCCCGGCCGCTCGAGGAGCAGGACCGCTCACGGTGGGATCGCGGCCGGATCGAGGAGGGGATGCGGTCCCTGGCCGTGGCCCGGCATTCCACGGGCCAGTACTTCCCGCAGGCGGTGATCGCGGCCGCGCACGCGGGCGCACCGAGCTGGGACGCGACCGAATGGGCGGTGATCGTCGCGGCCTACGAGCGGTTGCTCGAGCTGACCGGTTCGCCGGTGGTGGCGGTGAACCGGGCCGTGGCGGTGGGTTTTCGGGACGGGCCCGAGCGGGGCCTTGAGGCTCTGGACGCGGTCCCCGACGATCCGCGGCTGGCCCGGTTACGGGTCCCGGCCCGGGCCGAGCTGCTGCGCCGGATGGGCCGGACCACCGAGGCCGAGGACGCCTACCTTGCGGCGTTGGCGTTGGCGGGCAACGAGACGACCGAGCGGTTCCTACGGCGCCGGCTCGAGGAGGTCCGTGCGACCCCCGCGGACCGGAGCTGACTGCCGGGCGGACCGCGGGTCGATGAGTTTCCGTCTGCTCGGCCGTCTACATCGGTAGGCGCCGGCAGAGGCCTCAAAGGAGGACGATGATATTGGAGGCGGAATTCACCGCGACCATGCGCAAGAGCGCGAGCAAGGGTGGCTGGACGTATGTGCTGTGGCCGGAGTCGGTGACGTTCTTCGGGACCAGGGGACTGGTGAAGGTCCGGGGCACGATCGACGGCTACCCGTTCCGGAGTTCGTTCATGGCGATGGGCGACGGAACGCACAAACTGCCGGTCCGCGCCGACATCCGGCGGGCGATCGGCAAGGGCGAGGGGGACACCGTGACGGTCCGGCTCATCGAGCGGATCGATCAGGCGGGCTCCGGTTCCTGAGGCCGCGCGGTCATTTCGCGGTGAGCGAGTCGAGCGCGTCGTCGATCGGGGTGTCGCCGGTGTTGAAACCGACGAACCGGCCGATGGTCGCCGGCTTGACCAGCACCGCCGCCGCCACCCGCGCGACGTCCTCGCGGGGCACCGTGCCCGACTCGAGGCCAGGCCCCACCTCGATCCGACCCGTGCCCGCGTCGAGGGTGAGCGTGCTGGGACCGAGGATCGTCCAGGCGAGGGCGGTGCCGCGGAGATGGTCGTCGGCCGCGGCCTTGGCCTCCGCGTAGGGGAAGAACGAACTGTCGCGCGGGACGCCGTGATCGGCCCGAGCCCCGAAGTAGGACACCATCACGTACCGGTCGACGCCTGCGCGGGCGGCCGCGTCCATCGAGCGGATCGCCGCGTCGCGGTCGACGGCGTAGGTGCGGGCGGGGTCACCGCCGCCCGCACCGGCCGACCACACCACGGCGTCGTGCCCGCGGATCAGCTCGGCGATCCGGTCCGTGTCGAGTCCCTCGACATCGGCGACGACGGCGGTGGCGCCGGTCTCCTCGACGTCCTGGGCGTGCGCTGGATTGCGGATCAGGGCGGTGACCTCGTCGCCCCGGCCGGTGAGAATCCGCGAGAGCTGCCGGGCGATCTTGCCGTGACCGCCGATGATGACGACGCGTGCCATGCTGGTTCCTTCCGTCGGTGCCGCTGCCAGTACAGCGCGTCGGTCCGGCCCCGCGCAACGGAACGCGGGGCCGCCTCGTTCGGTCCTCAGCCCGCGGCCTTCTTCACCAGCTCGCCGATCCTCTCCGCGTCGGCGTCGGTCAACGTGGTCAGGGCGAAGGCGGTCGGCCACATGGTGCCGTCGTCGAGGTTCGCGGTGTCGTTGAAGCCGAACGTCGCGTACCGGGCCTTGAACTTCTCCGCGCTCTGGAAGAAGCACACGACCTTGCCGTCCTTGGCGTAGGCGGGCATGCCGTACCAGGTCTTCGGCGCGAGGTCCGGCGCGTTGGCCTTGACGATGGCATGAATCCGTTCGGCCATGACGCGATCGGATTCCGCCATCGCGGCGATCTTCTCGAGCACGTCCTTCTCCCCGTCCGCCTTGGCATTGCGGGATCCGCGACGGGCCGCCGTCTTCAGTTCCTGGGCGTGCTCTTTCATCGCGGCACGTTCTTCGTCCGTGAACCCGACCGCGGACTTGGACTTCGCAGTGGTGCGTGTGGTCGATTTCTGAGCAGTCATCGCCTTGATTCCTCCGTGTGAGTGATGGTGAGGACGAAATTGATGCTAGGGAGCAGATGCACCCGAGTCACTGCACGACGAGGGTGCGCCGCGCGCTGCGCCGGGTGTACGGCAGCACGAACAGGTAGAGGCCGCTGAAGAGCAGCACGGCCAGCGGCAGCAGCGGCAGGTAGGAAAACCAGATGGCGGCCTTCATCGACACCGCGACCGTGGCGACGATGACGGTGACCGTGAAGACGATGGCCGTCCAGCGGTGGATCTGCCGAAAGCTGTTGTTCGAGTTCATGGGGACTCCTTGGGGAGATGAGCGAGGGGGCGCCGAGCGCGGCAGCGGGGCGGGACTCAGCGGTCCTGGATCAGCCCGAGGACGTTGCCGTCGGCGTCGGTCACGGTGGCCACCAGGCGGCCGCCGCCGACCTCGTTCGCGGCTTCCTTCACGATGGCGCCCGCGGCGGTCAGCTCGGCCAGCTTCGCCTCGATGTCCGGCACGTGCCAGTAGGCCACCGGTCCGGTCATGCCCTGCGGTCCACCGCCCGGCACCAGCCCGATGTGCTGGCCCTCGGCCTCGAAGCCGACGTAATAGGGCGAGTCGGTCTGCGGCTCCACGCCGAGCAGCGCGGCGTAGATCGTCTTGGCCGTCGCCAGGTCGGATACGGGATGCAGCACGGTCTTGATTCCCTGGGTGGTAGAGCTGGTCATGGTCACTCCTGAAGTTGGGGTGGATCGGATGTGTCACAACCATCGCTCTCGGTGGGGCCACTCCACATCCGTGGTGACCACGGAACCGTCCACGGAAAGGGGGCACGGATCGTCCGTGCCCGACACGGAGAACGTCCGAAGGTGCTGAGGGCGAAGCGGATACTGCAAGATGAGCCCATGATGGCGACGGTGGAGATCTCCGCTCGGGAAGCCGAGGTGCTCGCGTTGGTGGGGGAGCACCTCAGCAACGCCGAGATCGGCGCGCGATTGTTCATCTCGGTGCGAACCGTGGAGAGCCATGTCTCCTCGCTCCTGCGCAAGCTGGAGGTTCCGGATCGGCGGGCGCTCGCCCAGCGCGCGTCCGAGCCGGCGCACACCGATCGGTCGCACCCGGCGCCGGTCCTGCCCGCACCGCTGACCTCGTTCATCGGCAGGAAACTGGAACGGGCCGAGCTGACCGCGATGGTCAAGAACGATCGGCAGGTGACCGCGGTCGGCCCCGGCGGAGTCGGCAAGACCCGGCTCGCGTTGACGGTCGCCGCCGAGCTGGCCGAGGAGTACTCGGACGGGGTGTGGTTCGTCGACCTGGTACCCATCACCAGCCCGGACATCTCCGTGGTCGCCGGTACGGTCGGCCTCGCACTCGGTCTCGGCGAGCAGCCCGGCCGTGGCATGGACGAGTCGGTGCTTGCCGCGCTGGCCGACCGTCACGCCTTGCTGGTGCTGGACAACTGCGAACACGTTCGGGACGGGGTGGCACTCTTCATCGAACGGCTGCTCGCGGCGTGTCCACGAGTGACGGTGCTGGCGACCAGCCGGGCTCGGTTGATGGTGCCCTTCGAACGGGCGTACACGGTCCCGCCGATGTCGTTGACCGGTGACGGCGAATCGGACGCGGTCGCGTTGTTCATGGATCGCGCGGCGGCGGGCGGCTGGCCGCCGAATCATGCTCTGCGGGAACAGGTTGCCGCGTTCTGCGGGGGTTTGGACGGGATGGCGCTTGCGATCGAGCTGGCCGCGGCCCGCTGGACCACTCTCGGGCTGGACGGACTGAGCGACGGATTGTCCGACCAGCTCCGGATGCTCGCGGGCGGAGCCCGCACGGATGACCGGCACCGCTCGGTGCGGGCGGCGCTGGACTGGAGCCACGCCCTGCTGGAGCCGGACGATCGAGTGCTGCTGCGCCGGTTGTCGGTGTTCATGAAGTCGTTCACCGTCGCGGCGGCGGCGGAGGTGACCGCGTCGGAGAAGGGCGTCGTCGCGGATGGGCTGGCCCGGCTCGCCGAGCAGAGCCTGCTGGTGGTGATCGCGTCACCGACCGGGACCCAGTACCGGGCGCTGGAAACCATCCGCCAGTACGGGATGGAGCGGCTCGTCGAGGCCGGTGAGCGCGACGAGGTCCGGTCCCTGCACCTTCGCTGGTGCCTGGCCGAGGCGGCCGACCTGGCGGTGGTCCGGGCGGACTGGCGGGCCCGATTCGACGCGGTGGCCGACGATCTCCGCGCCGCCCTTGCGTGGGTGGCCGACCGGCCTGCGCAGCGCGCGGAGGCGTACGGCCTCGCCCGGCAGCTGGCGGAGCTGACCTTCACCCGTCACCTGATCGGCGAGTCCCAGCAGCGCTACGAGCAGGCGGCCGCGCTCGCGGACGAGGCGGCCGCCGCCTCGATGTTCCGGCAGGCCGCTGCGGTGGCCGGGTGCCGGATGCGTGGTGACGACATGTACCGACTGAACCGGGCGGCCGCGGACGCGGCGAAGCGAGCCGGGGACACCGCAGGCGCCGCCGCCGACCTCGCGACCGCCGCAACGAACGCCTACCGGTTCGCGAGCAAGTTCGTCCGGACCCTGCCGCCGGAGGAGGCGATCGCGCTCATCGCCGAGGCGAGGGAGCTGGCGGGCGATGACCAGGCCGCCGAGGCCGCGGTGGCGCTTGCCGAGGCAGGGAGGGGTCTCACCGAGGCGTTCGGTGCCGCCGAGGGCGCATCCGACGATGCCGTAGCGGAGACGATCGTCCGCGCCGAACGGGCGGTCGAACTCGCTCACCGCACGGGCGACCCCCTCGCCGAGTCCGCCGCGCTCGACACGCTCACCGGCGCCCAGAGCTGGGCCGGTGACGCGTTCGCCGCCGCGGCCACGGCGCGGCGCCGGATCACGCTGCTCGCGTCCGCGCCGCCAACTCCGACCGGCACCCACGAGCTGATCGACGCGCTCGGTGAGGCCACCGAGGCCGGACTCGGCGTGGGGGACCTGCCGGGTGCCCGCCGGTGGGCACGGCAACTCGCGGATCATCCGATGCTGGTCGAGGTCGGCCATCGTGCGACGAGCCAGCTGTTGGTGGCCGACGCGTTGGCGGGCAATGTCGACGAGGTACTGACCCGCAGCGCACGGTTCCTCGAGGCGTGGCAGCGGTCCGGCAGACCGACCGGATCGGTTCTCGGTGCGGCGGTGGCCGGTGTGGGGATGATCCACGGCCTACGCGACGACGACGGTGCGCGGCGCGAATGGGCGGAGGTCATGGATCAGCTAGCCACCCCGGCGGAACATGCCTACGGCTACCGGGCGGTCTACGACTCGATGCTGTTGCTGCACAACGGAGATGCGGGCGAGGCGCTGGAGCGGATGGCGCCGGAACCCGGCGAGGTGTGGAGATGGGTCACGTGGGTCTGGCTGCACTGGTACGTGGCGCTGCGCGCCGAGGCCACCGTGCTGACCGGCAGCCCCGATGCCGCCGATCGCCTGGCCGAGGCCCGGACAATCGTGGCGTGCAACCCCGTCGCCGGGGCCATCGTGGAGAGGGCTGAAGCGATGCTCGCCCGGGACCGGGAGCGTCTGCTCGCCACGGCGGATGCGTTCGACGCCGCCGGTTGCCGCTACCAGTCGGCGCGGACCAGGGTGCTCGCAGGCGGCGACCACGCCGACCGCGGGGCGGCCGCGCTCGCCGATCTCGGTCTCGCCCCGATGGCCACGCCCCGGCCGTCCTGACCGAGGCGGGTCCGCTTCGGTCAGGAACCGCCGGCGGAGGCGAGGGTGCCGATGCCGAGGGCTGCGAGGATTCCGGCGCTGACGGTCTCCAGTCGCTGGGTCACCTTGGGCCTGCGCAGCAGCGCGACCAGGCGTGACGCGGCGACCGCGAAGGCGCCCATCACCACCAGCGCCACGACGGCCTCGACCGCCCCGAGGGTCATCGCCGAGCCGAAGGTCACCTGGTCGAGGAACTGCGGGACGACGGCGAGATAGAACAGGCCCATCTTCGGGTTCAGGGCGCACGAGAGCATCCCGGCGCCGAACGCGGATCCGGTCGAGGCCGCGACCGGTCCCGTCGCCGCGGGTCCTGCCGCCCGCCGCCGGAGCAGGGCGCGGACCCCGAGGTAGAGCAGGTACAGCCCGCCCGCGATCTTGACGACCCGGTAGGCGGACGCGGACTGCTCGAGCAGTGCCGCGACGCCGAGGGCCACCACCACCGCCCAGAACAGGCTGCCGATGGCCACCCCGATGGCCGCGGCGACGCCAGGGCGGATGCCGCCGATGCTGTAGCGGAGCACCAGGAACGAGTCGGGTCCCGGCATGAGCGCGAGCAGCAGGCAGACGCCCGCGAAGCTGAGCAGGGTGGCGGCGGTCATGGCGACAGGAAACCGCGGATCAGGACGCGAATCAAATCGGCGTCATGGGCGCAGCGCCGCGAAGTCGGCACCGGTCATCTCGACGGACAGCTCCCACAGTTCCCGCGCCAGCTCGGGATCCCGCGCGCTCTGGCTGCGACCGCACCGGGTCACGGGTCCGCGCATGCCCCGCAGACCCTCTGGGCCCAGGTAGTCGCCGTTCTCGACGTCGGGCATCGTCGCGCCGTAGAGCTGGCTCAGCGCGCCGTCGGCCTCGCTGTTGACGACGATCCGCATGCCCAGCCGGGTGAGCGACGCGAGTCCGGGGATCGGCGGCAGCATCGAGTCGAAGAGGTTGGTCGCGGCCACACCGGGGTGCGCGCCGATCGAGATCAGTGGGCTACCCGCGGCCGCGGCCCGCCGGGCGAGCTCGGCGCTGAAGATCAGGTTCGCGAGCTTGGACTGCCGGTACGCGGCCATGCGCTCGTACGGGCGTCGGTCGAAGTTCGGGTCCTCGAGGTCGATGGTCCCGCCGTAATGCGCGATGCTCGCCAGGGTGACCACCCGCGGTGCCTCGGCCCGCAGGAGCAGCGGCAGCATCGCGTCGGTCAGCGCGAAATGGCCGAGATGGTTGGTGCCGAACTGGGTCTCGAACCCGTCGGCCGTCGTGCCCTTCGGGATCGCCATCACCCCGGCGTTGTTGATGAGCACGTCGACGGACCCCACGGCCGCCGCGGTCTCGGCGGCCGCCGCCCGCACCGAGGCCAGGTCCGACAGGTCGAGCCGGACCAGCACGTGTTCGGCGGCGGATCCGGCGGCGCGACCCGCCGCCCGGACCGATTCCAGCGCGCTCGCGGCGCGCTCGAGGTCGCGGCAGGCCAGCACCACTCGGGCGCCCGCGCCCGCGAGCGTGGTCACGGCCTGCAGCCCGAGACCGTTGTTCGCGCCGGTGACCATGATCGTCCGGCCGCGCTGGTCGGGCAGGTCCGCGACCCCGAACCGCGGCTTCACGAGCGGCGGCCGGGCCGCGCGCCCGGCGTCGATGACCGGGCCGGGGTCCCGTCGGTGGGATGCGGGCGGCTCGGATTCGGGCATGGCTTCTCCAGACGTTGCGGCGCGGTCCTCCTGCCCGACCCTACGGCCGCCCGCGCCACCACGCCCGGAGAT
>Ga0105243_10000344_pt1 | contig 50059 bp, 42 predicted proteins | sample KBSM34metaG_FD_81525 | JGI IMG/M metagenome (GOLD analysis project Ga0105243, IMG submission 81525) | Miscanthus rhizosphere microbial communities from Kellogg Biological Station, Michigan, USA - KBS M3-4 metaG | ecosystem: Host-associated > Plants > Roots > Rhizosphere > Soil | place... | reverse complement strand
TGTTTGCGCGAAACGGAACTTCGGTCGGCGTAAACCGATGCCCGATGCCATGTCGCGGGAGAAACGCAACGCGCTCACCTTCAAGCGTGCCGAGGATGAATTTGTCAGATGGATCTCCGAACGGTGTCTGCACTGCCATCTCTTCGATGTCGGTGAGTTCCGGCATCTGATAGAGGCCGCTGCCGCCGATGATTCCGATTTTCGCTGCTGTCATAGGTTCGTTTATGAAACTGCAATGAACTTTCCGTCTTGCTCGACGATGTGCGCCAACGGCTGCTCCGGATCGTGATAGAACAAACACGTCCAGTTTTCGCGTGCCGCTTGCGGTATTAACTTCTTCTTCGCTGCGACCGTTTCGACCGGATAAAGGTCATAGCCCATTACCCACGCAAACGGCACGTGCGCGCGCATCGGTACAAGATCGGCGAAACCGAACAACGTCTGGCCTTTCGTTCGCAGACGCCAACACTGCATCGAACGATTGTGACCCGCGTAGGTTTCCATCGCCAGACCGGGCACAACTTCATAATTGTCCGGTTTCAATTCCAATTGACCACTGTCTTTGACCGGCCGCCAGTTCTCAGGAAAGTAACTCGCCTTGTCGCGATCAGTCGGCGACTCCGCATGTTCGTACTCCGCCTGAGAAATGAAATAGCGCGCGTTCGGGAACTGAGGTCGCGCTTTCCCTGGCTTATCCTGAACCGTGTTACCGCCTGCATGATCGAAATGCAGATGCGTGTTGACGACAATCGTCACGTCCTCAGGCGCGATTCCGGTCATGGTCTCCACGGATTCAGCCAGGGGTTGCTTTCGATCGATTCCGTACATGGCGCGATGCTTGTCGGACCATTTGTCTCCGATGCCTGTTTCGATCAGTACCCGTTCACTTCCCGTGTCAATGAAGACACAATTCATGCTCATCCGAATCCGATTTTGGTCGTCAGGCGGGCAGAATTTTGACCAAAGATTACGCGGGACAACTCCGAACATTGCCCCGCCATCAAGTCGAAATTCGCAATCGGGCACGATCTCGACGCGATAATCTCCGAAGTTCATTCCGATCGTAATTAGTGCTTCTTGGCCGGTGAACTCTTACCTTTTGGCGCAGGAGAAGCCGCTGGCGGCGGTTGCGTCGCGAACGGCAGCCCGGGTTGCATTTGCTGTTGTGGCGGAGGCTGCACCCCGAAGTTCTCGGCGATACTTATGTGACTGCTCTGTCGCTTCACAATCTCGTCGATCAGTTTCTTCTCTTTCTCCTGTTCGACTTCCTGGGCCGCAGCCTGTGGATCGCCATTGCGACGGCCTTCGACTTTGATGATGTGAAAGCCAAATGGTGATTCCACGATTTCGCTCACTTGTCCGGGCTGCAAAGCGAACGCCGCCTTCTCAAAATCCGGCACCATGCGACCGCGACCAAACCAACCAAGGTCGCCTCCGTTTTCTTTGCTCCCTGGATCGGTCGAGTACTCTTTCGCGAGCGCCTCGAAGTTCTCGCCGGCCTTGACTCGTTTCAAAACCTCTTCAGCCTTCGCGCGCGCGGCTGCTTTGTCGAGACCTTCTTCTGTCGGCGCGTCTGCCGATTTGACTGCGATAAGAATGTGACGCGCGTGTACCTGTTCTTCAGGGTGCGCCTTCATGTATTCATCGATCTCAGCCTGCGATGCTTTGACCGATTTCGCCAGACTCTCTTCTTCGTACATCGAAGCAAGCAAGCGCGCCTGTTGCAGCATGATTTGCAACTGCGTCTTTCGCTGCTTGTCGACGCCGGCCGCAACTCCCTTGCGTTCGGCAATGAGAACCTGACCGAACTGCTGGCGAATCTCCTGCATCTGGTCGGCGGGAATTTGTTGTCCCTTCATCATCGGATTGCGCGCTTGCGCGTCAACGATGAACTGCTTCAGGCGATCCTCCTGACCGGGCTCTTTGAAGAAGCTCTCAACGTCTGCATCGGACGCGGGAGCCGCGTTCTGACTGGTGGAGTAGTTCTGCGAGATGATGAACGAACGCATCAAATCGAGCTGTCGTTTGACCTCCGGACGATTCGCGAAACCCTTGGCGCGCGCCTCGTCGGCGACGGCGAACAGGTCGCGCAGGTTCTTTGCAAACTCGCGACGCGCGTTGTCGTCAGACGAAAGGCGCATCCGCATCTGCGGCGCTTGATCCGATGCAATCAACGACATGTCGTCAGCGCTAAGATTGACGGGTGCGGCATGACTTGCGCGCACTTGCCAAAAAATGATTCCGACCGAAAAAAGAATGCCGATGCCAGCGGCAATCCAGGCTTTAGTAGTTGAGTTCAAAACAAGTCCTTTCGAAATGATGGTCTACGCTCTCGGATCTTCAACAAGCTCGAGCAGTACGCCAGCGGTCGATGATGGATGAATGAAGGCGACAAGGCAACCGCCCGCGCCAACTCGGGGCTCTTCATCGATCAAACGAGCGCCTTTGGCTTTTAAATCCTGCAAAGCCGAGCGAATATTTTCGACGCTTACCGCGATGTGATGGATGCCACCGCCGCGTTTTTCCAGAAACTTTGAGATTGGCGAATCCTGGGACATGGGTTCGAGCAACTCGAGGCGCGACTCACCAACTGGCAACATGCAAACGCGTACCTTTTGTCCCGCGACTTCTTCCGTGTGGTCGGCCTTCAGGCCAAAGAGATCGTTCCACATTTCAGCCGCCCCGGCGATTTCACTTGTCGCGATTCCGATGTGATGAATCTTCATGAGAGCAGACACCGACGTCAGACATCAGAGGTCAGACGTCTGACATCAGAACTACCAGCTGATGTCTGATCTCTGATGTCTGATGTCTGTCTCATCAGTTCCTCGGCTGCCGAATACGGATCGCGCTGCTTTGATGCAACCTCTTCGGCCAATCGCTCCAGCTTGTCGGCCGAACCGTTCTTGTCCAATGCGCGCTCCACGAGTTGTTCGCGCAAGAGTTCGAGAATGCGCCAACGCGCAATCGCGCGACGCCGCTCGCTGGTTTCGGGCCGGGACTTTTGAAACTCGCGACTCTGCTCAATCGCGGACGCCAAGTCTTCGATACCTTTGTTTTCCGTGGCGACGGTCTTCACAATCGGTGGCTGCCATGCGTCTTCACGAAAGGCCAGGGTCAAGAGCGCCTGCAGCTCTTTTTCAGCTCGCAACGCTCCCTCCCGATCCGCCTTGTTCAGCACAAGCACGTCGCCGATTTCCATGATGCCGGCTTTCATCGTCTGCACATCATCGCCCATGCCCGGCACCAGCACGACGACGCAAACGTCAGCCGTCTTCACTATTTCGACTTCGTCCTGACCTACGCCGACCGTCTCAACCAGTATTTTTTGATAACCGGCCGCGTCCAGAATCGCTACCGCATCGACAGTTCCGCGCGCCAGGCCACCAAGGTTCCCGCGGGTCGCCATTGACCGAATGAAAACGTTCTTGTCCAGCGACAGCGTCTGCATCCGAATGCGATCGCCGAGAATTGCGCCGCCAGAAAACGGGCTGGAAGGATCAACTGCGATGATGCCGACGCGCTCGCCTTGCGCGCGATAAAAAGCCGCCAACTTATCAACGATTGTTGACTTCCCCGCCCCGGGCGCTCCGGTGATTCCCACAACCAGAGCTTTCCCGGCGCGCGCGAATACTTCTTTCATTAAGATCGAAGCGTCGGCGGCGCCGTCTTCCACGCGCGAAATTGCGCGAGCCACAGCCGTGGCTTCCCCGGCGCTAATGCGATCAATAACACTACTCATCAGAAGGCTAGGCTTGTTTGAGAATCTCGCGCGCGATAATCATGCGTTGAATTTCGGAGGTCCCTTCGCCGATCGTGCAAAGCTTCGAATCACGCCAGTATTTTTCCGCCGGATAATCCTTGGTGTAGCCATATCCGCCGTGAATTTGAATCGCCTCTTCGCAAACCTTGACGCTGATTTCGGACGCGTAAAGCTTCGCCATTGACGATTCCTTCGTCGTCTTCTTTCCCTGATCTTTCAACCAGGCTGCGCGATACATCAGTAGACGCGCCGCGTCGATCTGCACTGCCATGTCGGCGAGCTTGAATTGAATCGCCTGGAATTCGCGAATTGGCTTACCGAACTGTTGCCGCTCACCTGAGTAACGTACCGCGGATTCATACGCCCCCTGGGCCATTCCGACTGCCAATGCGGCGATTGAAATTCTGCCGCCATCGAGAATCTCCATCGCATTCACGAAACCCATTCCTTCTTCGCCGATGCGATTTTCGTCGGGCACGAAACAGTCTTCGAAGATCACACTCGCCGTTTCCGATGCACGCAACCCGAGCTTGTTCTCTTTCTTCGAAGGCGAAAAACCTTTCGTCCCCTTCTCGAAGATAAAGCCGGTAATTCCCTTGCTGCGCTTCGCACGATCGCTCGAGGCAAATGCCACACATGTGTCCGCGTGAATCGCGTGCGTGATGAAATTCTTGGCGCCGTTAATAACCCAACCGGCATCTTTTCGCACCGCCGTTGTGCGCGTGCCCGACGCATCCGAGCCGGCCCCCGGTTCAGTCAATCCCCAGGCGCCGAGATGCTCGCCGCTGGCCAGCGGCACCAGATACTTCTTTTTTTGCGCTTCGTTTCCGTATTGGAAAATGTGGTTTGAGCAAAGTGAGGTGTGCGCGGCCACAGAGATTCCCACTGAGCCATCAACCCGCGACAGCTCTTCAATTACCGTGGCATATTCGACGTAGCCGAGTCCCGCGCCCCCGTATTCTTCCGGAAAAAGCACGCCGGTCAGTCCAAGCTCGGCGAGTTTCGGCTTCAGCTCGATCGGAAAGTGTTGGGTTTCGTCCCACTCGCTAACATGCGGCGCGATTTCGCTTTCGGCGAATTCGCGCACGCTCATTTTCATCTGTTGTTGTTCTTCAGTTAATTCGAATTCCATACGTTTACAGAGCCTTGCCGTGTGAGAACCCGGCGCGATAGCGACGGGATCGAACGTTCAAGTATCGACGCAAGCGGCAGTCTTTGTGTTATCACACGCCTTCACAGTCAAACGACAGGCTCGGTCGCCTGTCGCCGTGTCAATCGAACTTGCCATTGTAACCTAACGCGAGGAAACTCGCAGTTTGCGGCGGCGTGGTTTGGTTTTGCCGGCAGATGTTCGCGAGCGGTAAAACTTTTTGACTTCCACGGGCGTCAGCAAACGCCACTCACCCGTTTTTAACCTCGCCTCGTCAATCGGACCAATGCGCACACGCGAAAGCTTCAAGACCGAATAACCGATGGCGTCGAACATTCGTCGAATTTGTTGATTGCGGCCTTCGTGGAGCGTTACTTCGAACCACGCATTAACTTTGGTTTGCTGCAAAGGATCGATCTGTGCCGGAAGGGTGCGATTTCCGTCATCCAAACGAATGCCGCTTCGCAGCCTCTTGATCGCGCTCTCCGACGGAATGCCTTTCACCTTGACCCTATAGACTTTCGGAATGTTGTTCCGCGCCGAGGTCACGTAATTCGTGAAGTCACCGTCGTTGGTTAGCAAGAGCAAGCCTTCGGTGTTGAAGTCGAGCCGCCCGACTGGATGAAGCCGACCTAGAGAACTCGGCACCAGCTTCGTGACGAGCGGCCGCCCTTTCGGATCAGATAGGCTGCTCAAGTATCCCTTTGGCTTGTTAAGGAGGATATAAACCTTTTCGCGCGGCTGCAGGAGCGAATTGATGAGCCTTCGGTTTACCTTGATGTGATCGGTCTCCGGATCAGCTTTGGCGCCGAGCGCGTCAACAACTTTTCCGTTGACAGTTACTCGGCCTGACGTGATTAGTTCTTCGGCGTGGCGGCGTGAGGCGATGCCTGCGGCGGCGATAAGTTTTTGCAGGCGTTGTTGCATCGAGCGGGTGTTGTCATTCGTTTGCGAGGTCGCCGGCCAGGTCCTGAAAGTCTTCAATGCTCGGCAACTCTGACAAGTCTTTCAAACCAAACTGAATCAGAAACTCTTTCGAGGTGCCGTACATCATCGGCCGGCCGACGGTTTCTTTGCGTCCCTTCGCGACGATCAGTCGCTTATCAAGCAGCGTTTTGATCGCCGAGGGAGATTGCACACCGCGAATTTCCAAAATCTCAGGCACAGTGACTGGCTGCTTGTAAGCAATCACCGCGAGTGTTTCCAGAGAGGCCAGCGACAACTTCGCGCTCGGTTTGGACTTCAGATATGCGCGCACATGCTCGTGATGCTCAGCCCGCGTGGAAATCTGCCAGCCGCCGGCAATCTCGCGTAGATGCAATCCTCCACTGCGCTCGGCGTAATCTTCGACCAGCGATTGGACTGCCTCATCAACCGCCGACTGATCGACCCGCAGAACCTTCGCGATACTTTTCGAATCAATCGGCTCGTCGGCCACGAAGATTAGCGACTCAGTAATTCCTTTCAACTCAGTCGCGGAGATCTCGCGCATGCCCTGTACTTCATCGTCGGCTTCGACCGCTTCGATAGCTTCCGGCTCGAGTTCCGCTGCTGTCTGTGAGTGTTCGGCCATATTGTTTATGCGGGCGTGACGACGCGCGCAGTAATCTCGCCAAATGTTTCCCGCTGAACGAGTGAAATTTCCGCCATCCGCACCAGTTCAAGCACCGACAGAAACGCGACGACCAACTCGCGGCGCGATCCCGCACGTTCGAAAAACTTCACCAGGTTTAATTCGCCGGCCGAGCGAATCATGTTGCGCAGCCGTTCAATCATTTCGGCCATCGTCACCTCCTCGCGCTCGATCTCCATCAGGACTTCTTCTTTGTGCCGCGCAAGAATTTTTTGAAACACGGTCAGCAAATCGAAGAGGCCAACGGCGACTTCAGGATTGTTCTTGTCGGTCTCGATTTCGGCACGCGTGAAGACGGCCTGTTCCACCGTCGCGCGCGACCAGAGCATCTGCGCCGCCGCCTTGAACTTTTCGTGTTCCAGTAAACGATTGACGAGTTCGGTGCGCGGATCTTCAAGTTCTTCTTCTACGGCGAGTGGATCGCGTGGCAAGAGCATGCGCGATTTCAACTCAACAAGCTGCGCGGCCATTACGAGAAAGTCACCCGCGACAGCCAGATCCAGTTCCTGCATTAGCTTCAGATACCGCAAATATTCCTCGGTAATTCGCGCAACCGGAATGTCGTAGATGTTTACCTGGTCCTGGCGGATCAAGTAGAGCAAAAGATCGAGCGGGCCCTCGAATTCGCCAAGCGTAACTTTCAGTTGATCTGTTTCGTGATCGGGAGTGATGGCAGGAGCTGCGCCGGCGACGCTGATCGATGGCGAAGTTTGCGCCTTCGTAGGATCCGCTGTTTGCAGTGTTTTCGCCGTTTGTGAATCGTCAGTCATGTTCGCGCGCCCAATAAACCCATTTTCGCTTTTGCATCAGACAGCGTCACTTGCGCGATACCCTGCGCGTGCGAGGCGCCACGTTCCAGAATCGCGCCCAGTTTATCATCATCAATGGCTTTAACGCGTTCCTGAATCGGCTTGAGAAATTCGATCGTTAGGTCCGCCAGTTCGTTCTTCAGCTTGGCATATCCCTGGCCGTTGAAATGCGCCTCGATTTCTTCGGTGCTCAGGTTAGTCAGCAGGTGATAAATCGTCAGAAGGTTATTGATGGCCGGCCGATTTGGATCAAAACGAATCTCGGTCCCGGAATCTGTCACGGCGCGCTTGAATTTGCGCTGGACCGCGTCGTCACTGTCGAGCAGCATGACGCAACCGGCTTCGCTTTCCTCGTCGGACTTCGACATCTTCCTGGTCGGATCTGCGAGCGACATGATGCGCGCGCCAACTTTCGGAATGAACGGATCAGGCACCCGAAAGGCTTCGCCATAATCGCGGTTGAAGCGAATGGCGATATCGCGGGTTAGCTCAAGATGCTGCTTTTGATCCTCACCAACCGGCACAAGATCCGTCTGGTAAAGCAAGATGTCCGCGGCCATAAGCACCGGGTAATCGAAATACCCGACGCCGATGTTGTCCTGTTGCTTGCGTGCCTTGTCTTTGAACTGAGTCATGCGCTCGAGCTCAGACATGCGGGTAACGCAGTTCAAAAGCCACGCCAGTTCTGCATGTTCTCCAACATCGGATTGGACGAACACCGTCGAGATTTGTGGATCGATTCCAACGGCAAGGTAGATGCGCGCTAATTCTCTACTCTTCTCGGCGAGAACCTTCGGGTCCTGAGGAATAGTGACCGCGTGCAGATTGACGATGCAAAAGAAACTTTCGTATTCGTGTTGTAGCGCGACCCAATTGCGCAAAGCGCCGAGATAATTGCCGAGGTGAACGTTGCCGGTGGGCTGCGCGCCGCTGAAGATTCGCTTCATTTTCTTAAGTGCCGATGAAAAGTAGTCTTTCCGCGATTGGCATCAGTACGCCGAAAACCACCCGAAACACCCCGGTGAACATCGCGACGATCAGCAACAGGAAGCCGAATCTTTCGAGACTTTCAAATGCCGAATCAAAACTAGATGGCAGGATACTCTGAAGGATCTTGCTGCCATCGAGCGGCGGAATCGGAATCAGGTTAAAAATTCCCAAGGCCACGTTAAGCGTAAAGAAGGTCAGCAGAAGCTTCAGGCCGCCCTCTGCGATCAATGAGTCCGGACGATTCAAACCAATACCATCGGAAGTAACTATAATTACACCTATGGCTCCCAGAATTCTGATTATTATTCCGACGATGATCGCAATAATGAAGTTGCTGATGATACCGGCGGCCGAAACCCAGAAGTTCGCCACTCGCTTATTGCGCCAGCGAAGCGGGTTGACCGGAGTCGGTTTCGCCCAGCCAATCAACGGAGCGCCCGTGAAGAACGCGATTGCGGGAAACAAAAGGGTTCCAATCGGATCTACGTGCGCGACCGGATTCAGACTGATGCGGCCTTGCAGACGTGCGAGATCGTCACCAAACCGATTCGACATCCACGCGTGCGCGGACTCGTGCACAGACAGCGAAAAAATCAGCGCCACCATGAAGAGAAGAAATTGGCCGATTACGCTGCCGTCAATATTACCCATTTAGAGGTTGATGGTCGGTCGAACTGTCACAAAGACCCCGCGAAAGTAACATCACGATCTGTCGCGCGTCAAAGCCCAATTCTAGGAAAGCAAAAGCCCTTCGATTCCTAATTTCAATCTATAGACCGCGTCGTTAGTGGCGACGATCATGTCACCATCAGGATCAAAAGCGAGGCCGACTACGTTCATTCCGGCAACCAGAAGTTCTACCTTTTTTGCGTCCGGTGAAATTCTTACGATGCCGCGCCGCCCGCGCAGCGAAGCGGCCACGTAAAGATTGCCTGCCACATCAAAGGCGAGTCCTTGCGGCCGGCCGAGACCGTGAAAAAAGACCTCGGGCGCGCCGAGCTTGTCGAACCGGGTGATCCCGTCAAAGCTTGAGACCGTTGGACCGCTAACGTACAAGGCTTCGTCGGGACCAAAAGCCAGATGATACGCCGACACCGAAGGTTCGTGTTCCGCCCATTCCATCGCTTCTCCAATCTCGTTAACACGGAAGATAGTGCCGGCGCGATCGCCGACGAACATGTCGCCGTCCGCATTAAAGGCCAAGCCAGTGGCAATGCCGAGTTCGCTGGCGAACACTGAACAGTCGTTCGCGGGAGACACGCGATACACAGTGCCATCGAGTCTGCTCGTCACAAACATTTGGCCTCGCGGCGAAAAAGCAATTGCAGTTGGATTAGTGATATCGCCCGAGAACTCTTCGACGATTTTTTCTGAGGTCACTCGGTACAACGAAACCGGCACGTGCTCGCCGCGCGAACCTGAGCGAGTGACGTAGAGCGCTCCATCAGATGGATCGAAAGCTGGATTAGCTACAGGATGAAGATCGCCGGCGATTTTGCTCCCAACGATCAGCTTTGCCGAATTGAATGCCTGCGAGATCTTTGCTTCCTGTCCAACCGAGACTTCTCCAGCCGTAATGCCGTCAGGAACAATCGCGAGAAGACGCCGGCGCGAGGCAGCGACGACGTGAGCGCGAACACCGTCAATTGTAACCACGCTCACAGTCTGTCCGGAGGACGGCACAAGATCAATTGCAATTTCTCCGCCGGGAATCGCCGCTCGGGGCCACATTTTATCGATGCTTATATCCATTGCCTATGAGAACAAACGCTCATGGTAGCGACGCGCAGGGGCATTGTCGAACCCACACGCTTAGAAAAGTTCGCGCTGACAGCTAGAATGATATGAACCAGATGAGGAGCCTGCACGGAAATACTCACGGTCTGAAGCCAAACCAACTGCGACGCATTCAGAAGCTGTACCAGCGACGCGTCAGTCCCAGTGAAATCGTCACGCCCGAGTTCGCGCGACAGTTGACCGAACTGTCGCATGAAACCAATCGGCAGATCGGCGTGCTGATCGATCGCAAGGGCTACGTCGAGTACGTTACGGTGGGCGATGCGCGCAGAATCGAGCTGCCCGACTTTAAACGTGTGCGGGTCGCGGCAGACCGTTTTCGCGGGCTGCGATGTGTGCATACACATCTGCGTGGTGAAGAGCTAACGCGAGATGACCTGACGGACCTCGCGCTGCTGCGGTTGGACCTTATGGCCGCGATCGAAGTTGATGGGCGCACGGGATTACCCGGTGTGGTGCGCGCCGCTCACATGCTGCCCAGCACTCCGACAAATCACGGGAATAAAAACGGCGACCAGTTCGCATTTTTAACCCCCGCCGTTCCCAGTCAGCTCCAAGTCGATTTTCTCGAGCTGATGGAGGCGCTCGAAACTGAGATGGCGCGCAACCGTCGTACGGTCAGACGAACCGGGGCGGGCGAGGCCGCGATTCTCGTGCATGTCACCACCGGCGCGGTCAGCGAGTCCGAGGATTCAATGGCTGAGCTGCGCGAGCTGGCTGAATCAGCGGGCGTCGCAGTAGTTGACCAAATTATTCAACGTCGACCCGCAATCGACCCGCGCACGGTCATGGGCAAAGGAAAGCTGGACGAGTTGCTGATTCGCGCGATGCAGATAGGCGCTGATGCCGTGATTTTTGATCGCGAATTAAACCCGGCGCAGGTGCGCTCGATTTCCGAAGCAACTGATTTAAAGGTCGTCGATCGATCGCAATTGATTCTCGACATCTTTGCGCAGCGCGCGCAGTCGCGCGAGGGCAAGATTCAGGTCGAACTTGCACAGTTGAAATACATTTTGCCACGCCTGGTCGTGGGACAGGACTCGGCGTTTTCGCGACTAGCGGGCGGCATCGGTGGACGAGGCCCCGGCGAGACAAAGCTGGAAACTGATCGGCGGCGCGTGCGCGATCGCATCCACCGGCTCGAGAAGGAGCTCGACGCTCAACGAGGCCATCGCGTGCAACGTCGCAAGGAGCGTCTGCGCCATCAAGTTCCGATCATTTCAATTGTCGGATACACGAACGCCGGCAAATCCACGTTATTGAATGTGTTGACGGCCAGCCACGTAGTCGCGGAAAAGCGCATGTTCGCCACGCTCGATCCGACCACCCGGCGCTTGCGGCTTCCACGCGAGCGCGAAGTAATCATCAATGATACCGTGGGATTCATTCGCGATCTCCCGCCAGATTTGCTCGAAGCATTCAGATCAACAATCGAAGAGATTGCCGACAGCTCATTGCTCATTCACCTGGTCGATGCTTCGAACCCTCGTTGGGAACAGCAAATCGCGTCCGTCGAAAGAACACTGGCAGAACTCGACATGGCTGAGATCCAGCGAATGATCGTATTCAACAAAGCCGACCTCCTTGATTCGCAGAATCTAACCGCGATGGAGCGCGAAGTGCGAACCCGAACCGGCGCCGGCACGCTCAAAATCTCAGCACTGAATCCATCAACGCTTCGTCCGTTGCTGGACAAAATCGAAGCTGCCACCCGCCGAGCGGAAAACTAGAACTTTGGTTTCAGTTTGCTAAAAGTTGTTTCGAGGCTTTCCGGCAGAACACGTGTATCGCCCACGGTTGAAGTAAAATTCGTATCGCCTATCCAACGCGGCAGAATGTGAAGATGAAAATGGTCCGCAACTCCGGCTCCCGCAGCCCGGCCAAGGTTCATACCAATGTTAAATCCATCCGGTTTGTATACGTCGCGCAAGGCCGTCTGACAGCGCTTCGTCAGGTCCGTCATTTCATCTGTTGTCGCTTTCGGCGCTGCGTCGAATTCACTAATATGCGCGTTCGGCGCAATCATCAAATGTCCGCTGATGTAAGGATAACGATTCAGAATGATGAAATTGTTTGTGCCGCGATACAGGACAAAGTTCTTCGCGTCATCGGCAGGGTTCGCAAGGGCCAGACAGAAAATGCAGTCCGCCTGGGACATTTTGGATCCGGCTGTGGTGATGTATTCGTGCCTCCAGGGGCTCCAAAGTCGATCCACAGTGGTGAGACAACCTTACCCGTTTGTGTTCTCTGTCTTTGAAGAAGTCGTACCCGAGTTTTGGTTGATCAACTCCTTAAGCTCTTTGCCGGCTTTGAAATACGGAACTTGTTTGGCGGGAATGTTGACAGGAGCTCCGGTTTTTGGATTGCGGCCACGCCGCGCGCCACGGCCACGAACACGAAAGCTTCCGAATCCGCGGAGCTCGATTTTTTCGCCTTTGTTCAAGCTCTGGATGATGCTGTCGAAGACAATTTCAACCAGCCGCTCGGCATCCTTCTTTGTCAGTTCCGCAGCATTTGCTACATCATCAACGAGATCGGCCTTAGTCATTGCGAGTACCTCGTTTGAAAAACGACCGCAAGCGAAAAAACGGTTGGCGGATGAGCATTCCGTTCCGAATCTATTGGTGAATTAGGTTATCAAACGGCCGGAGTTCCGGCAAGGGTGAAAAGCTTACCCTTCAAGAGCTTACGGTCATGCCGTGCGCAGCCGCTTATGATTCGTTGGACTCTTCCGTACTCTTGCTGCCCGTACCGAAATCCGCCAACTCGGCAAGCGAAGCCATGCCACCTTTAGCCTCAGATGTGTAAACCTTCGTTTCGACAATTGGCTCGTCGTTGGCGGCGGCGCGGGCTGACAAACCGATCTTTCGATTCTCAGCATCGATGCGCAGGATTTTGAAATCCATCTCCTGTCCCAACTGCACGGCGTCTTCCGGTTTGTTGACGCGCTCGTCAGACAACTCGGACACGTGACACAAACCTTCAAGGTTGTCGCCGAGCTCAACAAAAGCACCGAAGCTCGCAAACCGGGCAATCTTTCCTTTGACTACATCGCCGGGTTTGTGTGAAGCCACAAAATCGTTCCAGGCATTGGGCTCAAGGTCTTTAATCGACAGCGACATCCGTCGATTTTCAGGATCAATCGCGGTAATTACCGCATCGACGGCTTGCCCTTTTTTCAGAAGCTCGCCCGGATGTTTGATTCGTCGCGACCAGGAAATGTCGGATACGTGAACCAGACCGTCGACGCCGTCTTCGACTTCGATAAATGCACCGAAATCCGTTAGGTTGCGGACACGGCCGTGGACGCGATCACCGACCTGATATCGCTCGGCGAGCGTGCGCCAGGGATTGTCCTGCACCTGCTTCATTCCGAGACTGATGCGACGCGCCTTCGGATCGACGCTAAGTACTTCGACCTCGACGGTATCGCCAGGGCCCACGAGCTTACTCGGATGCTTCACACGTTTCGACCAACTCATCTCGGAAACGTGCACCAGCCCTTCGACTCCCGGTTCCAGCTCGACGAACGCGCCATAGTCAGTGACGCTCGCCACGCGACCGTTGATCCGCGTCATTGGCGGAAAACGCTCTTCAATTGTCTCCCACGGATCGGGCAGAAGCTGTTTATAACCCAGGGAAACACGCTCACGGTCACGATCAAACCGAAGCACTTTGACTTGCACACTGTCGCCAACCTTGAACATCTCTGCGGGATTCTGCAGGCGCCCCCATGACATGTCGGTCACGTGCAGCAATCCATCGATGCCGCCGAGATCTACGAACGCGCCGTAGTCCGTCAAGTTCTTAATCTGGCCTTCGACGATGATGTCCTCTTCAATTTGTCCAAGCGTCTGACCTTTCTTATCGGCGTTGCGTTCTTCGAGCACAGCTTTGCGCGACAACACCACATTCGAACGTTTTCGGTTGAGCTTGATGACCTTCGCTTCAATCTCTTTGCCACGCAACGAATCCAAATTGCGAATCGGGCGGATATCCACTTGCGAACCCGGTAGGAACGCGGGGATGCCGTCCACATCGACGCGAAGACCACCCTTGATCCGTTCCATTACTTTGCCTTTTATCGGCGTACCCTCGTTGAATGCCGCCTCAACGTCATCCCAGGCGCGCAACCGCACTGCATCCGCGCGCGAGAGGACCGGGAAACCTTCACTCGTTTCCATTGCTTTGACCAGCACGTCAACTTCATCGCCACGTTTGACGGCGACTTCGCCGTTTTCCATGAACTCCGCAGGATTGACGATGCCTTCGGACTTGTGGCCGAAATCAATCAACACGCCGCGTTCCGTAATACCGACCACAGTCCCGCGCACGACCTCGCCTTCCTGCAACGCGGACTGCTCCTGCTCGAACTGATCGAGCAATTGGCCAAAGTCTTCGCTCGAAGTGCGACGTTCGTCTTCATCGCGCGGCTCCTCTGCCGCTGGCACCGAAGTGACCGGTTCGGCTGTTTGCTGAGCGGCTGATACAGTGGCGGCGTCCGTCGCCGCATTAACTTCAGTTGAAGGGTCGGAGGCTGACGCCTCTGCACCCGGGTTGGTTTCGTCAGTGGACATGAACACTCCTGCTACGCTGCGAACGGTTCCGGTGAGCGTGTGAAACAGTATCCACTATTTCTAGCGGTGCGTTCTATTGGTGTTAGTCGGAGGATTGAGAGGCGAGCGTTAAGAAGTTGGAAAGAGGTTTACAGTTTCGATTTTCCGTCGTGCCCGTAGTCTCCCGCTTGGTCCGACTAACACCGATCGCGTGACCGGATGTTTCGGACTGTACACGTCGCCCTGACTGAGTGTCAAGGCGACTGCAAATTGTTTGTGCGGCAAAACTTTAACGGAATCTTAACGAAGAGAATTTAGCGAAGCTTCACTGCCGCGTGACACCACATACACCCCCGCTGAATGGGAACCGACGAACAAGGTGTTTTGATCGCGCGGGTCAATCGCCAAAGCCCAAATCCGCATACTCGGCAAGTGCAAATCGCGAGTGTCGATGCGCTGCCACGTCATGCCGGAATCCGCTGAACGAAAGACGCCACCGCCTTTGTCGCTCGTTTGATAAGCATTACCGGCAAAGACTTCGTTCGGGTTTCGCGGGTTGATCAAAATGCTGGTGAAATCTCCATAAGGCAGATCGCCGCCACGACGTGACCAGTGCTCGCCTCCGTCATGCGACAGATAAAACGCCTGCTTTGTGCCCACATAGATGTATGAGGATCGCGTTGGGTCTTGCGCGATGATATTTATCGGCGAGGTAGCCGGGACGCCACTCATTTGCTGCCAGGTTTCGCCGCTGTCTCTTGAAACGAGAACACCCGTGCTCGCGGTGCCCACAAAGATGACCTGCGGATCTTGAGAACTGATTGAAATTGCATTTGTGCGCACATCAAAACCGGGTCCGTAGTTAACGCGGTCCCAGCCTTGTGACGGATCGAATGTGCGATAAAGACCCGCATTTGTAGCCGCCAGCAGACCCGACTTGCCGGTTGCATCAGTAAAAGACGCCAGCGCATTGACCGGCTCAGTCAGTGAAAGCACGTGTGCCAGAGCATTCGCCGCCACACTACCCAAGCCAAGAGCGCCGATGGTCGCCTCATCGATCTCGCCTGTGACCGGCAAGTATCTGTCGGACTGAAATCTCTTCAACGCGGCAACAGTGCGCGGACCCAGGTGTCCGTCGGGTGTGCCGATTTCATAACCAGCGCGGTCGAGCGCTTCCTGCGCCTTGCGCACGACGTCATCAGACACTTGCGGCGCCACGATGATTTGTTCACCCGGATTTGTCGGTCGTTGCTGTGTGCGAGTAGCTGTTGTGCTGCGAGCGTTTGAACTACCGCGCGCCGCGGGCTTGCGCCCCGGACGTTTGGGCGGAGTCGGTTTCTTTCCCACTAATGTTGACCATGATGCACCGCGATCGAGCGAGCGATAAATCCCGAGATTTGTTCCGAGATAGATAGCGTTTGGATTCCGGTCGTCTTGCAGCAGCGCATAGGCAATCAACCGCGGCGGCATGTTTCGCATCGACGGCTGCCAGGTGGTGCCGCCATCAGTACTCACGAAAAAGAATCCGCCGCCCGTCGTGGTGTTGATCGTCGTCGCGTACACCCGATTTGGTTGTTCGCGATCGGGAACGATGGTGTTCACGAAGCGGCCGCTGAAGCCGGAGTTTGTCGGCACAAAGTTCCGCCCTCCATCATGGGAGACCATCACACCATAGTTGTTGGTACCAATGTAAACGGTGTCTGGCGTGCGGGGGTGAACCGCAATCGAGTTGATCTCGAGCTGACGCGAGGTGGTAACCATCCACGAATTATTGTCGCCGCCTTTGCCGGAACGCCAGAAACCTTCGGTCGTACCCGCAAAGACCAATCCGGGAATCGTCGGATGTTGGAGAATGGCGCGCGTGCGTCGCGACTGCGACGGGATACCTTGGACCTTGTGCCAGTTATCACCGGCGTCTGTTGTTTCGTAAATTCCACTGCAGGCCGACGCAATGATGTGGTTCGGATTTCGCGGATCGAGGTTAATCGCAAAAATATCCGAGTCATCGATAATGCCGTTCTTGATGATCCGCCATGTTTGTCCACCGTCCGTGGATTTGTATGGCAAGTACCAGGTGCCTGCGTAAATGGTATTCGTCCCGCGGGGGTCGATTGCGAGCGATTCCACGTGAACCAGGCCTGGAGTTGTCTGCGTTGGCAGCGCCGTCCACGTCTCGCCCGCATCGAGCGATCGATAAATGCCATTGAAGGTTCCGGCCAGCAGGAAATCAGGATTCTTGTCCGATTGTGTCAACGAGTGGAGGGCTTCGTTTTTCAGCTCTGCCGATTCGCGCCAGGTTATTCCGCCATCCGTTGACTTAAAAAAACCACCTGGATCCTTGTGACGATGCGCTGCGACGTAGAGCACTTTCGAGTTGCGCGGATCAACAATTATGTGGTCGACGAACAAACGCGGCCGATTCAGATTCGCAAGCAATCGCCAACTGCGCGCTCCGTCGGTTGACGTGTAAATCTGTCCGTCCAGCGTGCCGAAGTAGAAACGGTCCGGATCATTCGGATCGACAACCAGCGAACGGACGTCCCCCCCACTGGGACCAGTAATGCGCCAATCGCTCGTGTAGGGAACACTGCTGTCCGCGGCGCGGGCGCGAAAGGTTGATTGGAGGGATGCATGTCCGAGCGCGAGAACTGCGCCCGCTACTATAAGGAGACTCAGGGTAAATCGCTTCATTGGTAATTACTCTTTCAAATCTGCTTGCAACTTATGGGAAGGGGGCCCACGACCGGCATTATAAACACTTGCGCAACTGTTTTCGATACCGTGACGAAGAATTTCGCTGCCTGAGTGCTGAGATATGGCGAAGAAGTCGCCAAAAAGCGAAATGGGCGATGCCCTTGCGAGCATCGCCCACGTTCGGAAGAAGGTCGCGGCTCTTATGAGCAGCGAACGTTCAAGTTACTCTTCACCGCGGCGTCCGCGCCGACCTTTCGTCGCTTTCTTGCACGCCGGGCAAGGTGAAACCGCTCCGGCGGTGTCCGGCGCCGGTGGGGTCGCGCCCGAAGGTACGATCCACAACTCGACCTTGAGATCCGGCATGCAGCCACCGTCGACAACCACGATGCGGCCTCCATCGATGCCGCGCGTGTTGACGAGATAGTCCTTAGCCCGGTTGCCACGTGTCACACCTTCGCCTTCGCAACTGCCGTAAGCGACGATGTAGCCTTGGGCACTGGGATCGTTCTGCAGTTCGATCGCGTAATTGTCGAGTCTGGCCTTCTCGTCGTTGAAGCGGATGTTGCCATACTCATCAACCTTACGCGGGACTCTAACCGGTTTGACCGGCGTAGTGCACGACGCCGTGCGGTTGCAGGTCGGATCAACGCCACCAACCTCGACTGTGGCCGTCACTGACTGACCGCCGAGACCCTTGGTGTCAACGGTAATAGAGCTGGTGCCCTGACCGCTGGTGATTGTTCCGGCCGAAACTGTCCAGTTGTAAGTCTCCGAAACTACTGGAGTGCCTTGTTTGAAGTCCGCAGTGAACGTAATCGGCTGACCTTCGTCGACCGAATCCGTGCACGTTACCGAAAGTGTCGGGCAAACCAGGTTAGGCACGCAGTCGCTGCAAGTCGCGATGGTGACAGTCGTCGAAGAGAAGCTGATGCAGCCGCAGCCATCATCAACTTCCACCGACGCGGTATAGGTGCCTGGAGCCAGGCCGCTCAGGTCCCACGTCACGGTCGCACCGTCACCGGTAATACGTCCACCAGTCGTGCTGTACGTGTAGAGCAGAGTGTCGCCATCAGGATCCGTCGCAGTAGTAGTCAGTCCAACCGACGTTGTCGCCGTCGTCGGGCACGAACCCGAAGAAGAGTGCGTATCGGGCGGGCACGGCATCGTAATCGTCGATGTCGAGGCTGCGAATGAACTGATCACCGGGGCCTGATTCGGCAGTATCGATGGTTCGCGGGCGTTGCGATGTCCGGCCCAGAACTGAACGCCGAACCCATTCGCGTCATCAGAGAAGTTGAAACCGCGCGGGAATCCGCCAGCCGTCGAGGCGCGCGTCGTTCCCGGCACAACTACAAGTCCTCGAGATGGGACATTCACGTTCGTAATTTGCTGAATTGGAACGTTGAAGTCGTTGCCGTTGAACATCGACTTGTCCTGCTGATTGAAGTGCATGCGATACCACACGCCGAATCCGAACCAGCGACGCGGATAGAACTTCGCGCCAGCCAGCCCTTCTACTGGGCTGTTTTCAAAGGCGTTTGGTGTGCGGCCGCCGACGTACTGTGTCGTGCGCAGTTCGAGAATTGGCTGGAAGTACTTGTTAATCGGGAAGTCAAACCCGACACCGGTAATAAACTCATCCGGCCGATCGAGAATCACTTCGCCGTTAGCGAACTTCGGATTGCTGTTCAGAATGTAACCGCCGTTAACTGAGACATTGACTGACCGGCTTAAGCGCGCGTCGACAACGCCGACGATACCAAAGTCACCGATATCGCCACCCGGTCCCGAGCCGCGCTGCATTTGATTGAAGCCGCTAAAATCATCAGCCTTATCCATCCACCAGCGCCAGAACGGAATGACCGCCACGCCGAGCGGGTTGTTGGGGCTGGTTAATCTCCATTTCGCGCCAAACACCAGGTTGTTAAAGCTCGACTCGCCATAGAGCCGGTTTATGAACGGAGCATCCGGCAAATAGCTGGGTGCGATGGTGAATGTCACCGGAACGGTGATCGGATTGGTCAGCGCAGTCGCCGGCAACGTTTCGGTCGCCAACACGATTCCCGGAAGGATACTGCCAACCGTTGAACCAAGTCCCGGGAAGGTGTCAGCCGGTCCAAAAGTGCCGCTGTTCGGCGAGACAGTGAAGCCCATTGTCGGGTTCGGAGCTGTCACACAGCCGGCGCTTCCCAAAGGGCCGTTCGAAATTGCCAGGCTCAGTCTTGAAGCCGCTCCACCGATGAAGGGATACTGCACGAACGGCTGGCTGAACGACGGCCGGAACACGGCAGTGCCGGCAATGCTGGCGCATCCAGCCGGCAAGTTGTTCGGCGCCAAAATGATCGCCGGACCACTACCAAGAAACCCGCCAAAATTCAACTGCGAGTTCGGCAGGTAGAAACTCGACAAATTTGTCGGGTTATTTACTTTTACGCCACGGTATCCGGTGCTCTTGACCCAGAGCTCAATATGATCACTGAGGCCGATATTAAAGCTTACCGGCACCTCTGTAATATCGACGTCACCCGGATCACGATCATAATTGCTGTACGCAACACTGAACGTGTACTCCCCACGACGAATCGTTTGCCCGTCGTAGATCGTAAACAGCCCTGTTGGGCCACCTTCGGGGCCGCCGGTTCCTACCGCCGGCGAAAGGTTTCTGGGATCGTTTTCCTGCCTGAGCCTCTGAGCAGAGGCGACGGCCGACAATACAAAAATTGCGAGTGCAGAAACGAGCACTCTTTTCGCGAGCCTCATCGCGTTCCTCCTGCCATATGGTGAAAAATTTCTCGGGGCCGAATCCGTGAGCGACTGTCGGCAAGTACCTGGAGTGATTGTTTTGCTCGAAGCATCACGCCGCCAGTCAACCCAGGGGACACGGACGCTCGAACTGCAGCGTCAACGAGAAACGTTAACTAAAGTGACAACCTCAATGACGTTTTTTGCGTCTGAGGGCAAATTGAGAGCGTAAGCAAAAGGCGCTACGTCTCGTAACTGTTAACACCGAATAATCTAGCGCTACTTTATAAGGAAACCGAGCGCTTGTGTCAACTAGGATTTCCGCGAGCTACGGCCAGTTCAACTTGCAGGACTTTTCGGGCTGCCATTGCTCAACAGAAATACCGTCGAAGCCTACCATTGCCAATCCCCGAAATCAAGAGTTTTTCACGACTTAGCGGCGATTTTAATATGTTTTTTCAGTCACGCCCCGATGCGGAACGGTCACGATAAAAGGGCCTCTTACTGATCACCTCTACCGTCATTTTGGAGCCCCATCAAGAGCCGCTCCAGCTCCCTGGTCGCTGCGTCACGGCCCCCAACCTTTCGTAAAGGAAACAGGTAATTCCGGGGGTGTGCGGGTCATCCTCGCGCGAATGCGGCTGTCAAAACATCGATTACGGCTTTCCGTACGATTGCCGCGCTGACCTCCCCTCTAAGCGTAGATGCCGCGCATTCGCGTATCGTAGGCGACACGGTCAATTGCCAGCATATAAGCTGCCGTTCGAGTGTCCACTGAATGGGAGTCTGCATAGCGACACAAGTCGTTGAAACTGGCGACCATCTTGTCTTGCAGGCGCTCGTTCACAACATCTTCGCGCCAAAAGTAACCCATTCGATCCTGGACCCACTCGAAGTACGAGACTGTCACGCCTCCGGCATTTGCGAGGATGTCGGGAATCACAAAAATCCCTTTTTGATAGAGCACTTCGTCAGCCGCGGCGGTGGTTGGCCCATTTGCACCTTCGGCGAGGATCTTGCACTTCAGGCGTTCACAGTTTTGGGAAGTGATCTGATTCTCAGTCGCCGCCGGCACAAGCACCTCACAATCGATCTCCAGTAAGTCCGCGTTCGAAACGTATTCCGCGCCCGGAAATCCCTCGAATGATTTCGTGTTTTGCAGATGCTTCATCGCGGCAGGAATATCGAGACCATTTGAATTGTGAATGCCACCGTGAACGTCTGAGATCGCCACGACCTTGAATCCCGCTTCGTGCATCAGCAGGGCGCCGATGCCGCCGACATTGCCACTTCCCTGCACTACGATGCGCGTGTTGGCGGGTTCCATCTTGAATCGTTTGCAGGCCTCCTGCACCACGATCAAAATTCCGCGGCCAGTTGCCTCACGACGGCCGCGCGAGCCCCCGAGGTCAATTGGCTTTCCGGTTACTACCGCATTGACGGTGTGCCGCGCATGCATCGAATAGGTGTCCATGATCCACGCCATTGTCTGCTCGTTTGTATTCATGTCAGGGGCCGGCACGTCCTTTTCGGGTCCGATGAAATCAAGCAGCTCGGCGGCGTATCGTCGCGTCATGCGCTCGAGTTCACCTTGAGACATCTGTATAGGGTCACAGATGATTCCACCTTTTGCGCCCCCAAACGGTACGTTCACTACGGCGCACTTCCAGGTCATCCACGCCGCAAGCGCCCGCACTTCATCGATCGAAACGTCCGGCGCATAACGAATGCCGCCTTTCGCCGGCCCGCGCGCGAAGTTGTGCTGCACCCGAAATCCTTCGAAGACCTGAATGCGCCCCGAGTCCATGCGCGTCGGAATGTAGACCTTCAGTTCACGATTGGGCACGCGCATGACGGCATACAGATCGGGATCCAACTGCAGTAACTGGGCCGCGCGGTCAAACCGCGACATCATCGACTCAAACGGGTTCGCTTCTTTGATTTCTCTGATGTCGTCAACCAGTGCGTTGGGCATAGTGATGCTCCCAGAAAAAAAGTAGACAAAGCTTGAGGGGTTCTAATCGGCGGATGTTAACTCATGGAGTTAGACCGCGCAACCAAGCGTCGTTGACAAGGACGCAACGCGGAACGGCATGCTAACATCGAATGCAAAACGGGCGCGCGACACCCCAGTCACACAATGAGTAGCTTTTTACAGCGATGGTGTTGGATGGGAATAATCGTCGCGCTGTGCTTACTCACATTCGGCGTTTCCAACCTGGCGGCACAAACAAACGGACTAGATCAGGATGATCCGATCAAGCTGTTCGAACGCGGTCAGGACGCGCATGCGAAAAACGATCTTAAGACGGCAATTGAATTCTATGACGCTGCCATTCGCCTGAAGCCGGAGTTTCCGGAAGCAGAATTTCAACGCGCGCTTGCGCTGCTTTTTTCAAATCGAAGGGACGAAGCATTGCAGGGATTCAGTCGCGCGGTTGAGTTGCGCCCCGACTGGGCATTTGCTTACGCGCGTTTTGGTTCACAACTGTCGACGGCTCTCAACGATCCCAAGAACGGTGAACCAATCTTGCGCAAAGCAATCGAACTCGATCCGGACAACGAAGAGGCGTTGGTCGCGCTTGCCGACGTGCGCGCAGCTGCCGGCGATCGAAACGAGGCGCTAGTGTTGAGCCGACGCGCGACGTCATCAAAACAAGCTACCGCCTCAACTTGGCGCAAGCGCGCGTTCATTGAAGTTGGTGCGGGCGATCGCGCCGCGGCGCTAGCCAGCCTCGACCGCGCTTTAGCACTCGAGCCGAACAATCTCGGCGCGATCGATCAGCGCGCAAGACTCCTGCTGGATCTCGGAGACAATGCAAGAGCAATCGAAGATATTCGAGTCCTGGAAAAAGCCGGCCAGGGCATCAGTGTTACCGGCGCCTTTGACCTTGCCCAAATGTACGAGCGCGCGGGCCGCAACGAGGACGCCTTGCGGGTGCTCGACGCATTGCCGGAAAAAGATCGCAACGCGGCGGAAATAGTCGCCCTGCGTGCAGAGCTGGCGGGCGGCGATGGATCGACCGCCGAAGAGCGCGCGGCGCTCGAACAACTGTTGGAACGTGAGCCGAAGAATGCGGCGTTGCTGGCTCGACTCGGCGCGGCGTATCGTCGAATCGATCCGTTAAAGTCCCAGGACTATTACTATCGGGCATCACAGCTTGAGCCGAATAACGCAAAGTTCGCCATCGGTTATGCCGCCGCGCTGATTCAAAGTCGCAGATTTCCGGAAGCAATCACGATTCTCCGGCGAGTCATCACGAACGCGCCTGACGAATACACGGCGCACACAAACCTGGCGCTTGCGCTCTTCGAATCGAAAGATTTTCGCGGCGCGATTTCCGAATACCAATGGATTGCCAGCGCGCGACCCGACGTAGTGGTGACCTACTTTTTTCTCGCAATCGCGCATGATAATCTCCAGGAGTATCCCGAAGCGCTGGACGCGTACGAAAAATTTCTCGCACGCGCCAATCCAACTTCCAACAAGTTGGAGATCGACAAAGTGAATTTACGTCTGCCGGTCTTGCGCGATCAAATTAAGCGGGGCCAGGGAAAACGAAAAGCGTCTTGATGGCTTAGTACCGGCGAAAACATGCGAATTCATCTCGCTCAAATTTCGTCATTTGTTTCAATCGCATTCGCAACTCTCATACTGTTCACGGGCGCACACGCCCAGCCGCCTACACCGCAAATGCCCTCGCCACCGCCGATGCGATTCGTGTTGGCGGAAGATCGCAACCAGTTGACTGCTACCAAGGATCCGAAAGCGAGAATTCGATTGACGATCGAATTGGCGGAAGTGCGCCTCACGAAGATGGAACAACTTACCGCGCAAAAAAGTTTTCCCGAGGCGTCGGAGGCGCTCGGCAATTATCTTGGCCTGATAGAAGACGCCATGCACTTTGTCGGAAGCATGACTCAGGACAAGAACAGCACTCGAGATCTTTACCGACGTCTCGACATCGCTCTGCGTGCGCAAATCCCCCGGCTGGCCGTAATGCGGCGTCAGACGCCGTCTGATTACTCAATCCATCTCAAAGCCGCCGAAGAGTTCGTGAGGAGTATGCGCAGCGACGCGCTCGATTCATTTTATGGCCACACTGTGCTGCGTGAACCGCCTAACACGGACGCGAAAAACGCTTCCCCCGAAAACAAACGTCCTTAATCCATCATGGCAAACCGAACCGCCCTCATTAATTTGATCATCAAGAGCCTCCTTCTGTTCGCCGCCGTAATTAGCCTGCAGCTATTTGCCGGCGCAGCAGTCGGGCAAACCCGGGATCACTTGACGGATGCTGAGACTGACCTGATTCGCTTTCATCAGGAGCTCGACAAGCGAATTGAGGTCTTCATCAAAGCGATCGATCGTCGCTTTGAGATCATCAACGGCGTCGCAGACCCCAAGATGAAGAAGGTAATTAAAGGTGAGCCGGACTGGGGCGATGCGCCGAAAGGCACGCGTGCCCAGCTAATTGGCGACATCGCCGGGATCCTGGACGAGGCGATCACGAACATCGACGACGTCAGTCGTCGCGACGAAAAGAGTCCGCTGATTTCGCGTTCCCTCCGCCGGCTTACCACCGCCGCCACCGGTTACGCGACTCAGCTAACTGCGATGAGCAAACAGACGAAGGACAATGACGAGCTTTATGCCATCGAGCAGGCCCTCGACAACGCCAACGACATCATCGAAGCCGGCAACAAGCTGCCTCCGCCTGCGAGCACTGACAAGAAGAGCAAACCGTGACGTTAGAGTAGTGCCCCAATTTCGATTTCCTCTGCGGTGCTCTGCGAAATCCTCAGGGTACTCTGCAGCGTCCAGACATTGCGATGAAACCGCGGAGGACAAACCGAGAGCGTCGGAACGCGCAGAGAAGAACTAAAAAAAGCCACTAGACTCACCGACTCCGCCTAAGAAGCAATCTCAATCCCGCGCTTTCTTCAACACCTCAGTCGCGCGATTGATCGCCGCCACAATTCTCTCCAAGCCCGATTTCAAATCTGTTGTGTTCCGATCGTCCAGCGCTTGCCTAAAATCGGTAAGCGGCTGCGAGGCGTATCCAGTGAAGATTCCCGGCGCGTAGATTTCATGCTTGTACCAGGGTCGGCCGTTCAAACCTCGATCATCGACGAAGGCCCGTTCAGCAAAGATCAACGAATCGTTCAGCCGGCGCAGCTTAGCTGAGGAGCCGCTTTGGGCGACAAGTTGTTGCCGCTCTCGTTCGATGCGATTTGCTTCGTCAGCAAAATTCTTAATCGCTTCGTTCATCGCCCTTTCATCGATGGCGGAATCCAACTTGCGACGCCTGGCCAGCGTCATCGCCTCATTGAAATAGTCGCGAATGGCATCGGCATAATCACGATAGTCGAATTGCAAACCATCCGCGCCAGCCAGCCTCATTGCCATCGTTCCCCACAACTGTGCGGCCGCAACATGATACGTGAAGTCCGGATCGCCAAACTTGGACATCCAGGTGAACGAATCAAACGCCGAATGGTAAACGCCATAGTCGCCGCCAAATCCCATGTCAGTCGAAGCAATTCCGAGATGCTGCAAGAAGGGCGTGTAGTCGGATCCCGATCCAAGCGGACTGATGCGTGCTTCCGCATCGTAATCAGCATCGGTCTCGTTTCGCTGCTCGCGGGCACGATCCTGCCATTGCTGGTAAACCGTCTTGCTCGTTTTCGGATCCCTGATGTCGCGGGTCGCACTACGAATCAGTTTCCAAAGCGACGGCACCGACGACGCCGAATAGTTCGGCCCATTAACAGCAACATCGACGTTCAGGTATGCAACCCCTTTCTGCTGCAACTCCGTATCGTGTTCTTCGGCCCATTCGGTCGAACCTTCCAAGCCGTATTCCTCTGCATCCCAACTACACAGAATGATTGTGCGGCGTGGCTGCCACCCGTTTCTTAGAAGCTGCCCGAATCCGCGCGCGGTCTCTAACATCGTCGCGCTGCCGCTGTTTGGATCCACTGCACCGAAGACCCAGGCGTCGCGGTGATTGCCCATCACGATCCAGCGATCCTTCTCTGCCGACCCGTCGATGCGCGCCACGACGTCCCAAATTTTGCGCGATTGGTAATCCATGTCGGTCTTCAGGTGCACGCGCACATCGTTCGTCCCGCCTACGTGATACGGAAACGGAAATGCTCCCTGGAAGCCTTTCGGACGAACCGGGCCTCGCAGCGGCTCGATCAATTTGCGCGCTTCGTCGTAAGCCAGCGGCTGAACGGGAATACGCGGAATGTCTTCGTATGCTTGCTCCAGAGTTATTCGCGGTGTGCCAGGGATGGCAGGCTTGCCCGGCGTCAACGGATCGCCGGGATAATGAAATAGAAATTGGACTGAGCCGCGCTGGCCCGCAGCGACCGGACGCCATGGTCCCTTCGGATAAACGTCACCTTGCGCGTAACCGTCGTCTGCGGGATCAGAATAGATGATGCAGCCGACTGCGCCGTGATCCTGCGCAACCTTTGCTTTGACTCCACGAAACGAATTGCCATAGCGAACGATGACGATTTTGCCCTTTACGTCTACGCCGGCTTTCTCAAGCGCTTCATAATCCGGCGGCAACCCATAGTTTGCGTAAACCAGTGGCGCTGTCACATCGCCGGTTGCCGCATATCCGTTGAAGAGAGGAGTGATTTTCTTGTTCGAAGAGGTTGTGTCTTCCTGGATGACAGCTTCGCGAACCGAGAGCCGCTCGCGACGAGGGGACACTAACTCAACGATCGGATCCGTTTTTGGATAATTGAGCCAGACTTGATACTCAGCCAGTTCGGCATTGAGGCCGAACGAGCGCATCTGGTCGCGAACATAAATTGCCGTGTCGTAGTCTTCCTTTGAACCGGCGATGTGCGGCTCAGCCGTCAATCGCCGCAAATATTCGCGCGCAGAGTTTGGCGACGGCACGCTCCGAAACTGCTGTTCGAAGTTGCGCTCGGCATCTAAAGCTTCGCGGTTGAACCCGTCGATGGGCTGTTGAGTTTGAGCGAAAGCGATCGACTGGAAAACAAAAACCGAAATGATTAGCAGAGTTGATGTGCGACGAGTTGGCGACATGAAAATACCTCGTAGATTAGACTGAACTAACTTTCCTCGATTCACGTAGAATTACCGGAGGAGCAAACTGCAAAATGGAAAGCCGCTACTACCCCGGCGTCGAAGCCGACACGATAAAACTGATGGTCGAATTGCGCGATCTGTTCGACGAAGATTTCGAAGTCCAGACGATGCAAGTCTCTTCGACGGCCGTGTTGCAAGCGCGCAAGTCTAGCACGTTGCGCGACATCACCGGACTGTCCGCCGCGTTAACGATAAAGGTAACGCCAGAGTCAGGCGGTACGCGCGTTGAGATTGGAATGCAGAAGTGGTTCGATAAAGCCGCGGTCGCGGCAGTCGCGCTCGCATTGTCGGCGGGATTGTTGGTTGCGCTGCCCGCGCTGGGCGCTTACTGGCAATACAAACTCACTCAGGATGCGTGGCAGAAGATTGAAGCTCACATCGCGCGCAAAGCCGGCGGTTACGTTCCGCCGCTGCCCGGACGTTGCGGCACATGCGGCGCAGCGGCCAGTGCCGGCGCCGCGTATTGCTCAGCCTGTGGCGCGAATCTTCGCTTGGGGCTTTCATGTCCGCACTGTAATGCGATGCAAAAGGATGCAACGGCGCGCTTTTGCAATTCCTGCGGCAAGGCTCTCGCATCTTAAGGCTTCAGTTATCGACCCCAACCAACCCAAAGAAGGTCGTTGACTTCTTGAGTGATTCCAGATAACGTCCGCCCCGATTCAAGGTACTACCTTTATTTTCCCGCGTTCACGGACCCAATTCTTTCAGTCGTTGAGCCTGCGAAGAATTCCGAGCGGATTACCTCGTCAACTTTTACACGCCAGTCTCTAAACAGGAGGAGCACATCAATGAAAAGAGTTTTGTTTGTCATCACACTAGTGATGGGAAGCGCCGGGTTATCGCAACTCGTCGCGCAGGAGCGTCCCATGGGCCCGCCGCCCGCACTTTTGATCGTTCGAGAAGAGATAAAGCCGGGACAAATGCCCGCGCACAACAAACATTCGGCCGCATACGCGAAGATTTTCGACAGGCTGCAAACCACCAGTTATCGGATCGCTATGGTGCCCGTAGCCGGTAACGAAAACGAAGTGGTATACGTCACGCCGCTTGGAACTTTTGCCCAGATGGAGCAGATGCAACAGGACACGGACAAGAAGATGGGCGGCGCTGCCGGCGCGACGCGTACTGAACTCGATCGATTGGAGCGACAGGCGCCGGACCTGCACGCGGGGATGCGTGACCTGTTTGCTATCTACCGGTCTGAGATGAGTTATGACCCTGATGTTGACATCGCGAAGATGCGGTATTTCGCGATCACCACGGTGCGCATTCGTCCGGGTATGGACGACGCATATATTGACTCCATTCGGAACCTGACAAATGTCGCGCGCGAAAAAGCGAAAGCTGAACTCCACGTAGCGGCGTTTCAGGTCATTGCCGGATCGCCCGCCGCTGCGGGCGCGACCTACATGTTCTTCAGGCCGATGAAGTCGCTCTCCGATTACGATTTGCGGATTGGCGCTCGCGTCCGCCAAGCCATGAGCGACGACCAGAAGAAGAAGGCCGATAAGACCGCCGGAGAGGTAATCCTTAACACGGAAACAAGCGTATACTCTTTCATGCCGCAGATGAGCTACGTCCCCAAAGAGATGATCGCGCGTGACGCCGCTTTCTGGGGACCCAAAACTAAAGAAGCTGCAATGTCCAAGCCGAGGAAACGGCCCGCGAAAGCGGATTCAAAGGCCGCTAATCCACAGTAAATAAATCCTCATGCGGCGCGAATAGTTAATCCGATTGAAGATTTGTTCGGATTAGCATTCGCGCCCCGTGTGGTTAATCATGCCGCAACGCACGCGCGGGATCGATCCGAGCCGCGCGTGACGCGGGATACAAAGCCGCGAGAATTGAAACGAACAGCGCGAAAGCAATCGCGCCCAACCACAGGTAAGGTGGCAGAGAAAAGAAGTCGACGAACGATGCGCCCTGCGGTTTCAGAATGAAGCGATAAGCGAGCCGGTTCGCCACCGCGTCGATGCCCCACGCGGCGAGGCACCCGATAATCCCTCCCGTCAACCCAATCACCGCGGCTTCGAAAAAGAAGATCAATTTGATTTCGCGGTCCTCGGCGCCAATCGCTTTCATGATTCCAATTTCACGCGTCCGCTCGAGGATCGACATGATCATCGTGTTCGCAATGCCAAATGACGCGACCAGCAAAGAAATCCCGCCGAGCAATCCCAACACCGAATCGATAATCAGAAATACGGTACGAATCTGATCGAGTTGATCGACGATCGAAAAACTGCCAAAGCCCATCTCCTGAATTCGTTTCCGTACTTCAGTAAGTGCAACCGGATCACTGACGCGCACAACTGCCGAACCATAGCCTTCGTTTTGCGCTTCGTTGAGTTGCCCACTCTGCTTCGCGAGCGCGAGCGCGACTTCGCTCATCGGATTGCGATGCTTGTGCTGCCAGTCACGCGCAATCGGCAGAGGCACATAGACTCCTGCCCCCAGCATTAAACCGGGATTACCACCCTGCGCGGCGCCCTCGCGTTTGTCGTGACCAAGCACACCAACAATTTTCAAAGTCTTTCCGGAAACAGCATTCGCTGGGGGCCGATCACTTTCTTCGAGCGGCAAACCGAAGAAACTGAAGCCTCCCTCATCTTCCGATTTCTCCGCTTCGTCCTTCGCTGTTTTGTCCTGTTGATTTGTTTCGCCGCGCGTCGTCAAAAGCTCGATTGTCTGACCGATGGCATCTTCAGGTTTCGCGAAACCGCAGGTCTCCGCGACCACGTCGTCAAGCACGGCGTCGTCAGCGCTCGTACTGCTCAACATCTTTCCGGCCGCAAAGATCTTGAAGCGCGATGATGAATTTGGAACCGAAGCTCCGGAAACTGATTGGGGGGCAACACGACCGTTGCAACGGACGTATACATTGAAGTTGATGTCCGGCTCGACATACGCGACGCCGGGAATCTTCTGAATATCAGCAACCGCTGCATCATCCAGAATGCGTGTGGGCGCCTGATTTGCTCTGAACGCCGGGCCGCGACGATCACCGGGATTATCGTCCCGGCCTTTTGCCTCGACGTTCGTCATCGCCATGGTGAAAACGCTCTTGCCGAACACCCGAATCTCATTGAACAGGTCGAGCGCGCGAAATCGCGTTAGCATGTTGCGCTGCAACCCGAGACCGAATGAAACCATCGTGACAATCACTGCGACGCCAACAATTACACCCATCGAAGTTAGCGTGGCGCGCAGCTTCGCTTCGCGCAGGTTTCTCAAAGACAGTTTTAGTAGGTCTGCGAAAGACATTGTGACAGAGCAACTTACGGAGGTGAGATTAACTCATTTTTCGACCCTGCGGAAAGGCGAAAACCGTGTCGTATTTCGGGCCGATTCTGACGCAAATCGGGTGAAAAAAAGGTGCAACCACATCAGCCATTCGCGAATCTTAGTAATGTCCGTTGGTCATCCCGATTTACCTCACAACGTAATTTTGAAATTGGAGAATATAAGCATGAAAACACCCAGACATCTACTCACAAGGTTAATCGCGGCTTTTGCGTTGGTCTTCACCGTCAGCGCGGCAGCCGTTGCCAAAAAGAATTCTGATACAGCCTTTTCAAACATTAAGATCGGTAACTTCGGTCAGATGGACGAACGGTTCTATCGTGGCGCCCGCCCGAAGCAGAAAGATTTTCAAGCGCTCAAAGATTTGGGCATTAATACCATCATTGATTTGACGGATAACACCCCGGAAGAACGTGGCTACGCTGAAGCAGTCGGACTGAAATACGTGAACATCGCGATTCCTGACAAAAAGGATCCGAGCGATGCTCAGGTGGCTGAGTTTCTGAAGGTCGTCGACAATCCGGCGACTGGAAAGTTCTACGTGCACTGTGCTGGTGGCCGTCACCGCACGGGCGTGATGGGCGCGATTTATCGCTTCAACAATTATCACTGGAATTTCGATCAGGTTTACGACGAGATGCTGAAGTTTGACTTCTACACCTCAAATGGTCACGGTGGTCAGAAGACGTACGTTGAAAACTACGCACGTCACATGCAGTCCGAAAGTGCTACACCGATCGCCACGCAAGGTAGCAAGTAAGTCCACGAGTTCCCTTTAAGGACGCTCCGTCTGAAGGGCCGTCGCGCAATGCGGGGGCTCTTTTTTTGTGTTTTCCACGCGGTTCTTGCAGCAACCTAAAACTTTTCTTGCGAAAGCCTGACGCGTCGATCTAAGCACACCAATTGCTCGGTTGAGTTCGATTTCCCTCGTGGACAGCCGCACCGGCTGAATTGTCAGTGCTCTCCTTAATTGAGGAACACCATGAAATCGCTCAGAAGGACTCGCGTGCTTGCAGTTATTGCGAGCCTCTTAATCATTTTCGCGTCACTGGAAGTTTTCTCAACCGTCAAAGCCGAGAAAAAGAAGAAGGACAAAGAAGAAAAAGGCACGCCGGTGCTCTGGCGCGATCCGGGCAACATGCGTAAACGCGATTTGTATTACGGCCCGGGCTCGGAAGCTCTGGCGCCGAAGCCGCCATTCCGCTTCGTCAAAGAGGTCAAAGAGGGCGGCATGCCGAAGTTCGATGTCGAAGACGCGCGCGGCGTGAAGTGGCGCGTGAAACTTGGTGAAGAAGCGCAAGCCGAAACGGCGGCGTCGCGCCTGGTGTGGGCGGCGGGTTACAACGCCGAAGAGTCTTACTATTTCAATCGCGCGGACATTGATGGCATGAAGAAACTTTCGCGCGGCCAGAAATATGTGCAAGGCAATTCAGTGGTCGGCGCGCGTTTTGAGTCTCGGCGCGAAAACATCAAACGCGGCAAGGAGTGGAGCTGGCGTGACAACCCATTCAAGAACACGCGCGAGCTGAACGGCCTTAAGACGATGATGGTGATGCTGAACAACTGGGACACATTTAAGAAGAACAACAAAGTGCTGCATGACAAAGACACGAACGAAGCCCGCTACACGGTCACCGACCTGGGCGCAACGATGGGCCGGGCCGCAGGGATCGGAGCCGGTCGATCGAAGAACAACGTGCGCGATTACACGCGCGCGCGATTCGTAAAGAAGGTTGACGGCGACAACGTGAAGTTCGCTTACGACCTGCACCCGAAGAAATTAGGTCTGCTGAGCGTTTTGTATCCACCGTATTTCATTCGCCAGCATAAAGCGACGACGACGATGAATAAGGTGCCGGTGAGCGATGCCGCGTGGATCGGTTCGAAGATGGCCGAGTTGTCAGATGATCAATTGCGCGATGCATTTCGCGCGGCAGGTTACGATCGCGCGACACAGGACGCCTACGCGCGCGGGTTGCGAAATCGAATTAATCAGTTGAATCGTCTGCGGGATGCGGAGTTGGCGAGCCGGCCGCGACGAGCGCGATAGCGAGTGCGAATCGCCAAGATGGAAAAGTTCAGTAGACTTTCGCGAGGGCAACGGAGTCGGGTCGCTTTTAAACCGATGTCGTTTGCTCCAGCACTTGATCGAAGGGTATGACTGTGGAGCGCCAAAGGCGCGACCATGCTATAGCCTGGGCCACCGGCCCAGGTTATCCGCGCGTATAGATTCCGAGCGCGCTGAAGGCGCAAATGATTAGTCCGACGTTGGCCTAGGCTTTTGCATAGCGCGTCCTTGGCGCTCTTACTCATTCCTTCAGCGACGCCATATCGATCGTGAAGCGATACTTCACATCGCCATGCAGCATTCGGTCGTAAGCTTCGTTGACCTTTTGAATTGGGATGACTTCAACGTCGGCGGTGATGTTGTGCGCGCCGCAAAAGTCGAGCATCTCCTGCGTTTCCGCGATGCCGCCAATTGCCGAACCTGACAAACTGTGACGGCCACCGATTAGCGCAAACGCGGCGACCCCCATCGCCTCAGGCGGCGCGCCAACCAGCGTGATATTGCCGTCGCGGGCGAGCAGTCCGAGATAAGCGTTGATGTCATGCTTGGCTGAGACCGTGTCGAGAATGAAATTGAACGTCCCAAGGTGCTTTTGCATCTCGTTCGCGTCGCGTGAAATCACCACTTCATCAGCGCCGAGCCGCATCGCGTCTTCTTTCTTTTCCGGCGACGTCGAGAAAACGACCACGTGCGCGCCGAACGCATGCGCCAGCTTCACACACATGTGACCAAGTCCGCCCAAACCAACCACTCCCACCTTTTTGCCGGCAGTCACATTCCAGTGCCGCAAAGGCGAGAAGGTTGTAATGCCCGCGCAAAGAAGAGGCGCAGTGTGAGCCAGATCGAGATTCTCGGGAATCCGCAACACGAAACGTTCATCAACCACAATCGAATCCGAGTACCCGCCAAGGGTCACGCCCCCCAAGTGCCTGTCGGGCGAGTTGTACGTGAGAATTCTCTCGGGACAAAACTGCTCAAGTCCCGCTTTGCACTCGCCGCACATGCCATCGGAATCCACCAGACAACCAACACCGACCGTGTCGCCTTCCTTGAACTTCTTGACGCCGGATCCGATGCCGGTAACACGGCCAACGATTTCATGTCCGGGCACTATCGGGTATTGAGTCTCGGCAAACTCGCTCCATTCGTTGCGCACTGAATGAAGGTCTGAGTGGCAAATGCCGCAGAAAAGAATCTCGATCCGCACATCGGTGCCGGCCGGATCGCGCCGCGGAATTGTCGTTGGTGCGAGCGGCGATTTCGCACTAGTCGCCGCATAAGCTTTCACGTTATTCATGCTTAACTGACTCCCCAAACTAAACCGTCAAAACGTCGCTCGGCGCTTCTTCCTCGCGTCTGAACTGCAATTCATAAAGTCGTGAATACAACCCGCCGCGCTCAAGCAGTTCCTGATGAGTTCCCTGCTCTGCGACGCGTCCACCTTCGATGACGAAGATGACGTCCGCGCGACTAACCGTTGCGAGCCGGTGCGCAATCACAATGGAAGTCCTGCCCGCCATTAACTTCGACAACGCGTCAAAAACCAGTTCTTCAGATTCTGCGTCGAGGCCGGACGACGGTTCGTCCATCACGAGAATTGGCGCATTGCGAATGATCGCGCGCGCGATTGTGACGCGCTGACGCTGTCCACCCGACAAAGTCACGCCGCGCTCGCCTACCATCGTGTCGTAGCCTTCGGGCATGCGGAGGATGAATTCTTCGGCATTGGCCATTTGCGCGGCGCGAATGATTTCTTCGCGCGTCGCCTCAGGTTTTCCGTACGCGATGTTTTGCCAAATCGTCGCGCGAAATAATGTACTCTCCTGCAAGACGAAAGAAATTTGCCGGCGTAACGATTTGATTTTGAATTTCCGAACGTCCTCGCCATCGATCTTGATGACACCGCCGGTCAGGTCATAGAACCGCGGGAGCAGGCTCACAATCGTGGTCTTGCCCGCGCCTGTCGGACCCACTAAGGCTGCCAACTGTCCGGCCTTGATGTTCATGCTTAGATCCTTGAGCAGCGGCTGCTCAGCGCTATACGAGAAGGCGACGTGTTCATAATCAATGTCGCCGCGAAACTTTGGTGCCTTTTTCGCGCCGGGAATATTGCGCACACGTTGTTCGTTTTCGAGCACTTCTCGAATGCGCTCCCAGCCAACGTCGGCTTTGGAGATCGTGTCGGTCATCTTCGAGAGCTCGCGCATCGGCTTGTACATCTTGGCGAGGTAGAGCAGGAACACGAGCAGCTCGCCGGACGTCAGCGCGCCGCTCACCACCAGACGCGAACCCCACCACAGCACGAGACAAGTGCCGCACGCGACAATCACTTCGACCAGTGGCGACAGCTTCGCCTTCAAACTCCGCGCCGCCAGCGAGCGTTCGACGCTCTCCAGACTTCGCTGCTCGAAACGCTCTTGCTCATAGTCTTCACGCGCGAACGCCTTGACGACGCGAATCGATGAGAGGACTTCTTCCAGGACTGAAACGACTTCGCCCTCTTTGCGTCGCACATCGCGCGACGCTTCCTTGATGCGACGGGTGTAGTGATATACGACCCAGAACAACCCCGGTGCTACTACCATCGCAATCAGCGTGAACTGCCAGTTGAGATAAAACATCACGCCGAGCATGCCAAGCAGCGTCAGCACATTCACGAGCATGCCGAGCAGGACGTTCGAAATCAGATTCTGTACCGCATCGATGTCGCTGGTGACGCGACTGATCAAATCTCCCGTGCGTTTCTGGTCGTGATACGCGAGCGAAAGTTTCTGAATGTGACTGTAGAGCACGCTGCGCAGGTCGTGCATCACCCACTGCCCGACGCTGGTGGTCAGATATTTCTCGCCGTAAGAACTGATCGCGCCGAAGAGCGCAATTAAGATGACCGCAATCGCGGCGAAATTCAGAATGGACAGTTTGTCTGTGCCGATGAATTGGACAATGCTGGCGAGCCAATCAGGCATGTGCTTCGAACCGAAGACGTAATCGAAGACAACCTTGAGCGGCCACGGCTCGAGCAAGTCAGTCACGCTTTCGCCGAGGACGGCAATGAAAGCGAGCGTCAAGCTCGGCCAATGTGGGAACAGCAGATCCGTAATCCGAATCTTCTTCTGCTTCATTGTTCAGTGCATACAGTACGGCGGAAGGAATTTTCTGTCGAGATCAGAATGGCTTGGTACAGAACCGCGAGCGGTAGCGAGCGGGTTAAGGAGGCACTAAATATCCGCGGGATTCGTAACACACGAAGCTGGTTAAAACTTGCGCCCTTGTCCCGCTCGCTACCGCTCGCGGTTCTGTAAAGCGGGTTAGATCCCGTTACAAGGCGGCAGCGTTGAAAGTATCGCCTTGTCTCACGTCGCCGGTTTCAAATCCGCTGCGAAACCAACGCGAGCGCTGCTCAGACGTGCCGTGTGTGAACGAGTCAGGAACGACATAGCCTTGACCCTCGCGTTGCAGACGGTCATCGCCGACAGCGCTGGCGGCACCCAGAGCTTCTTCGATGTCGCCGGGTTCGACGATCCCGCGGTTGCGCGCATAATGCGCCCAAACACCGGCGTAGAAGTCGGCCTGCAGCTCCAATCGCACGGACGTGCCGTTGGCTTCGTCTTCACTTTGGTAACGGCGCGCGGCATTCACACGATCGCTTGTCCCGAGAAGTTTCTGCACGTGATGGCCAACTTCGTGCGCGACCACGTAAGCAGCGGCAAAATCGCCGGGCGCGCGGAATCTCGTGCGCAATTCATGAAAGAAGGAAAGGTCGATATAGAGCTTCTCATCGGCGGGACAATAGAATGGCCCGACGGCGGCGCCAGCACCGCCGCAACCCGTGTCTACCTGATCAGTGAACAAGACGAGCGTTGGTTTCCGATATTGTTTGCCCGCCCGGCGAAGGATATCGCCCCAGGCATCTTCGGTTTCGGCGAGGACAACCGCGACAAACTGCTTGAGTTCCTCTTCTTCGGGATTCGTCGGTCGCGAACTCTGAACCGAGTTGTCGCTGTTTGGCAACTGCCGGAGCAACTGACGTGGATCTGCTCCAAACAACAACGCGATTATCAGGACTGCGACACTGCCGAGACCACCGAGCGCAATCTTCCCGCCCGTCACGCCGCGACGATCTTCGATGTTTTCACTTTGCCGTCGATCTTTCCACTGCATTTCCGGAAACCTCCTCGCAGTCGCCGCCACGGCGATTGGGACTAAATCTGTGAGGTGTGACTTTATGCAGGAGCTAAGGATCAGGACAATCGCGTCAGGTATTCGGGTCGATGCCTTCGAAATACATCTGACTGTCGAACGGTTCGTCTCCGTCGGCGACGCGCACGCGCACGTAGGAGCCGTCCGGCTGAAGCTCACGGGCGTTTGTGTTGTCGCGTAAATAAACGTCCAGGACGTCCTCTTTCAAATATTTTTTTAGCCGAGGGTCTTCGAGTGGCGTCACGACTTCAACGCGTCGATTTAGGTTGCGGACCATCCAATCGGCGCTGCCCATGTAAACCTCTTCCGCGCCGTCGTTCAGGAAATAGAGCACGCGACTGTGTTCGAGAAATCGGCCGACAATGCTGCGCACGCGAACATTCTCAGACAATCCCGGCACGCCGGGCCGCAGCATGCAGACGCCACGGATGATCAGATCGATGGAAACGCCTGCCTGTGAAGCCTCGTAGAGAGATTCTATGATGTCTTTATCCGCCAGGCGATTTAGTTTGGCGACGATGCGCGCCGATCGTCCGACTTTTGCGTGGGCGGTTTCCCGTTCGATCAGTTGTGTGATGCGCTCACGCAAATTGACCGGCGAAACCATTAGCTTCCGATAGTCTTTCTGTTTCGAAAGGCCAGTCAAAAAATTGAAGAACTCCGTGGCATCTTCTCCGGTCTCTGCGTCAGCAGTGAGAAGGCCGAAATCCGTATATGTCGAAGACGACGTCGGATTGTAGTTTCCGGTCGCGATGTGGACGTAGCGGCGCAGCGCCTGTCCCTCGCGCCGTACGACCAGCGTCAGCTTGCAATGCGTCTTTAAGCCAATGAGTCCATAGACCACGTGCACACCCGCTCGCTCTAGTCTCTGTGCCCACTCGATGTTGTTCTCTTCATCGAAACGGGCTTTCAATTCGATCAGCGCAGTTACCTGCTTGCCCATCTCACCGGCCTGTCGCAAGACTTCAGCGATCTCAGATTGCTGCCCGGTCCGGTACAAACAAATCTTAATGGCAAGGACGTTCGGATCGAATGCGGCCGCGCGAATAAAATCGATCACGACCGAATAGTCCGTATAGGGATGATGCAGCAGCACGTCGCCTTGTTTGATCGTGTCGAAGATCGATTTGCGCTCTTTCAATGGCGCGGGAATGATGGTTTGTAACGGTCGGGCCTTTAGCTGCGGACGATCCAATTCGTAGAGTTCATTCAAATCCTGAATATTAAGCGGGCCGTCCAGCACATAGACGTCATCTGGCTCAACCCCGATCGATTCCATCAGATATCCGGCCATCTCGTCGGACATACCTTTTGAAATCTCCAGCCGCACAGGCGCGCCAAAGCGTCGCTTGCGCAATTCCTGTTGCAGCGCGCGCAACAAATCTTCGGCTTCGTCTTCGCGCACATCGATGTCCGCATCGCGCGTAACGCGGAACGTATGTGCCTCCAACACCGTCATTCCCGGAAACAGCGCGGTGAGGTTCGCCGCGATTATTTCGCTGAGGAACGTGTACTTCGAATGCGGCCCAACCTGGACGAGCCCGTGCAGAGTCTGTGGCACCTTCAAACGAACAAACGAAGACTTGGCGTCTTCGGAGTCGGCTGACCTAACCATGATTCCGAAATTGAGGCTCAACCCTGAAATGTAGGGGAACGGGTGGGCCGGATCGACTGCGAGCGGCGTCAGAACCGGGAAAACGTGATGTGCGAAATATTCGTCGGCTCGTTCACGTTCGACCTTCGACAACGAAGTATATGGCGCAACCTCCAAGCCGTTGCGCGCGAGTTCGGGCAGGATTACTTCCCGCAGCGCACGCATTGCGTCGGCCATCATCGGAACGAGGCGATCCCGGATGGCTTGTAACTGCTCCGCCGCAGTCAAACCGTCGGGTGACGGCTTGAGGTATCCATGCTCGACCTCTTCCTTCAGACCAGACACGCGCACCATGAAAAACTCATCAACGATATACGAAAAGATCGTGATAAACCGCAGCCGCTCGAGCACTGGATTTCGTTTATCGTGCGCTTCATCCAGAACCTGACGAAAGAATTCGATCAGGCTGAGTTCGCGATTGAGCAGATGGCTTGCTGTTCGCGTGGCGACCATAAGTTTCGGGCGCGCCGGTTCGGCCGCGGCCAGGCGTTCTTTTAGCGATGTGTTGTTAATTGGTTGCATGATTACGTGTTGGGGAGAACTGATCTGAAGTCGGAAAACTGATCCAGTGTCGAAATAGCCCGACAGCGACAGAGGAATCAGCAACTTGCATTCCGAGCGACAAAGGTCAGAAGCCGTCGCCCCCCGGAACGTTGTGCGGCGCGCTGAACCCAATGGAGAGGAACAAGTCGCTTACAAAATCGATGCAATTAAATCGTACGATTTTGCGGAATTAGCGGCCGATTTTGGGATTGTGTGGGTGGTTGAGCGATAAGGAATGCTTGGGTAATTTTGCGCCGCTTCTAAGGGCTGAGGATGAAAGTCTAGCGCTCTCCTTAGGCGCTAAACGCACTGCGCGACTCTCTCGACCTCGGTCGAGAGAGTCGCAGAAAAACCAAAAACAAAAGTCAGCGCTAAGCCTTCACCCTAACCCTCTACCCGACGGAGAGAGAATGAAACATTCGATTCTCTGTCTCTTCTCAGTCGAACAAATGTCGCACCGCGTCGGTGTTCCAATCGGCGAGGCTTGCGCTGACGACATCAGCGCCGGCCGCGCGCAGCAAGGATTCGGTGACGGTATTTGTAACGGCGAGTGTACGCATGCCGGCGGCTTGTCCCGCTTTAACTCCGGGCGGCGCATCCTCAATCACAAGACATTCGCTCGGAAGCAACGGCAACTCTCGATCATTCCGGCGCTGCTCGTTAAGCAACTCAAGCGCGCGTTGATAGCAATCCGGCGCCGGCTTGTGATTAAGACCCGGTGCGGCGGTCACAATCACCGTGAAGCGTCCGAGAAGATTTGCGGGAGCGAGCACGTGTTCAATCTCTGACAGTTCAGCCATGCTTACGATACCCAAATCGAACTCACGCGAGGCCTCTTTAACGAACGTGATGACCCCGGGAGCGAACGGCACTTCTGATTCGATAATCGAACGGTGCAGCTCATGCTCGCGATCAACGATGGTCCGCGTGATTTCGTCATCGACTTCGCGACCAGCGCGCGCAAAGGCGGCGCGCGTGAAAGCCACATCGTCCATCCCGAGGCACTTAAAATAATCGTCGTCGTTGAGTTCGACGTTATGCGTTTGCAGCACTTCACGGTACGCGCGCAGGTGAATGCGCTCGTCATCGATGATGACGCCGTTGAAGTCAAAGAAGATTGCCTGAATCATCCGTTAGTTCCCCTTCTCACTTTGGGAGAAGGGTTAGGGATGAGGGTTTGCCTCGAAGAATGTGTATCAATATATTTCCTGCGAGTCTCCAAACATGTTTGGAGATTCGCAGGAGGAAGAAGACAAACGATCCCTTTGCTGCTAAATCCCGCACCCTGCCTTTCCCAAAGGGAGAGGGGAAAACCATTTAACCGGCGGTGGTTGAGGTGCTCCGCACCTCAACCAGACGCTCATTCTGCTCCGCGAACAAGAGCGGCAAACGCTCGCTTTCCAACACATCAAGTCGTCGCAGCACTTCGGAAAGCGCGAGTTCATTTTTCAGATTCACTTGATAATCCAGGTCCGCGCGCAGACGATCCTTCGAGCCCTGGCGGTTCTGCGACATCATGATGATCGGCGCCTGCAACCCAGCGATGATTCCCATGACCAGGTTCAGCATCTGATAAGGCGCGGCGTCGAATCCCTTCACCAGAATGTAAGAGTTGAAGATGATCCAAGCGATGATGATGCCGATGGCCGTAATAATGAACTTCCAGCTACCGCCAAATTCGGCGATGGCATCGGCCGCGCGATCCGAGATCGTCATCCGCTTGTCCTGCTCTTCATTGACGTTGCGCGACACGCGTTGTTGCAACATCTTGTCGGTGTGACGCAGCCGTTGGAAGACGGCGCTCAACATCTCGAGCGCCACGCCCGGATTGGTGTTGATGAATCGCAGGAAGTTTTCGCGCGACAAGACGGAAAGTTGCGCATCTTCGATTACAGCGGCGTCAGCCGACCGCTGCTTGCCGTCAATGATGGACATCTCGCCAAAGAAATCGCCTTGCGCCAACTCAGCCAAAACGATCTCTTTTCCGTCCGCATCGTGCACGGCGATGCGCACCCGCCCGCTTTGAATCAGATACATCGCGTCGCCAGGTTCGCCCGCATGAAACAGCGATGTGCCGGTGACGACGGGACGGCTCTTCAGCAGTGTCAGGAGTTCGTGAGCCGCATCGTCACTCAGCGATGCAAAGAGCGGCACCGAACGAATTGCTTCCAGCGTCAGGCCCTGGGGAATGGTTGTGGACATAGACAACTCCGTTGATTCATGGGTTATTGATTCATTGTGTCATTGACTCATTGACTCATTGTAAGAAAATGAAACTCGGGCACCGAAGCAATGAATCAATGACTCAATGGGTCAATGACTCAATTCGCGTTCAATCAACAATTCTTCCGTCTTTCATCGTGATAATTCGATCGGCAAAGCTGGCAGCCAATTCGCGATCATGGGTCACCAGCAGCACCGTCAGACGATCGCTCTTAACCATTTCTCGCAATAACGCCAGCAACTCACGAGCGCGGGTCGAGTCTAAGTTTCCCGTGGGCTCGTCGGCAAGCAAGACCCGCGGACGATTGGCGAGCGCGCGCGCAATCGCGACGCGCTGCTGTTCGCCGCCCGACAACTCCGAAGGACGATGCTCGATGCGATCTGACAAACCGACGCGCTCCAGCAACTCTGACGCACGCTTGCGCCGCTCCGTCCCGCGCACGCCTCCGAACGCCAGCGCCAGCCGCACGTTCTCCACCGCGGTCATCGTCGGAATCAAATTGAAGTTCTGAAAGATCATGCCGACTGAAAACCGGCGATACCGCGCCATCTGTTTTTTCGTGCGCGGACCGAGCGGCTCTGAGTCAAACAAAACATCACCGCTGGTGGGACGATCGAGGCCACCCAACAAGTTAAGTAACGTAGACTTCCCCGAACCCGATGTCCCCTGAATCCCCACGAACTCGCCTTCGTGTGCACTCATCGTGACGCAACTAAGTGCAACGACTTCGTTTGCGCCCATTTGATAGACACGTGTTACGTCGCGGGTTTCGATTATCTGCATGAAAGTTTCACCACAGAGACCACAGAGAAAACAAGAAAACGGCAAAGCGCAAGTGTCCGAAATCTTCCTTACTCACAAGCCACAGCTCTTTCCCTCTTTCCCCCTTTCCCTTTCCCCTTTGCCCTTTGCCCTTTGCCCTTTTTTCCGTTCTGTCCTCACTCTGTGTCCTCTGTAGTTAATTTCCGACGGGAGCGGCTCCACGCGCGACGCGCCATAACTCAAACTCCTCGTCGTCAAATCCCTTCAACGGAATGGTGAATTGCTTCGCGCTCAGTCCGGCGGGACATTCCTGCAAAAGCTCACGCACTTCGTGATCGGAATACACGGCAGTCGAGATCACTACATCGCCGCCGGTCGATTGTCCCTCCAGGCGCGCGGCAAGATTTACGGTTGAACCAAAATAATCCAAGCGATCGTTGAGCGTAACGGCGATGCAAGGTCCAGTGTGCATTCCTGCTTTCAAAGTCAACGGCAGCATGCCGTCGGGCGGATTCGCAAGTAGCTCCTGCGCCTCAAGCATGGCGCGCAGAGCATTTGCCGGACGTCGAAATACAGCCATGACCGCATCACCTATCGTCTTCACCAGCGCGCCATCCTGTTCAGCAATCGACTGCTTCAAAACGTCGAAGTGATTCATCACCCGGCCAAACGCAGTTGCGTCACCAATCTCTCGATAAAGTCGCGTCGAGTTCTTCAGATCGGTGAAGAGGACAGTGAGAGTTCCCACCGAAATCTGCTCACCCGGCCTTAACGCTTCCCGCGCAAACAGGTCGCGGAACATCTGCACTGTGGTTACTTCCGCCGCCGTCGCAGCATCGTCCGACCATTTAGTCCGCTCGAGGATGAAAAGCTGTTCAATCGCCGTCGCGTTTTCAAATTGCAAATCACACTTGTGCGAGATTTCAATCTCTTCGCTCGACCATCCGTCGGATTGTGCGCGCAGAGACACTCCGCATTGGCCGCGATCGCTTGCGCGCAGATGCTGCCAGCCTGGAACATTCATCGTGCGCAGCCGATAGCGACCTTCCTCAAGTTTAATCGACACCGATCGTTGCGCACCCGCGGGCAGCAACTGCTGCGCAACGATGTGCGGAGTTACTTGCGGACCGCCAATGCAAAATATGTCCACTTTCACGTGACGAATCGAGCCGTTAGGGTGAAACGTGAGTTCGACCGATTGCTCGAAGTTCACATCAAAGTCGATGTTGCAACCGTCGCAATGAACGTTTCGCGATACTTCGTCAAGCGAATCTTTTGCTTCACCGCCGCGACACATGGGACAAATCAAATTCCACTGCAGGTCCAGCATTCCAACACGAGTAGCTTGAAAACAGAGTTCCAGGATCTCGCGGCGCGGCTTGTTCCACTTCCGCGCGAGCTCGTACGGCCGGATGCGCGCGAGGGCGAAATCGTCTCCCTTCACAATGTGCTCGAGCAGCAATGCCACCTGTTCCGAATCGCAACCGTTTTCACCGAGTCGCTTGCCAAGCTCCATCAGTCGTGTCTGACCGCCCGGGGTGAATTCAATTTCAGAAGATCTCACCGTGGCCGAAGGGACCGCGCGCATGGCTAAATGATCATAGTCACGGAAAGTTCGCGCAAACCTTCCCTTGCTGATAATGCCAACTTGAAGGGGAATTGCGAGCAGACCGAGAAGATTGTTGGGGGTCGCCCACACTTCATAGACAAGTTTTGTTCCCGCTGAATCGTCGCGCGCTCTCAACGTGGCGAGCACGCGCAACTCAGCGACGGGTCCTTTCGAGTATCGGCGGACCACGCCAAAACGTTCCGGGCGCACCCACTCGAACGGTTGCTCTTCCCATTCGATCGGAATACCAAAGGTCGTGAGTCGCAGCCGACGAGCGTTTCCGCGACTCTCACCGACGGCTTCAACTGTAGGAACGCCGGTATCCCGATTGAAACGATTTGTGTCAGAGACAAGCGGCCAGAGCTGTTCAGGAGAAGAGTTGAGGTCGAACTCCCAGCGGTAATGGAATTCGCGGAATGACATAGACATCAGACGTCAGAGATCAGACGTCAGACATCAGATATCGGACGTCAGCGCGCAGAATCATTGAAAGGCAATCACAAATAGAGACGGATTTTTTATCATGCTACCGAGCATTTTTCCTATTTCTCTGCACATTCCGACAAGAATATCGTGTTGTTGGACAGATATGTATGCGCAATCTCGTGCAGAATCCAAGGAAGAATCTGTTTCGCTATTCTCTCCATCACAGTCAGTCAACTTGCTAACAGAGTGGGCTTCGTATCGTCGTTTCGCCCACGCCTCACGCAGGTTTAGACAGACCGAGCGTGAAGACCGGCGAATCTGACTCGTTAATGCAAACCGTTCTTCAGGCGGGAAGCACCGGGATAATTCGAAGATTCTCATCGAACGTTCGTATGCGAGTTGGTAGACCTTGAGATCTTTTGCGGAGTTTTTTCGCTCGGACTGTCTGGGAGCAGCTGAAGGCATCGATGTTTTCTCCTGGGAAATGAAGAACCATTGCTGACTTCTGGCGTCTGACGTCTGATGTCTGTCTTTACACGACCTTGTACTCCGAATCTACATCTTCATCTGAAAATGCCACGCGGTAGTTTTTGGATTGCACCTGCTTGGTGATCAGCAGGTCGTCTTTTGTCTTCAGTAAGTCGGCGCGGTTGTAAACAGAGAGTTCGAAGTTATAGCCGTGGGTAATTGCGTCTTTCGGACAAGCCTCAACGCAGAAACCGCAAAAGATGCAACGACCGTAGTCGATGTTGTAGACCTTCGCGTAGCGCTCATCGACGCCAGTGCGCTCTTCCGCGGGACGCGGATCGTCGGCCGCTTCGATGTAAATGCATTCGGATGGGCACGCCGCGGCGCAGAGAAAACACGCGACGCACTTTTCGCGACCGAGTTCATCAACGTGAAGCAAGTGCTGCCCGCGATAACGCGGCTGGACGGTGATTGGTTCGTCAGGGTACTCGACTGTTTGCTTTCGTTTCGGAATGTAGGACAGGGTGACACTCATGCCCTGAATAATGGCCTTGGTTGACTGGATAACTTCAGTGATGATTGACATCTTAATTAGGTCTTTGGTCTTTGGCCTTCGGTCTTTGGATTTGGTCTTCGCTGTTTGGCTTGCAATCGTGCTGCCCCAACCACGGACACTGCTCACTCAACAAAGCACAAAGACCAAAGATCTAAGATCGTCTTTGCGTTTATTTTACACGAACAGTTCGTGAGCCCGTAGCTTGCCAACGACCATCGCGCCAGACGAACTCGTCAGTGAAGCTGTACACTTCATTTCCGCCGGTGGTGACTTGTTTCAGGTAGCCGGTCATCGTCGCCCGCTCACCATCGAGATCAACGCTTAAATCCTCTAATTCCCATGATTTCACCGCCGTGTCGGGCTTCAACTCGTCGATGTATTGACGTTTGTTGTGTGGTGGATCGCCGCCACTGTATTCGTCCGCCAAAATCTCTTCGAGCGCGGCCTTGTCACCATCGATGTTCGCCTGGGTCCAACGCTTTTCCAGATCGGTCAGTTGCGTCTGAACAACGTCTTCGTCAGTTGGCGCCTCACCAGGCGACGTCGACTGTTCGGCCTTTGGTGAGGAAGTCTCCGAAGGTTCCGGTGTCGGCACATTAACCACGACGCGATTTGAGTTTTGCGACTTCTTAACGATTTGTGGAATCGCAATCACCACCACGATTACGATTACGAAGAAAAAGAACACCAGAAGTCCGCCTAAAACCCAGGGCCATACTCGCCGTTGGGGGGCCGCCCCAAACGAAGAAACGGCCGGTTGGTATATTTCGGATTGGGTAGGCGGGAATTGAACAGCCGGCGATGGCGAAGGCGAAACGAGAGTCGGTTGAGAATCGGGCCCCGTTTCCGCAACGAGTGGCGAGCCGTCATCCAGGCAGTACGCCAGCGAATCGTCTTCAAAGGTTCTCTTGCATGTCGGACAACGTTTCATAAAGCTCACTCACGAATTAGCAGCAATCAACACAACAATGTAGAAAATCATGATGCCAGCATAAATCAAAACTGTAACACTGCCGGTGACCACACCAACGACTGCCATCGGTTTTCCGCCGACGCGGTCGGGCGTCTTCTTAATTTGCGAGATGGCGACGGCGCCCATGATTATCGCAGCGATTCCCGGAATTGGCCCAAGGCAGAGCCAGCCGACGGTGACGCCGACGATGCCGATCACCATTGCCGCTGTCGCCAGACTCTTACTTTCCGGTTGAGCATAAGCTGGAGGCGGTGGCGGTTGCCATATCGGCGTCGGTTGTGACCATTGCGGCGATGACGAAGGCAAGTCTGCCGAGGGCGTTACCCAAGTCGGCTGCGCCGCATCGGCTTGAGGCGGCGCCAGGATCGTCGGCGGCGGCTGATTCGCGTCAATCGATTCCTCAACCAGCGTCGTGCCATCCCGGGTGCAGAAGCTCAGCCACTCTTCCTCGAATGTTTGGTTGCAAGTGGGGCAACGTTTCATTTTCAAAGCCGCAGACTTCAGTGATTCAGGCTGCCCATGAAGAGTGCGAAGCCATACAGCATGAAAAGCAGGATCCAAAACACGATGTAGACACCACTCAGAACGATTCCAATAATCGAGAGCGGCTTGCCGGTGTTGTTAGTTGGATCATTCTTGATCTGCACAAGCGAGACTATGCCAAGCACAATTCCGATCGGCGCCGAAAGCAATCCGATGCTGCAACACCAACCGATCGTCACGCTGAAGATTCCGAGGACGAGCGACGCGACGGCGAGTCCCTGCTTCTGTCCACGCGGCACCTGAACCGGGGGCGGAGGCGGAGGCTGCCACGCGGGGGCGACCGGTTGCGGCGGATTGTAGCTGCCGGGCAGATCGAAAGGTTTCTGGCCACCCACGGGATCGGTGTCCATTGCGGGCGGAATCCAGACGGTCGGCGGCGGTTCACTCGGCAGTTGGCCGCTCTGCGTTTCGACGAGTGTGGTGCCGTCTTCGGTACAAAACGACAACCACTCATCGTCGAAAGTTCGATTACACGTTGGGCAGCGTTTCATGATTGAAAGTCGATGTTTGGGCTTTGTTCTTTGTGATTAGTTCTTGTTGGTGTTTGTTCGACTGCGGTACTCGGCCATAAAGCGACGACAAAGTACAAAGTTCCAAGCACAAAGTACAGGAGAAATTCGTTTAGACAATTTCGAGACGACTGAAGAAGTACGCTATTTCGATCCCAGCGTTTTCGTCGGAATCCGAACCATGCGTCGCGTTCTCGCCAACTGAGGATCCGAATTCTTTACGGATTGTTCCTTCATCGGCTTTCGCCGGATCGGTTGCGCCCATCAAATCGCGCCAGGCTTTCACTGCGCCCTCTTTTTCCAGGACCAGGACAACGCATGGACCGCTGGACATGAATTCCGTCAATCCGTCGTAGAAGGGTTTGCCCCGGTGTACTTCGTAGAAGCCTTCCGCCTGTTTGCGCGTCTGGTGAATTAACTTTAACGCGCGAATGCGAAAACCGCTGGCTATGATGCGATCGATTATTTTTCCGGTGTGACCTGCCGCGACTGCGTCAGGCTTGATGATTGCGAAGGTTTGGTTGTTCATGAAGTGAATGATCTTGTGTGACGTTTCAGAATCCGACCGACACTCCCAGCGCTTCCATCATCGCCGCGCCAATGTCGGCGGGTGATTTGACGACGTGGATACCGGCTTCTTCGAGTGCTTTCATCTTTTCCGCGGCAGTTCCCTTCCCGCCCGCGATGATTGCGCCCGCGTGGCCCATGCGTCGTCCCGGCGGAGCTGTTTGTCCGGCGATGAAAGCGACGATTGGTTTTGTGACGTGTTCTTTCGCGAACGCGGCCGCCTCTTCTTCCGCCGTACCGCCGATCTCGCCAATCATCACAATGCCGTCAGTCTCTTCGTCTTCCTGAAAAAGTTTCAGAGCATCGACGTGCGTTGTGCCCACGATCGGATCGCCGCCGATTCCGATCGCCGTTGATTGTCCGAGACCGAGCGACGTTAATTGGCCCACCGCTTCGTAAGTCAGCGTGCCGGACCGTGAGACCACCCCGACGCGGCCTTCGCGATGAATGTGACCTGGCATGATCCCAATCTTGCACTTGCCGGGCGAAATGATTCCCGGACAATTTGGCCCAATCAGGCGCGTCTGCTTGTCGCGCAGGTATTCTTTCACCTTCACCATGTCGAGCGTGGGAATACCTTCGGTGATGCAGACGACTACCGGAATTCCCGCGTCGGCAGCTTCCATGATGGCATCGGCCGCAAACGCCGGCGGCACGTAAATCACGGACGCGTTTGCGCCAGCCTGCTTCACGGCATCGGCGACGGTATTGAAAACGGAGATGTTTTCGTGCGTGGTGCCGCCTTTACCGGGCGTGACGCCACCGACGACATTCGTTCCATACTCAACCATCTGCTTTGTGTGAAACGTGCCTTCTTTGCCGGTGATGCCTTGCACGACCAGGCGCGTAGATTTGTTAACGAGAACGCTCATGTGTCAGAACCAACCTGCGGTAGCGGGCAGGCAATGAATCAGAAATACAAAATTGAAAGTTAAATTGCGAGGGCAAAGTATAGCAACTGAGATTAGCTTGAGACAAAGTGATTCAAAACGGCATCACCGATTTTGGAAACACAACAACTCCCTTTCACTAGTCAAAGAAAGGCTCCGGGAATAACCGGAGCCTTTTGTAAATGAAGATTTAGTTCAGGTCGTTAGGGCAACGCTTCAACGTTCAAGAAGAACCTGAACGAACCGGCCTGCTGGACGCCCAACAAGAATTGAATGTTGGCGCTCGCACCATTCGCCAGCGGCGTACCCAGGGTTATAAATCCAGCTGTCACCGTGGAATTCGTCGCCGCGCTGGCACTCTGGGCGGGCGGCGTTTCCAGTGTAAGACCCTTAACGGTCACTAAACAGGGCGCCGGGCCTCCGCAGGTAGCCGGGTCGTTAACGGAAACGTTCAAGGTATCAATCGATGTCCGCAATCTCAGATCGGCAATACCCGACGGCGCTGGGAATGTAGTCAAGCTCACCACGCGGAACCGCAAACGCGTAATCGGCCCACCGGTGTTGTTAACCACTCGATTCCGAATAGTCAGCGTTCCGAAGGTCGAGTTGTTCCCCGGGTCTGCCGTGAAATCGCGGACTCGATTCGGAGCAGATGAAGATAAGACCGATTGATCGAGACGGAACGCTCCGAAACCGGGGTTGCGTTGGATCGGCGATTCCAAATTCTCTGGCCCGGGCGCGCCGAGGTTCTGGCCAGCAGAAGTAATGGTGCCGGCAGTGTCAGCGAACGTGAAGTCAGTAGCATTGTTGTTTGAATCAACCGGCACTCCGGAACCAAACCGGCGAAACATTGTGTACTGCAGGTTCGAGGTCGGCAGCGCGCCGAAGCCCGTACCTTCCTTGAACAAGGATCCTGCCGGCAACGTCGCTGGGCCGGCTGCATCCATCAGGGTCGCAACGCTGAAGTTCGCCGACAAGGCCGTCTTGAATAATGCGAGCCCGGCAGTGTCGACGACATCCACGCCCCAGCCAATGTCGCCGTCGGCGCCGCGCAACGTCGATGCGGGGTTCGATTTTCCAGGATAACTATTCAGACTGTAGGTCGTAACATCAGTTCCCGCGACATCCGGAGCATCAGTGAAAAGCAGATGTCCGCGGGCCGGAATTACGGTGCCGTTCGGAATCACAGCCAGAACCGTGGTGGTCGCGCCATTGTTCGTGGCCAACGCCCATCCATCAGAGTTGTCGGTCGCCCTGACGTAGAGAGGGGAGTTGCTTGGATTGTAAACTTCAACAAATTCGTCGCGGACTCCCTGGGGCCCGCGGAGGCGGAACTCGCTGATGATCACCTGCCCCGCCGTCGCCAGCGGGTATGTCGTCAGCACCGGACTCAGGCCTTCCCACGTCCAGTCCGTCACGCTGATCCTGAACGACTCCGTCGTCGTGTTCCTGAAGTTGAACGACGCGCTGCCCGACGATACGTCGATCTCGGTGT